>JACLAC010012898.1_pt1 | contig 19048 bp, 13 predicted proteins | sample 8027881 | NCBI WGS metagenome assembly JACLAC01 (sample SAMN15725517, study PRJNA655200) | protist metagenome | isolation source: fluorescence activated cell sorting (FACS) single amplified genomes of... | place: Spain: Blaines Bay Microbial Observatory, Mediterranean Sea | collected 2016-01-19 | reverse complement strand
AAATCAATTAGTTAAATCATCAAATACTAGGGAAATTCATGGAGACTCCTAAGGTTATTTTCGAGTGGATCCTGTTTGTGGTTTTCGTTTTTCTTTGGATGGATTTACGCGAAGCAATCAGGACTCGCAATTTTAAAGATTTTGGATTAATCCACATTAAGCTTTTTAGAGATATTCTGATTGACAAAGATGGCAGGGAAAAGTTGAATAAGAAACGAAAAAAAGCTCTAATACGAAAGGGGCTGATAAAAGATCCCCCCAAGAAAGACAGAGACCAGTCAGACAAGGACAAATTATGGCCTGGACCTACTATAAGAAGGGAAAAGTTGAATAAGAAACGAGAAGAAATTCTAATACGAAAAGGTCTGATAAAAGATCCCACCAAGGAAGATAGAGATCAGTCAGAATATAAGAATTAGCAGAGAAAAACGAAGCAATAAAAAAGTTGAATTTGGAAATTATTTGGAAGTCCTAGAAGCAAGTCCGCCGACAGACAATTTTCCATGAATATAATGTCCGATAATGCCTATTATCAGACGTTATTTCAACCCCCCTCAGACCGTTTGAGACCATTTCAGTCTCAAATTAAAATTCAACATAACAGCCAAATATTAGCCCAATAATTGGTTCTTAGACTCTAGATTACCGTCAATTACCAAGTTCCAACTCCTAAACCAGTTAATTTGTTTCTGGATTGGCCACTCCAACTGGTCAGATAATTGGTCCATCCGATCTCAATTCTGATCTTACCCAACTGGTAGACTGAAATTGCCGCTTAATTTCCGGTAAATTGCCGCCAAAATTAAGGTATGATAAAATGCGCCTAATTTCTTTGGTTCAACCATACTAACTAATGATTGCCTTAACCCGTCTCAAATAATAACTGGAAACTAAAATGAAGCAGAGAATCCTGATCTTATTGATCCTGATGTCGGCCATGATGAGCCAAGCTCAGCAAGCAGAGAATAATGTGCCAGTAGTCGCCAATGTGGTAGCCGAGCAGGTTGATTTAGACCGAGTGCTGATTCGCTATGATGTGGAAGACCTAGATGGAGATCTGATGAGGGTCAGTGTCAAGGTGTCAGCCGACAACCAGAAATCGTTTAAGGTGCCGGTAACGGAATTGGAAGGAGCAGTAGGAGAGGGAATAAGGAGTGGAAGAGGGAAAGAAATAGTCTGGACCATCAGTCAGGATGTGGCCCTGCATCAGTATGGGGAGAATTATGTAGTGGCAGTAGAAGCCGATGATGGGGTAGAAGCCGCCTTAGGAGAGAAGATAACCTGGGAGAAGGATGGGTCAGAAATGATGCTGATCCCGGGCGGTAGCTTCGAGATGGGCGATCACCACGACGGTATGAGTAATGCGCCAGTCCATACAGTGACCTTGGATGATTTTTATATGGATGCGACCGAGGTAACCAACGCTCAATACGCGGTTTTCATGGAACAAACGGGTCATAGGCAACCAAACTACTGGAATAACTCCAAGTATAACCAACCCAACCAACCGGTAGTGGGAGTAGATTGGAATGATGCGGTGTCTTATGCCGAATGGGCGGGTAAACGGCTACCAACCGAAGCCGAGTGGGAATATGCGGCCCGAGGGGGCTTAGAGGGCCAACGGTATCCGTGGGGAGACGCAACGCCAACGCCAGACAGAGCTAATTATAGTAATAATGTAGGAAAACCGACGGTAGTGGGCAGTTATCCAGCCAACGGATACGGTCTGTATGATGTAGCTGGTAATGCTTGGGAATGGTGTCAGGATTGGTGGGCATCTGATTACTACAATAACTCACCAGTCAACAACCCTCAGGGGCCGGGGACAGGCACATCTCGAGTGTTGCGGGGCAGTTCTTGGGTCAATGCTACCACCGGCCTGCGGTTGGCTAATCGCGGCATCAACGGTCCGGATAATAGGAACTACGACGTCGGATTTCGATGTGTGTCAGGATTGGATTTTACCCGTGACCCCTCCGCAGGAGGGGCCTTTACTAGCGACGAAGGAGCGCCTGAGCTACCGTCGGGCAACCAGGGGGTCATCACCTGGGCCAAAGACAACTCACAGATGGCACTGATACCAGCCGGCTCATTTGAGATGGGTGATCACCATGATGGTATGAGTTCCGCATTGCCTATACATACGGTGACTTTGGATGCGTTCTACATGGATACCCATGAGGTAACGGTGGGCCAGTTTAGGGAATTTGTCAATCAGACTGGGTACAACTATGGTGGTAATTGGAATGAGGTGGCTAAGTATTCGCCGGGCGACGATTACCCGATGGTTAGGGTTAGTTGGAATGATGCTACAGCCTATGCTAAGTGGGCCGGGAAAAGACTGCCGACAGAAGCGGAATGGGAGTACGCGGCTCGTGGAGGGTTGGTAGGTAAGCGTTATCCTTGGGGAGATAAAGAGCCTGATGGTAGTCAGGCTAACTATGATAGTTGGGATAATGGTAATGGAACGACTAAACCAGTAGGTAGTTTTGCTGCTAATGGTTATGGTTTATATGATGTGGCAGGTAATGCTTATGAATGGTGTCAGGATTGGTGGGCATCTGATTACTACAATAACTCACCAGCTAAGAACCCTTCAGGGCCCAGTACTGGTGAGTATCGAGTGTTGCGGGGCGGTTCTTGGAGCAATGGTACCTTCTACCTGCGGTTGGCTTATCGCTACAACGACAATCCGATTAATGGGTTCTACGACTTCGGATTTCGATGTGTGTCAGGATCGAATTAGTTACCCCTGACCCGTGCAAAGCACGGGCCTTTACCAGCGACGAAGGAGCGACCTTTACCACTGGCAATTGGGTCTTAAGGATAGGTTGAAGTAGACCCTAGAGGTGGGGCGGCGATCCGCGCAGCGTAAGCGTAGCGGATCTCAAATTTAGTAAGATGAAAAGATACGGCAATTTGTATTCTGAATTATGTTCTTTTGAAAATCTGTGGTTGGCAGCTAAAAAGGCAGAGAAGGGCAAGCGTAGTCGGCCAGAGGTGGCTAGTTTCAACCTACGGCTGGAATCAGAACTATTGGAGTTGCAACAGCAGTTGCATCAGCAGAGTTACCAGCCGGGTGCCTATCGCCAGTTTATGGTGCGTGAACCCAAGTTGCGGCTGATCAGTGCGGCCCCCTATCGGGATCGAGTGGTCCATCATGCCTTGTGTAATCTGGTAGAACCGATCTTTGATAAAACCTTTGTCGGGGATTCCTATGCCTGCCGAGCCGGCAAAGGGACTCATGCGGCCATTGAACGGTTCAGCCGATTCAGCCGAGGTTATAAGTACTTACTGAAGGCTGATATCCGGCAGTATTTTCCTTCGATTGATCATCAGATTCTAAAATCGATGTTTGGTCGGAAAATTAAAGATCGACAGGTACTGTGGTTGATGAATAAGGTGGTAGATAGTAGCCGTCAGCCGGAGAGGGTCAACCATTACTTTGAAGGCGATGATCTGCTGACCCCACTGGAGCGACGGCGGGGTTTGCCGATTGGCAACTTAACCAGTCAGTTTATGGCCAACCTGTACCTCAACCCAATGGATCACTGGATTAAACAGGATCTACGGGCCAAAGCCTATTTGCGTTATAGTGATGATTTGGCCATTTTCAGTGATGATAAGGAGTGGTTAAAACAGGTAGAAGAGCAGCTAGAAGTTTTCTTGGCCCAACAACTGAGGCTGAAGTTGCATCCGGTTAAAACCCGGATTCGTCAGGTCAAAGAGGGGATCGGCTTCTTGGGTTTCCGTATTTTTCCGACTCATCGACGGGTACTGAGGCTATCAGTGTTGCGTTTTCGCCGTCGTTGTGCCAAATTCGACCAGCAGCAGAGGTCTCAGCAGTTTCGGCAGAATTCGGTTCAGAGTTGGTTGGCCCATATTGACTGGGCCGATAGTTATGGTTTGAAGCAACGGTTAGCTGAACAGATAACCGAAGTGGCCCAGTTGATGGAAAGGGCCAACTGAGAAGAACGTGGCCGAGTGCCACGGGGCAGAAGGCTGAGAAACACCGAGTGTTGCGGGGCGGTTCTTGGAACAATAATACCAACAACCTGCGGTTGGCTAATCGCAACAACAACAATCCGAATAATAGGAACAACAACAACGGATTTCGATGTGTGTCAGGACTCTTAGACTTTTACTCAGAACTGATAGGTCAGACGGTTGTCGACCTATGGGGCGAAGTAGGAGAATCCAAGCCTAATGCCAGTGCTGGTGTTAACCAGCCGAAGATAAGAGACGGACCGGCTGGCTGGTAGGTGAAACCGAAGGTCAACCGGTCTGAATTAAAGAAAAATGTCGGAATTGCAAATCATGGCCGTCATGTACGAGGCTAGTAAGTGGATTTGCCGCAAGGTAGAGAAACTGCCCCGGTCTTACCGTTTCACTCTGGGTGATCGGATGATCAACAGCAGTCTGGATCTGTATTTATTGCTGGTAGAGGCACAATACAGCCGAGATAAGAGAAGAATATTAAAACAGGCCAACTTAGAATTAGAGAAACTGAGACACCTGTTGCGATTAAGTCAGGAACTAACTGATTTAAGCTTGAAAAGTTATCACTACATTTGTGCGGAGTTAGATCAAGTGGGCAAAATGATTGGTGGTTGGCAGAAGAATAGTTGAAGAGGATTATCAGGACTGAGTGGATGGATAGGATAATGAAATTAAACAGATTTTATTGGCTGATAGTGATGGGACAGTTGAGCGGATGGCTGATTCAGAGCCTAGCCTGGTCAGCGACCGGGATTGGTTATTCGGATCCATTTACCATTGATCGTCGGGTCAAACCAGTGATCACCAGTTTGGAACCGACGGCCGGTTCAACTAAGGGTGGAATCACGGTGACGGTTAAAGGCGATAAATTCTACTCGGGCCTAACCAGTGTCAAGCTGGATAATCAGAGGGTGCCGGCAGTTAGCATCCAGTCCGAGTCAGAATTGAGTTTTAAGCTGCCGGCCGGTAATGCCGGTTTGGTGGATCTGGAGATTCTCAACCCTAACGGGGTCTCTAGTCAATTGAGTCAAGCCTTCAAATACGAAGCGCCGCTGGTGGAGACGGTCAAGGTTACTTTGGCCCAAGATTCACTGGTGGCCAATGGTCAGGCGACCACTCAGGTGACGGTCAAACTGCTGGATCAACACGGATCGGTAGTGGTCGATGAAACGGTCAACTTGCTAGCTGATCGGGGTCAGGTGAGCCAGCAGGCCAAAAATAATCAGGACGGGACTTACACCGCCACTTATACGGCCAGTCAAACCATCGGTACGGCCACCATCACGGCAGTGACTAGTACTGGCGGTAAGGTAGGAACGGCCAGCCTGGAGCTGGAGCCACGTCAGGTCTCGGCGGCTAAATCGGTAGTCGGCCAGACCAGTAAGTGGGCTCTGATTGGCCCAACCGGGGCCAAACTGCAGGTAAAAGTTTTGGATCAACAGGGCCTGCCGCTGTCCGGTCAAAAAGTGACGGCGCTGCTGGAGCCGGCCGAGCAAGGTTCAGTCGGTGAGTCGTTACCCACCGATGAAGCCGGAGACACTGAATTGACCATCTTCTCGGTGACGGCCGGCTCCCGTCAGGTCAAGTTGAAGGTGGGAGAAGTAGAGCTGGATTCAACGGCCAGTATCAAATTCACCTCTAATCAGGTGGCCAGTGTACAGATCGGGGCCGGTGGGATCAAGAAGGTTGGCCAGTTGGTAACGGTGGAATTGACCCTGCTCAACCCGGACCAACTGCCGGTCAGTGGTCAGTCAGTAACGGTGGTAGTGGAACCGGAGGATGGGGTAACCATTACTCAGCCGCAAACGGTCAGTGATGAGAAGGGCCAGTTAGAGGCCAAACTGTTTTCTCAGCAGGCCGGTTTGAAAACCATCAAGATCAAGGTTGAAGATCAACTGCTGGAGAATAGCTCGGCGGCGCTAATTTTTGAGGCCGGAGCCGTAGAGACGATTAAAATCAGCAGCAGCCAACTGAGACTGGAGCCCAACCAGTCGACCAGTTTGCAGTTGACGGTCAGCGATCAGTATGGCAACGGCCTGAGCGGGCTGAGCCCCCAGGTGGCCACCACCTTAGGTCAGGTCGGCCAAGTCAGCGACCAGGAGGATGGTAGTTATGCGGTGACTTATACCGCGGCGGCCGAAGCCGGCGAGGCGATTATTACGGTCAGTCTGGCCGGAAAGTCGACCAACCTGGGATTGAGCATCAGTGACCAACCGGTGGAGCCAGCCTTGACCATCAGTCCGATGACGGCCGAGGTGGAAGAGGGGCAGACTTTACAATTTACCGCCTCTGACGCTGTACTGTGGATTGTCAAAGGTAATATCGGCACTATCGATAGTGAGAGCGGGCTGTTCACCGCCACCCAGTTGGGCCAGGGAACCATAACGGCTCTATTACAGAAAAACCCGGCCGTTCAAGTGGTCAGTCAAACCATCACCGTCATCCAGGCCCAGTTGCCGGCTACTACGCTGGTCTTTGATCTGCCTCAGCAGGTAGTCTTCGGGGCCGAATTAGACATCAAGGGCCAACTGTTATTGCCCAGCCAACCGGACTTATCTTTAAGCAACCAGAGCTTACGGCTGAGTTTCACTTCACCCGGCGGTTTGGAGTTAAATTTTGGGCCACAGACCGACCAGCAGGGCAAATATGCCCTGGATACCAGCGTCAAGTTTACCGAGGTGGGAGTCTGGCAGATGAAGCTGAGTTATCCGGGCTCGGCTGAATGGGCAAGCAGCCAAAGACAACAAGCCATCAATGTAACCAAAGCGGTAGCGGAGGTCAAATTCCTGAGTGCCGAGAGTGCTGAATTAGGGCAGGATTATCAGCTGGTGGGCCTCTTAGAACCGAGTCTGGCCGGCCAACCGATCAACCTGCAGATATTAGGCCCCGACTCCAGATTAATTGAGCAAAGTCTGGAGACTGACGCCAGCGGTGGATTCAAATACCGACAGAAGCTGGATTTGGACGGTCGGTGGTCAGCCACCATCAGCTGGGCCGGTAGTTCAAGCTATCAGCCGGTGACTCAGACCTTCCAGTTAGAGGTGGTTAAGCGATTTGGTAAGGTGGTGATGGCTCTGGGTGGATTGGGCCCGGCCGAGGGCTCCGCCTGGAAGAAGTTCAATTCAGTGGCCCAATCGGTCTATAGGACCTTCGTCCGTCGCAACTTCAATCCAGAGAAAGACATCTATTTCCTATCCCCGGACCCCAACCAAACCGAAGGTGCTCAGGCTGAGACTACGCTGAAAACGCTGGAATACGCCATCACCAGCTGGGCGGCCCAGGAGGTCAATCAGAATGTACCACTCTATATCTACTTACTATCTCACAATCTGAGAGATCAGTTTCTAGTGCAAAGACGAGGGCTGCAGGATGATTATCTCAGCCCAGACCAGTTAGATCTGTGGTTGGATAAACTGCCAGCCCAGACCCCGGTCACCATTATCATCGAGGCCTGTTACAGTGGTAATTTCATTAACGATCGTCTGTCAGCGTCCAATCGAACCATTATCACCAGTGCCAGTGCCAATAATCAGGCCATGATTATGCGTTCCTCCTCCTTCTCCCGCTATTTCTTTGATCGGATCGGGGCTAACCAAACCATGGCCGATGCCTTCGAGCAGACCCGGCAACAGATGCAGCAGTTGGCCACTTATCAAACCCAGAATCCGCAGATAGACGTCAATGGTAACGCGGTGGCCAACGAGCTACTGGATTTGCGGGCTTTGGGCCAACGGCGGATCCCGGCCGATATCTCCAGTTTATCTCTGCCACCGGCCTTCGCTCGTCAGCTACCAGCTCAAACCATCGGTCAGGGAGAGAGTCCGAAGTTAGAGATCGAACTGGTGGGTAGTGGAATAGATCAAGTCTTGGTGGAGATTATTCCACCCAACTTTGAAGCCAGTGCCGTCTTCAATAGCTGGCAACAAGCCGAGGAGAGAATCCAGGAAGTGGATCTGATCGCGGTAGATAGTCAGGCCGGTCAGCCCAAATACCAGCTGCAATACGATGGTTTTGATCAAGTGGGCGATTATCAGTTGATCTTCCAGGCCAGTAACCTGGATGGTTGGGCCCAACCGATGCAAACCACGGTTACTGTCGCCGATCAGTCAGCGGCCCAATTGACCGGCGATGTCAATGGAGATGGGACGGTCAATATCTTCGATTTAGTGATTGCGGCTGGTTCATTTGGAAAAACGGGGACTGGCATTATGGGAGATGTTAATGGCGATGGTGGAGTTAATATCTTTGACTTGGTTATCGTGGCTGGTAACTTTGGTCAATCTTTAGCGGCTGCACCTTCTATAGTTTCTAAGATTGAATTAACTACCGAGCAGAAACATCATATTGCTTCAGCCATAGATCAATTGGAGTCTAATCCAAATAGATCGGGGGCAGAAGAGATGGTATTAGGTGTTCTGCAAGCTATCCTACCTGAAAGGTTACCCACTCAGACGCAACTGTTAGCCAATTATCCTAATCCGTTCAACCCAGAAACCTGGATACCTTTTGAACTGAGTCAGGACAGTCAAGTCAATATCACTATTTATGATCTTCAGGGCCAGCCTATTCGCCAACTAGAACTAGGAATGGTAACAGCCGGTAGGTATATCAGAGCTGACCAGTCAGCTTATTGGGATGGTAAGACAGAGGCTGGAGAAGCGGTGGCCAGTGGAACTTACTTCTATCAGTTACAGGCTGGTGATTATATAGAAACCAAGAAGATGGTGATCCTGAAGTAAATAAGATGACAGCGACATAAAAAAGGGTTTTTCTACCTAATTACCCACCTAAAAGAAAGAGAAAGAAAATTAAAAATGAATACAATAAGAAAAGTAATTGAGGAAGCATCCTGCCGATTAGAAAGAAAAATTACACAAAGTGAAATCAGTAAGGCCATAGGAATTACTCAAGGGCATCTTAGTAATGTCATTTCAGGCAAACAATCCCCATCACAAAACATATTGGATAAGATAGCAGAGTATCTAGATTCAATTGATCCGAGCCACAAATATGAAAGCAGTGAAATGGCTAAGATCTGGAGAGATGACCAGACGAATGCTGTGCTAGAAGAAGTTTTACAATTCTTGGACAATCTAATAGCGTTAGAAGGTAAGTTCGAACAGAAGAAAACAAAAACCAAAGCAAACAAAAACCTGAGTCGGCCTGATAAACGGGGAAAAGTCGAAGAATTTAGAATATATCACCTAACAGAAGTAGATGTACTAATTGACAAATTTCAAACAGCTTCGGCCCAAAAGAAAGCGGATCTTAAATCTCAGCTAAATCCCTCAGTAACCATAACCACAGACCCTCCATCAGGCTTGACAAAAGAATCTGACCGTATCTTGTGGAAACAGAACGAGCAAATCCGAACTGACACCGCCGAATTATTACGCTTAGAACGAATGAAAATGCATCGAGATGATATTTACAGTTTAGGAGTAATGGGGTTGATTGATGAATACAAGAAGGCAGTCAAAAATGAGGATACGGCCTTTTGTGAGGCGATAGAACATTTTGGTAGACAAAGAATGAGAAAATTAAAGCAATCAGGAGATATATTTTCATTAGATGGCACAGGCCTATTGAATAACCTGATTGAACAAAGACGAGAGAACTTGCTGACAGAAGAACAGAAAGAAACCAATGCAAATATCCTGGTACTGGACGAAATCATCAAGACATTCCACCAGAAGGCAGAGCAAATAAAAAAGACCACTCTGCGCCGGAATCAACGGATGTAATAAAAAATATTAAAAAAAATGAACTTGAACGAGGTAGACACCGATTACCAACTGTCTACTTTTATAGCTTATTAGGAGCTATTTATGGCTGTTTCCCATCGATTGTTGCCTGTTTATGGTTCGTTTTATGTGTTTTAGGCCTAAAAATCACCTAAATATGTGTACAGCGTAGGGGTCTTGCCATATCAACAAAGTCAATGACCACCTAGGTTTACCTTAAAAAGGGTGTTGACAGTAATAGTGTAATTAGTTAAAATGGACGAAGTAAATCATGATGAAAACAGTCCAACAAGCGAAACATAAAACCAAGCCTTACAAATTTAGTCTTTGTATTGCTAGAGATATAGCCGAGCATATACAAACGACTGCCGACCAGCAGTTAATAAGCCGAAATTTGCTTGTTAATAGGGTATTAAGGAATTGGTTTAAACAACAAAAACAGATTAACACATAGAAGTAAAGAGAAAAGAAACGGGAAACAGGTAAGCAATAAAAAAGGGCCATTCGACGAATCTTGCCGGACGAATCGAATAACCCAAAAAGTTTTGTTTACCGCACCACGACGGCGGACTTATTCTACAGTCTGAAGATCAGAGAAGTAAAGTAAAAAATTATAAGCTTTACTGATTTCTTAACTGTAGCGGTAATTTGAGCCGTCGCTAACCATAAACCAGCCGATAGCGGCCAACGAGAAAGGCGGTTCAAAATGCCAACCAATCTAATTATAAGTCCAACCTTCAGCGACCTGCACCCAGCCGGCAGTTTCAAAGCAGTCATCTCTAGTATCGAAGAAACTGAGGGCCAGTACGGTAAACAATTCAAGTTCCATATTAATACCGAGATTACCTTCCAAGAGCTGGGCTATGCCTTGTTCTACTTTACCTCGCAAAACTTCACCGCCAATTCGAAATTGGGACAACTGATCTATTCGGTACTAGGCCAGAAACCAGAGGATTACCGAGGAGAAGAACTAGATCTGCAAGAATTGGTTAACCGAACCTTTACAGTCAAGATTGAACATCAGGTGCGGAAGCAGAAGGAACGAGCCATAGTCGTCGACCACTACCCCTGTCAAGAGGGCGCGACGGGAACAGGAGGGCAGCAGTAATGAATACTAGAGCCAGCCTGTTTGATCGAACTGACTACGTCAACCTGGGTCCGAAGCAAGAGTGCCAAATTTGTCAAAAGGGCGATTGGTGCCAGACGCTAGTCGACCGAGTATCAGGTGTGGTTGAAGCCAGTCTGTGCCGTCGAGTTCATCTCTGGACCCAATCACCAGATATTAAGATCGATGGCGGTGGGATATTCTTGAATCAGAGCCGTCAACCCGTCAATCAAACCAAACGGTTCCAGCCTCAAGTCCAAACTAAATCTCAAAGACCGCAAGCCAAGGCCAAGACGGCCGATCGGATCTATAGCCGAATGCTCTCATTTTTAGGCCTGCAAGCCAAACATCAACAGCAACTGAAACAACGAGGACTATCAGTCGATCAGATCCAGCAATTAGGCTATGGCAGCCTGCCAGAAACACATTCTCAACGAATCGAGTTGATGGAAGCCCTAAAAAAGGAACAGAGCCATTTATTGACTGTTGGCGGCTTCTACTTGAGTAAGAACGGCCACCCCTGGATCAATCAACAGGAAGGAATGATGGTCCCCTGTCGGGACGTAGAGGGACGCATCATCGGAGCCCAAATCCGCAGTGATGGAGATCAAGGCAGTCGATACAGATGGCTAAGTGCCAGTTCCAGCCAGCGGAAACGTGGCGGGGTGTCTTCCGGTTCACCAATTCATGTAGCCAAAAGTGAAGGAGACCAGGCCACCGTCTGGATCACCGAAGGACTACTGAAAGCAGATATCGCCAGCTTGAAGTTGGAGCAAACAGTGATCGGGTTGGCTGGAGTTAACAGCTACGGCAAAGAGGAACTGATCCAAACCTTGCGTCAGTTGGGAGCCGAGCAGGTAGTGATAGCCTTAGATGCTGACCATCAGACCAATCCAGCAGTCAGGCAAGCCATGAATCGTCTGGCCCAATTACTAATAGCTCATCACTGGAAGTGTCAACTGGCCAGCTGGCCAATAGAAGAAGGCAAAGGGATCGATGATCTGCTGGTCAATGATGGCCAGTACCAGCTACAACCAATGTCAGCCAGCCTAGAATTAAACCAAGTTCCAGCCACCCCGATAGCAGAAGAGGAAGAAGGAGTGATCAGCTGGCAGAAGACCAAGCGGGTACGAATAGCCCCAGTCAAGATTGAGATCCAAACCTCTAACCTGAGTTTAAGACAGGTCCGACAACAACTAGCCGAAGAAACTAATCACTATCTGGACCAATTTGAGGGCAACGGCCAGACCCTAATGCTACGAGCCACCCAGGGAGTCGGCAAAACCACGATCAGTCTGAAGACAGTATTGGAGAAGCCAGACTATAGAATTATCCTGGCCTCACCTCGTCATCAGCTGCTGCAGGAGGCCATTGAACGCCACCAATTAGAGAGTTGGACACATATCAGACCCAGACGGCCAAGTAGTGGCAAGTACCTCAATTCATCGGTAGCAGACGGCTTAGAATACCTGCAGTGGATGAAAGAAGAATCCCAACGGAATCAGGCGCCCATTCACACCAATCAATACGAAATCTTATGCCACCGACAACGGGAAGCCAACCAGTTAGCGATCAAGAATTGGAGCGTGATCCAGAACTTGTGTAGCAGCAAATGCGAAATTGGACTAAATGGTAACTGCGCCTACTACCGCCAGTATCAAATGCCAGAATCGATGGCCACCGTACACGAGACATTGTTCATTGATCGGTTTTGCCAGGATATCTTCCGAGACCGAATCACCAACCCCAAGCAGGTAGTAGTGATGGACGAGCCAGATCCCAATAAATTTGTGCGTAGCACTCATATCAGTACCAAAGATTTAACCCACTCGATCGCCAATGTCTGGTCAGCCGAGCTGAAACTGTTATTACAGATAGTCCGGGAAGCAGTGGAAGGAAAGCAGAAGTTTCTACAGCAGCAGAAAAGACGTCAATTGATCGGTCGGGAAGTAATGGAAGCCATAGCGAAGGAAGCCGAGAACAAAGGGCAGGATCTGGGCCAATTGCTAGAAGCGGTAGAAGCCGAGCGGCCCAGCCAGCATCAGCAAGTAGTGGTCAGCATCGATGCCTTTATCGGTGTTACCAAGCGAGCCTACCAAGTACTGATAGGCCACGAGGAACTGTATATCCCCCAATCAGCTTCCAGCCCGATAGATGGTAACCATATCTGGGTGGAAGCTAATTTAGCCAAACAGAAAGGCTGGCCCATCAGTAGTGAGTTTGATTCCAGGGAAGAGGAGATTCCACTCAACTATCAGAGCAACCTGTTACGGACACTCAATCGAGAGTACCAGCTTTACGCCCAAGACCAGGGCTACAACTCGGCTTTGGTAATGACGGCCAACGGTCTCAGGCTGAACATCAGACAGCACTGCCAAGTGCCATCAGACGTACCAATGGTGTTACTGGACGGTCAAGGTAATGCCGAACTAATGAGTCAGCTGCTAGGCCGAGAAGTCAAGCTCTGGTCGGCCCCGATATCGGCCCAAGTCCAGATCAGCCAGATGGTGGACGGGGTTTATGGATTGACCTCGTTATGGGATAGCCAGAATCAGAAACCCAAACCAACCTTAGTCAAACTGATGCAGAAAGTGATTTTACCAGATTGTCAATATCAGCCCGAAAATTTACTGATCGTGACCTGGAAGAAAGTGGCCGATTACCTGAGAGACTTACAAACTAAGGGTCAAATCCCAGCCGAAGTAGGCATCGAACACTACGGCAACCTGAAAGGTTCCAACCAGCACCAAGACCGTCAACGTTGCATTCTGTTAGGAACACCTAGTGTTAGTTCAGTCAGTGTGGAAGAGATGGTGAACGCGCTGTATGTTGAAGCCGAAGAGCCAATCTCGATGGAATCGGAGTGGGTGTGGAGGAATTACAACTACCAGGACTATCAGGGCCAACAGTATCAGGCTCAAGTCAGGCAGTATGTGGATCCACGAGTCGAACAGGTGGCCCGATTATTCCGAGAGGACGAAATGGTCCAGGCGGCTCATCGGATCCGAGGCGTCAACCACCAAGATCGAGAGATCTTGATTATCAGCCAGCTACCAATTGAGGAGTTGAAACCGACCTGTTTGACCACCTTGAAAGATTATGCCAGATCAAAAGGCCAAGATACTGATGCAATTGAATCTGGTTTGGATTGGCTACTAGAAGATCAGGGTTATTTTAATGCTAAACAGCTGAAATCCTTGCTATCAGAGACGAACGTCAACTTGGCTATAAAGAATAATACTTATAGCCAAAATGAGCTACGTGAGTCACAGCCTGGGTTTGCTAGTGATTCGACTCTGAAACGAAGGGTTAAGAAACAGGCCGAGATCTTGGGCCTGAGACGAAGTCGGGTGACGGTCGAGATCCGTGGTGCGGAGAGAGGCGGAGGTGCTACTCACTGCTATGTCTATCATCAGGACCCATTAACGTCCGAGCAGGTGGCCGAAATCAAAGCCTGGTATCAGCAAATGGCTCTGGCCAATGATCCTCAATTGAGCCCGGATCAGGTTACTGTTAGCTTGGAGCCTGAAATGGTGGTCGTTGAATCTCCTTTTGAACCACCGTCTGGAATTAGATGGGATGAGGATGTAGGTTCAGATCGGATCTTAGTTAGCGGCTGAAATACGTTTTTTTAAGATCGATTAAAGTCTTCTAATTGGGACAACAGTGTTCTTTTTCTGTCAGTGCTAGTTATTATCTTTCGTCTTGAGTTGTCCTATTCTCGTCCAGTGGTGTGGTAGAAAGCAGAAGGAATGATTGGGTAAGGGCTTAGATCTCAATTGAATACTTTTTTAAAATTAAATAAGGGTCCATCCAGATGACAAAAGATGACATTAAAAAAAAAGAATTAAGTATTAGTCAACAGCAAGCCATTCATCTGTTGCTGACTGGACTCAACGACAAAGAGGTGGCGGCTGAACTGGGGGTTGCCAGGCAAACAGTCACTAATTGGCGAAATCACGATTCCATCTTCATGGCGGGCCTCAATTCTGAACGTAAAGCTGTCTGGCAAGCTAACCAGGAGCGCATGCGCTCCCTGATGGCTCGAGCTGTTGATGTTTTGACGGACTGTTTGGAGAGTGAAAATGAGCGTTTGCGCCAATCAACCGCTGTCCAGATCCTCAAGATTTGCGACAAGCGTAATTTAGCCCCTTCGGGTTGGACTCAGCCCGAGCTGATCGAAGATGATTGGGCTCGTAATGCGGACGTGCTAAAGGTGATGAGCAAACTCTCACCCAACCTCTGATTCAGTTGGTTTTTTGTTTTGTTGACATCACAAATTATTATTAACAGGCCAAAACAGAAAAGCTTCAAATCTTCGATTTAAGGGTAGGGTGTTTAATTTTGCTGTTTTACTATGTTCAGGTGCTTAAAATTGCTTGCAGGGCACCTGAGAGGGGTATATAGGGTTTCTGAAGGGGGTTGCTTAACCTTGTTTGGCGGTTCTGGTTTTGTTTTACATCTCGGTTTTTAATATAATCTTTTTGTCAACAAGGACACATTATCTATATCTATGACCCAAAGATTAATCATCTTATTTTTGTTATTAGTGGCTTGGCCTGTATTGTCTCAAGACAAAGGTTTTAAGCGTGTTTCTACCTTAACCGCTACTGAGGGGCTGAATAAGTGGGCCCTGGTGATTGGCATCAATCAGTATCAGGACGATGGGATTACTAATCTTCGTTTCGCCGTCAATGATGCCGAAGAGTTGTACCGGTTATTGGTTGATCCCGAATATGGCGGTTTTGCTCAGGAACAGGTCAAAATTCTGACCGACCGAACTCCAGTCAAGCCAACCCGTCGTGATGTGCTGGTGGCTCTGAACTCGTTGCAGAAGAGTGCTGATGCTGATGATACTATCTTTATCTTCTTTTCAGGTCATGGGATGGCTGAAGATGGACAGACCTATTTCATGACTCGGGATACCGATCGATCCTTAATCGCTGATACGGCGGTGGCTAAGTCGGCTTTTGAGCGGACCATGAACCGGACCCAGGCTAAAGTGCAGGTGATGTTCTTTGATGCCTGTCATAGTGGAGCTACTAAGGATAAGTCAGGGGCCGGAGGTATGGCGGCCGATTTGGCCGCTTTTATTGATCAACAGAGCGATGGTCGAGTGATCCTTTCTTCCTGTGGTTTGAATGAAGTGGCCTATGAGGATGATCAGAGTGAGCATGGAGTCTTTACCCGTTATCTGTTAGAAGGTTTGAAAGGCAACGCGGATCAGGATGCCGATGGGATGGTCTCGGCCAGTGAAGTTTCGGCCTATACCAGTCAGAAGGTCAAAGCCTGGGCCTTCAATAACAACAAGACCCAGAATCCTCGTATGAGCGCCAATATCTCGGGCCAAATCCTGTTGACGGTCAATCGGGAGGGCGAAAGGCTGGCCCAGTTAAGTGCGGAACGAAGTCAGTTAGAACGACAGTTGGCCGAAACCAAACAACAGTTGGATCAGGCTCAGCAAGCTGATGATGATTTGTCGGAAGTCGAAGCCAAACAACGACAGGCTGAACTGCAGGAGAAAGTCCGTCAGGCCAAGGCGGCTGAAGCCCTGGAACAACAGCGAGAAGAAACGGCTCGACAGGAAAGAGTGGAAGCGGCTCGTCGACAACGGCAGCAGTCGATCAAACAAGCAGCTGCTAGAGAGCAGGCCCGACAAGAGCAAGCCGAAATCGAACGTAAGAAGCTACAATTGGAAGCGGAACGACAGAAGCTACAGGCTCAGCAGTTGGAATCGATGGATATTGGTCAGTTGCTGAAAAAAGCCAAAGAATTACAAGATAAGATCGATGGCGTCGGGCCCGAGGTTAGAGCCGAGGTCAATCGTCAGATTAAGGCTATCCCTCAGCCAGGCAAGAGCCAGGTGGATCCACAAGACGAGTTTGAAACTAAAGCCATGTATCAGAAGCGACTCAATCAGGCTCGCCAAGCTGATCAGGAGAAACAGAAACGGTATCAGCGGGAAGTGAGTCAGATTAGGAGTACCATTAGCGGTGAAATTAAGTCTCGGAGTCAAGGTTATCAGGATGCTTTAGCTTTGCTTAACCGAGAGATAGTGCTGGATGAAACTCAGGTGTTACTGGACTTAGGCCGATACGACCCAGAGAATCAGATCTTTGCCGATGCCAGCTTATCAGCTAAGAGCAGTGGTCAGGTGCAGTCGTTTAATTGGGCCTTGAAGGTGCCGTTGAGTCAAGCCAAGCAGTTCAAGCAATCAGTAGAGAACGGAACAGTTAAGATCAGGGCAGAGGTCAAGCTGGAGTCTAAGAATCAACAGGCCGTGATCGATTCAGCGGTGATTGAAGATTTGGTCCAAAATCTCAGCTATCAGACACCCGTGTTGGTGATGGTTAGCTCTAGGCCTAAGGGTGGACAAGTTTGGGTGGATGGTCGTCAGCAGGGAATTACTCCTTTAAAGGTCTGGTTAGACCTTGGCCTTCATCGATTTGAGGTCAAGTTTAAAGGAAGCGATTGGCGAAAAGTAAAGACTGTGGAAGTTAAAGAAGGTGTTACTCCCCAAGTCAACTTTGATTTTGGTTCTGATTATGCGCCACGGATCACAGGCCGAGACGGAGCGGAAATGGTGTTAATACCAGCAGGAGATTCTGTTTCGTCTTTCTACATGGATGTTTACGAGGTGACTAACGCTCAATATCGTAAGTTCGTGCGAGCTACTGGTCATCGAGAGTCTGATGATTCAAAATATAACCAATCCAATCAGCCGGTAGTCGGTGTTAGTTGGAACGATGCGGTAGCCTATGCCAAATGGGCGGGTAAACGGTTACCAACCGAGAAGGAATGGGAATGGGCAGCTAGAGGTGGCTTAATAGGCAAGGAATATTCTTGGGGTGATCAAGAACCGACTTCAAGTCGAGCTAATTATGATGATAAGGTGGGCAAACCAACCGCAGTAGGCAGTTATCCAGCCAATGGGTACGGCCTCTATGATGTGGCTGGCAATGCCTGGGAATGGTGCAACGATTGGTATGACAGTGATCAAGAATATAAGGTGTTGCGGGGCGGTTCTTGGCGCGATAATACCTACAACCTGCGGTTGGCTGATCGCTCCTACAGCTCTCCGGATAATAGGAACTACTGCAACGGATTTCGATGTGTGTCAGGATTGGATTGATTACCCCTGAACCCCTCCGCAGGAGGGGCCTTTACCAGCGACGGAGTCGCGACCTTTACCCTTGGTTAGGAGAATATGGCCTTCAAGCGCTGGATAAAACCTCGGCTTTCGATTTTGGCCAATTCGGCCTGGTGTCGCTGTTCGGACATTGCGTGAAGCTGCTGGGCTTGATCTAGCGACTGTTGCAAGCCTTCTGCTGTTTGTTGAAGTTTTTTTATTTGATCGTCTTTTGTACTCAACTGTGCCTGTAAGACGTTGGTAAGACGATCGTCAGACGTTGTCTTACCGCCGTTCAGTTTACTCATTACTGCTTGACGAACATAGTCACTTGTAGTTAATTCTTCAACGCTAGACGCACTGTTTATATCTTTTTTCTCTTGATGGGTTACCTTGAAAGTTATAGATGTTTTTGGCATACCTTCCCCACATAAGTCTTACTTTCGTACTACGAAAGTCTTACGGCCAAGGATACAAAAATAACGGTAAGACGAAGTAAGACAAAAATAAGTCAAACGTAAGACACTCGTAAGACATTTAATAATAGCAAAGGATTGGTAAAATGAAGGCAAAAGAAAGATTAGCTTATATAGCTTTAGTTAGTGCTCTGGTCATAGCCACATTAACGATGAGCAGCTGTATGACAATGTTATACCTAACAGATAGCCGTTCATCCCTAGAAAAGCACAAGGCTATAAAAACTGGCATGTCAGAGAAAAGAGTCGAATGGTTAATGAGAAGTAAACCCCACAAAATAATTGAACCAGTAGGAGAAAACGTAAAAATCTGGTGTTATGGGCAACGAACAAACTATCAGTCTCGGTTCTATTTTGAAGATGGTGTTGTCGTTAAGAAGAAGCGAATAAGATATTATTGAACAAAGGATTTAAGAGTTAAGAGTTAAGAGTTAAGAATGAAAAGAACTATCGGTTTAATACTGTTTTGTCTTTATGCCAGCTCTGCCAAAGTTATCGGACATTTTTTTGGCTGATTTTAGGCTGAAGAATGGCAGGGTTGGTACTAGTGGTTGTGGTTGGAGGGTGCCAGTTGGACAGAAAACGGCCGATAACC
>JACLAC010010306.1_pt1 | contig 19054 bp, 15 predicted proteins | sample 8027881 | NCBI WGS metagenome assembly JACLAC01 (sample SAMN15725517, study PRJNA655200) | protist metagenome | isolation source: fluorescence activated cell sorting (FACS) single amplified genomes of... | place: Spain: Blaines Bay Microbial Observatory, Mediterranean Sea | collected 2016-01-19 | reverse complement strand
CCGCCGACATTGCAGAGGAAGTTGGGCTAGCAGTTGAAGAGGTTCAGGAAGCAGTTGAAGAGGTTCAGGAAGCAGTCGAAGAGACTTTCGAGGAAGAGGAACCACCATTCGAGGAAGAGGAACCACCATTCGAGGAAGAGGAACCACCATTCGAGGAAGAGGAGACTCCTCCTAGACCAACTCCAGACCCAACAGGTCCTATCAATGATCAAGTTGATGACGCTATTGATGAAGAGCTAATTGAAACCGTTAGCTCCATCCAAATCCAATTGAATTATCAGGAGTAGAACCTAATCTTATATTCTGGAAGAACAAAAAAACTATCGAACAGAAATCAATCCATGAGACCTAGGCTCTCGCCCTAGATGAAAGCGCAGGTAAATAAATATAGCCTTGTGGAGTTCGCGCAGGTTAAGCTTGGTCGGTTGCCACTGTAAGTCACCTGCCGAAAGCCTTCTCAGCCCAATCACGGTTCCACTTGAGAGCCACGCAGCATCTGAGTTGGGTTCCGTATAGCCTGGACTGCGAATTCCGCCCAGGCGAGCGTCCAATTGATAAAATACTTGCTCTGAAGGTAAAAAATTAGGAGGTAGTGGTTGGCCACTGATCTGACAGCAGTCTAGTTGAGGCTGAACACCGAGCAAACAGAGGAAATTCCACTCCCAGATCGCTTTGCAGAATAGATCAGCAGGTTCGTTCTTTAGAGTCTCAAGGATGCTGGACAACCAGTTGAAGTAAAGCGGAGCTTCTGTGGAAGGAATTTCGGTGAGTAGGAGAAGTTCTGCAAAATAGCTAGCGTAGAGGAAGCGAGAATAATCTTTTCGGATAGCTGAAAACAGATCCAAAGCCTCACAATGTTCAACCTTCACCATGGTCGTCTGGCGTCGCTCAACATAATCGAATTGGGCTAATACCAAAGGCTCTGTAGACGCTCTGTTTTGCGACTTTAGACTTCGAGCACCATAGACAATCCCCGAAACCTTTCCTTGTTCGCGCGTCAGAAACGTTAGAATACGATCCCGTTCTCTAAAATCTACAGGACGTAGAACAATACCCTCTTCATTGTGATGATTCATCCTTCAGTACCAGCCAGAGTCTCGGTCTATCATCCATGGTTCCTATTTGTCAGTGGTTCCTTTTAGCAGTAAGGGATTCAACTGCTCCACTTCTTGTTATTTGATTAGTTTTTGGGAAGCAATCCGCTTAAACGCTATTGCTTTGGGCGATTGTGATGATAAATCTTGGAGAGTAGGAATAAATTAGAAGTGGTAAGTGCTGTAAAATCGGAAGGATTGCTCTAGACGAGCTTTGCCTGTGGAACCAGGATAGCTAATATCGATACCACTTTCTGGTAAGGCAAACGTGGACAGGTCATACCAGGCATACTCGATCCCCACATGAAGAGAATCATCAATCTGGATGGATACAGGAATTTCTAAACCATTCAGAGATGGCTGGGCTCTCGCATTTTCTACCGAATCTGTGAGATGTCCAGATCCCCAGACACCTAGCACGAGTTCCGGTGCCAGCATCAAAGTGGGGCGATCAATCAATAGCCAACCTGCTGTTAAAGCAAAGGTCTGTTGTTTATATCGCACCTCATCAGCAGCGCTGGCACCGCCAGCAGCCTCTATTAGCAACCATTGTAGACCAAGAGTATATCCTATAGATTCAACCCAATGATATTGAACTGACAACGCAGTGCCATTCAGGGAAGTTTTTGGTCCACGGTTAGTATATGATCCCGCAGCGATACCGACTCCAATGCTGATTTGTTGCCGATAGCCTGCCTCATCAGCAACTTTCTCTTGACTCACAACTATTGTTTCCTCTGGTACTTCTTGGACAGATACAGCAGGCAGCTCTTCCTCAGTAATTTCGGTCTCTTCCTCACAAGTATATGCAATGACGCTTGCATCCAACCCGAGGCGCTGCATTTCTGCACGTTCCTCGTCAGTACAGTTTCCCCAAGCAGTACTCGTTAATAAAATGATTCCTATTATTGCTGTGCAGCAATTAGCAGCCCTCATCTATCATATTCTCTAAAGGTTGATTAAGATCTTGGCACCTGATGCAACAATCATGAAAGCACTGATTGTGGCCAGAACCTCTATATGTCAAATTCTACATTCCTTGCATCCCACAAAAACATTATCATCTTATAGATTTTTATTCTTCTGTGTTGAGTCTACAAAATCATGAATTACCCAAAATACTTTTGCCTAACCCTACTTCTCATTGGCTACGGCTTCTTGACCAATTGTAGTGAGGAAGAATCACCTTCTTCTCCAACACCGTCACCCGCAGCACCAAGTAATTATGGTAAAGGAGGTGATGTTTTAATAAATCCAGTTAGTGACACACAGATCTCCAGCAAGCCTGTCTTTATCCTTACTTTTGGTGATTTGGTCCACTCTGTCATCATAGATAGTGTAAGTTACCCTGGAAAACCCAATAGTACGCTAAGTTCATCTCAAGACAGTAGCCTATGCCTAAGAGCGAACAGCAATAGTAATTGTGAGGCTTTAAGTGTTATCTTTAATGATAATTCCACAATCGCAACTGTTACTCCGCTGAACCACTTAAATGAAGATAATTATACTTTTTTAGCTACTGGCAACATTTTAACCTCTGTTGGTTCTCTTGGAGAGGATCAGGAGTTTCAATATACCGTGGTATTCCCGCATGGGGGTGCTATCCAAAATAGCTTAACAAACTTAGCTGGTGATAAGCATATTCTAATTGGGAGCCCGCTTTTGGATAGTCCTAGAGGTCTAGCCACCGATGGTACGTACTTATACGTTGCTGATACTTACAATGAAAAAATTCAAAAAATTACGCTCTCTAGTTCCGTTACAAACTCTTTCAGCTTAAACTCATTGTCAGGTGAAGTGCAGACACTCCTTGAACCAGTGGATGTAACCGTTTCGTCAACACATCTCTATATCTTGGATCAAGGATTTCGTCGCGTACTTAAAGTTCCGCTAGCAGGTGGCGCTCCAACTTCAATTGCTGGTGGTGGAAGCATCGGATATACAGATGGTTCTGGCATCTCAGCACAGTTCAATGCGCCCAATGCGTTTACGAATACCAAGGATTCGCTCTTCGTTGCAGACACATGCAACAACACCATCCGCCGGATTGATCTAGATACAAACATAGTCACATCTTTGCTACCGCCAGAACCTGGATGTGGTAGCGGCTCAAGTGATTCTGATAAGTTAAATTCACCCACAGATCTAACTACCAATGGATATCAGCTCTATATCGCTGATAAGGGAAACTCAGCAATCAAACGAATTGACCTCAATGATTGTAAGGAACAAGAGTGGACCAACTGTACGTTTGACAAAATAATTAATTTGAACAGCCAACCCATTAGCATAATTACAGATGGGTCATACATCTATGTAGGAACTGATGACCATAAAATTCATCGCTATGATCTAAATGGTAGTCCTACAGACAATAATCCATTTCCCATCAGCGCTATTACTCCGCAAAGTCTAACAACTGATGGACAAAGTCTGATTTATTCGGAAGAAGGAAGAAACAGAATTGTGCGTTTGCACTAAAAAAGACTCAACAATGAGGAGTCCTAAATCAGGAGAGAAAGAGCCTACTGAAGACGATCACCAAAAATATCCTGTAACTGAGAAACACATTCTTCGAAAGGAGTATTCTCACGCATTCCCTGGCGTACAAACTCCAGCATCATTGGGTATTTCTGGATGGCATAGTCAATCTCAGGATTACTACCTCGCACATAAGCCCCGATGTTGATCAGGTCCTCTGCTTCTCGGTAGGTAGCCAAGGTTCCGCGAAACAGCTGTGCCATCTTCTGGTGTAATTCTGAGGTCACTTCTGGCATCACACGACTGGCTGAGAGTAATAGATCAATCGCTGGATAGGTCCCCTTTGCAGCAAGATCACGACTGAGAACAATATGGCCATCCACAATCGCCCTAGCTGCATCACCAATTGGATCATTCGCATCGTCTCCCTCCACCAACACGGTATAGAAGCCTGTGATAGATCCACGTTCTCCTTGAGTTCCCGCTCGCTCAAGTAAATTAGGCATCATCGCGAATACTGAAGGTGGGTAGCCCTTAGTGGTTGGTGGTTCTCCAGCTGCCAATCCAATTTCTCGTTGGGCCATCGCAAAGCGTGTCAGAGAATCCATGGTCAAGAGCACGTCCTTGCCTTGCGTACGAAAGAACTCTGCAATCGCAGTCGCTACAAAGGCACCTCGTAATCTCAGTAGAGCTGGCTGGTCCGATGTCGCAACCACAACGATGGAACGAGCCATACCCTCTGGTCCTAAAATTCCTTCAATGAAATCCTTGACCTCACGTCCACGCTCCCCAATCAGAGCAATCACATTTACGTCCGCATTAGTGTAGCGGGCCATCATTCCAAGCAACACAGACTTACCAACTCCAGAACCTGCTAAAATTCCTACGCGCTGTCCACGGCCGCAGGTCAATGTCCCATTGATGACTCGGACGCCTACATCGAGTGGTTCGAAAACACGAGGTCGATTGAGAGGATTGATTGAAGGAGGATAGAGAGGCGTTTCCGTGTGCGTGAATAGTTCCCCTTGGCCGTCAATCGGTCTCATTAGCGGATCAATCACACGACCCAAAAGACCTTCTCCAACATGAATACTTGGATCTCGGTGATTGTAAAGGATTCGGCAGTGGGGGCCTACATTGGTCATCTGCTCAAGCAGCATCACTAGGATTTTGTCTTCCCGAAAGCCAACTACCTCAGCTGGGACAGAGACACGAGTTTGCGGATCATAGAGGAAGCACATGCTACCCTTTGAGCAGCCAGGATTGGTCGCCTCAATCAAGTGACCAATCATCTGGGTCACTCGGCCTTCCGCTCGTAAAGGCTTAAAGCGCTTTACTGTCTTCAGGTAGGGACCAAGGTGGGAGTAGCGTATTTGCTCAGCAGCTTCAGTGTTCATCAAAATTTCCGAACAACTCGTTTGGATCTATCACTGTATCTGATTCTGTGGAGGTTTCTGTCGGTGAGGGTCCTCCGAAAAGTTCAGCCGGATCTATTTCAGCATTTGCATCGACAGCATCTATCAACTCTTCTTCTCCTTTTACTCCTGCTGTCGACTCAAGAATCTCCTCAGTTGCCACTGGATTCCCCTGCTCTTCAGGCGCTATCAAAACGTGTTGTCCTGCGGATTCAGTTCCTTGCACTGTAGGGTCGCCTGCTGCAGCTTGCAGTTCTTCTGGTACGGCAAAATCGTAGGCATCCATATCCACGGAGTGCATTTGTACCTGGCGTTCTGCCAGTCGTTGACTTAGTTCCTCCTCAATTTGCTCAAACTGCTGCTGGAAAGTGAAGTTTAATACGTCATCATCAGTTTCAATAAAGATGGATCCTGGCTCCGCTTCCTGATTGACCTTGAGTACAAGGGTCTGCTCCTCTCCCATGTACTGATCAAGGTTAACCCCGGTATTTTTCATGAATTCATAGTCTTCTGGGTGCAGGAACACCTGAATCTTGCCTTTTGATTCAATTTCCCGGAGTGCCTTGACTAAGATATTCTGTAACATTTCTGGATTGATCATCAACTCTTGTACTACCACCTGCTTGGCGATCAGGACTGCCAATTGAACCAACTCCTGCTCTGCCTGAAAGCGGACAACTTGCCGCAGATTAGCAAGCTGTTCGATGACGCCGTTCATCTGATTTGCCAAGTATTCTGACTCTTGGAAACGTTTCTCAATTCCGGCCTGCAAGCCTGCATCAAAACCTTCCTGATATCCTTGATCCTTGACCTTATCCGCTGCTATATGGGCTTCTCTGAGGACGGACTGCCGTTCGTCCTCCATAGTTTGCTTTAGTGTGAGTGCTTCATGCTTGAACTGCTCTGCCTCCAAGTTTGCTTTCTCGGTCTTCAGCAAAAGTTGCTGTTTATAAAGCTGAGCTCCTTCTCGAATTGACTTGGCAAAGGCTTCTGCGTCCGTCAGTAGCGAATTCTCCCGGATGAAATTATCTGTTGCAAAAACACTCGCCAGCTCTTGCTTTTCCTCGTCTGAATAAGACTCTTCTCCAGTATCTAAATCGCCAAAAGCAGAACTGTGTGAAGATTCCTGGTAAGAGGCGTCATAGCCCTCGAAGTATTGGATGGCTTCAAATTCTTTCCCCTTAGCAAGATGCTCGGGGACTTCACCAGTTGGTACTGGAGGGGGAGCTACGTCAGGTTTACGATGAGGACGGCCTGGTTCCTGACTTTCAACATCCTCATCAAAACTGGGTAGCGTAAATTGCTCAAGGGCTTCTGGTGAGCTCATAAGACAGGAGTTATTAGAGGGAAAAGTAAGAGAGAACGGCAGGGATTCCAAGATAGCCACCAAGACTGTCTTGGTTTGTTACTTCTTGTCGCGTAGCCAAGTACGTACGAGGCCCGCAGTCTTGATTGGATCTCCCTTGGCCATCTCGAGAATTTTTTCGCGAGGAGGTAGTCCAGATTCACGTTCAGTTGGAATCTCGAGTTCCTCACCTTCCAGTTCACCAATGGTTGCTGGCAGGCCCATCAGTAGATCAAGATCTGCAGGCTTGGTACTCAAACGCTGGACCATCGGGCGGATGACCAACATTATCAGTGCTAGTACAGCAGCACCTAAGGCAACGTAGCGTATGAGATCCAATATAAACTGGTTGCGAACACGGGTCGCTTCCAGTTCAGCTGCCTTATCTTCTTCAACAGCTTTGCCGAACGGCATGTTGACCACTGAAACTCGGTCTCCACGGGAATCATTAAAACCAATGGCGTTACGGACCAGGCTCTGAATTTCTTCTTTTTCGTTTTCGGACCAAGGAATGTTGTCTCGACCAACATAGTTACCGCCCTCATCAAGAATTTGTGGGCGCTTATTGTCCAGCAAAACTGAAACCGTCAATCGTAAGACCTGGCCAGATGCCGTTTCTTTAACTATTTCACGCCGAGATGTTTCATAATTTCTTGTGGAATTCTTCTTGGCAAATTCAGAAACAGTTGCCGCCTCACGACCTGTAGCTTCGGGAAGATTGGTAGTTACACCAGCAGGACCAACTGGGATGGAACGTGTTCCAGTCGAGGCTTCATCCACCAGTTGTTCACTGACAACGCTAGTCTGATCGGGATCAATCAATTGCTCACGAATTGTCTCACGGTCGAATTGGAGCACTGCATTGACATTGACTCGCACTCGATCTTCCCCAACGACTTCTTCTAACTGGGCAATCACTTTCTGCTCCAATTCCATCTCCAAGCGTCGCTTGTAGGAGTAGTGTTCATCCAAACGTCCACCGACAGTCTGATCATCCATTCCCTCGGTCAACAAGCGCCCTTTCTGGTCAGTAACTCTGACTCGACGAGGCTCCAAACCTTCGACAGCACCTGCAACCAAATGAACAACAGTTTCGACCTGTTTTTCTGAAATACCTTGAGATTTAACAGTTAGAGCCACTGAAGCTGAGCCTTCTTCTTGAGAATCTGAGAACAAGGTTTTCTGCGGAACAGCTAATGAGACTTTAGCCCGATCAATGCTCTCAATCATACCAATCAGACGCGCTAACTCGCCCTCTTGAGCAATCCGATACTTGACCTTCTGCTGAAATTCTGTTTCACCCAGCGCCGGCTGTTCAAAAAGGTCGAGAAAGCCAATACCGCCACCTGGCAGCACCTTCTCACTGGCCAACGTCAAGCGAGCTTGATCAGCCATTTCCGGATGTACCATTACGGAGTTTCCACCAGGACCGAGCAGATAAGGAATCTGATTTTCTTGAAGTTTTTGTACGATGCGTGCGGCGTCCTGAGTCTCTAAATTTGAGTAGAGCGGAGCCCAACTGTCTTGGTTGGAAATAATAATGATCGAGACCATCCCGACTAGGACGATCAGCAGCGATACCAGAACGGTGACCCGTTTGGCAATACTTAAAGAACCGAAAAAATCTTGGAACTGGAGTCGTACGTCACCCAGAACGCCGGCCTGCTCTGCCATCTAAAGTGCCTTGAGCGGATATGCTACAATAGAAAATTGATCGAAGACTTGTTTACAGTTCTTCGCAATAAGTGGTTATTTTCAGGAAAGTCTTACATTTTGGCGTTCAACGCCTATGGTTATACGGTTGTGCGTGCGATGACAGCAAAATTGATTCCACTGCCTGCTTTCAAAAAGTTCTACAGGAGCCACAACAAATAGATCAGACCTGCATCCGCATAACTTCTTCGTAAGCTGTTGTTAGTTTGTTGCGTACCTGCAGCAGCAGTCGAAGTGAGATTTCTGCCTTCTCCATGGCAATGATAGTTCCGTGGATATCTTTCTCAGAGGCTGTCAACAACTCTACTTGTTTCTGCTCGGCTTCCTGATGCTGACGATTAACTTCCATCAGCATCCGTTCGAATGTTTGTCCAATGTTGGCGCCAGATTCAGCGACACTGGGTCGGGACGGATCGGGCAGTAGGTTTTTGCCCTGCAAACTGGAGAGTGAATCAGGAGGCAATTTCATAGGCTCTGGTTAATAGAGTAAAATCAAGAAGTGGCAAGAGTTTCGGGCAAAAAATTCCGCTCGGTCAAGCACTTTCTACGGAGCGTAAATGTCGATAAAGTTTTTGTAGAGACTGCTGCACTTCCATTGCTCGCTCATACATGCTGCGTGCTTGCCGCACTTCTGCTTGCAGATTTGCGCTACTGTGGAGGCTGTCCAATACCGAATCCACATCCTTGCCAAAGTTATCGACAGAGTTGAGGGCTTGCTGCATCTGCTGCTGGAAGGGTCTCTCTGTTTTCACAGCAGTCTGGGTTGGATGCATGGAGACAGTGAGTTTATTATCCAAGGCGGTCGGCTTCTGCACGTTCATGGGCCCTCCTGAATGGCCACCGAGGTCAAGCGACCAAGATCTTAAGCGTTTCGTCCGAGATCAAGGGCTGACTGAACCATGTTCTTAGTTGCATTGAAGGCTGCAGTGTTGGCCTCATAGGAACGGTTTGCAGACATTAAGTTGACCATCTCTTCCATGATGTTCACGTTGGGCATCTCCACATAGCCTTCTTCGTTGGCATCAGGATGACCTGGCTCAAAGCGAAGAATTGGTGGTCGTTCATCCTGCACAATGCCTACAACTTTTACTTCAGTTGAAGTACTGACAGAGCGATCTTGGGAAAGTAATTCTTCTTCAAAAGTCCGATCATTCGCCACAGATGCAAGAACTATTTCACGACGTCGGTAAGGCCCTCCCTGAGGAGTACGGGTTGTCTCAGCATTGGCGATATTTTCTGAAATTGTGTTGACACGCTGCCGCTGGGCAACCATACCAGAGACGCTAGTATTGAATGCGGATAGAAAACTCATTATTTGGTCTCACTGATGGCAGTTTTAAGCATCCGAAACTGATGAGATAGCATCCGAACCGATGCATTATACATCAGCTGGTTCTCAGCCATCTTAGCCATTTCTTTGTCCAATTCGACTGTATTTCCGTCAAAGTCAGCGAAGGGTGTCGCACTACGAATTCGCTGTCCTTCGACCCTATCTAGCAAGGGCGCATCGTTCCCATCTAGGTGCCGCTCATCGGTTACTTTCAATGGACCTGGCGTCTCTGCTTCTAATGCCGCCACCAGCGAATTTTCGAATACCAGATCTTCAGCTTGGTAGCCAGGGGTATCCAAGTTCGCAACGTTCGAAGAGAGCAATTTGTGTCGCTCGGTACGCAGATCTAAAGTTTTCTGTGCAAGTAACTGAGCAGTATCGTTAAATAAAGACATGGATTATTCCTCACTGGCTGAAAAAAAGCTTAAAATTTGGATGCAATTCCAAGACCAGCATCTGAACCTACTCCGCTTTGTTTCTGACTTCGCCGACATTGTCAGGTGGTAGGGACATCAATGCTTTTAAATCTCAGCAAACAAAAAGTTGAGGATCACTAAAGCCCGTTTATTAGAGAGTACTATGACCAAGACTACACAATTGTGCTATGCCTATTCCTTAGTGAACTAATGAATCTAGAATTGAGCAACATCTGCTGGTTACAGCAGATTCGCAACCAAACAGAATCGCACCCCCAAATCCTTATTTTGCTGGCGAGCAATTGTGTTTTCCTCATTCTTCCAGAATGATATAGAGTTGCTCTAAGATAAAGAGTATTTTTAATCAAATAGTCTAGGCAGTCGTGCTCTCAAGTACTATACCGTTCTGGGGCAACCCTTCTACTGGGACTCTGGCAAACTCTTTCACTTGTATTGGGTCTTTCTATCGCTTGGGTATGCACGGAGGATTTTGCCAGAAAACCCTGTGGACAACCCACTAATTACTAACCGTATTCAAACAGCATAGGTAAATAGAGCAGCTTGCCCCTTCCACAACTCCTCAAGTTCATCCATCATTCTTGGATTCAACTGAACCTGCATTGGGGTGCGGATCATGACAGAGGCATCGCTCTCTGTTTTGACGCGAAAGTGCACCTTCTGAGGCCCTTGGTACTTTTGAAATATGCCACGCAGATGTCGCAAATGCTCCGGAGCCATGCGCTCATGGTCGATACAGATCGTCATACTTAGTGCTTTCTCAGAACGAACTTGACTAAGCAGTTCCAAGCGGTCTGCTACCAAACCAAACTCATCATCCCGAAAACTGATGCGCCCACTGACAAGGAGCGGTTCATCCATTTCAAGGAGATGTCCGTGGTCTTTGTAGATTCGACTATAGATGGGCAGTTCCAGAATACCTCTCAAGTCTTCGAGATGAATAATAGCAAATTTTTCAGAGTTCTTCGTTAATCGGATGGTCTTCTCAACGACAATTCCCGCTATGGAGACATTGTCTCCTTCTTTGTGAATGCCTGTCAGAATATCAGTGGAACTGGTAGCCAAAGCTTTAACATCAGAAGCATATTGGTCCAGGGGATGACCAGACACATAAAATCCTAGAGCCTCTTTCTCTAATCGAAGTCTTTCTTTTAGTGACCAGTCTCGAATGTCTGGCAACTCCAATTGTGTTTCGGTTTGACGTGCCTCTGACTCATCTATTAGATCGAATAGTGATTGCTGCGAGCCATCTTCTGCTCGTTGGAATTCCTGGGCTAAATGGATTGCATGATCTAACACGGTGAATAGCTGAGCTCGGTTAGGACGAAAAGAATCAAACGCTCCACACTTTACCAGTGTTTCAAGCATCCGCTTATTCATCCGATTGAAATCTAAAATTTTCAGAAACTCCATAAAGTCACTGATTTCTTCAACTTCCTGGCGAGCTTCAACCAACGCATCAACGGCATTGCCCCCAACATTCTTGACTGCATTCAAACCAAAACGCACTGACTCAATCCGCGCCTCCCGCCGCAGAAAGCTTCGAATCGGAGATAGCTCTGCAGGATCCGCAGTGGTTCGAAGTTCAACCTGAAGTTGTTGGAGAATTTTGGATTCAGCAGGATCCAAATTATTTTTCAGAACTTCCATCTGGGTCTGTAGCACCTGTAGAAAATCCAATTCTGTTCCAAATTCTTTTTCGAGCATAGGAGTGAGGAGGTGTCGCAGTATATTTCGAATAGACTCTGCATTGTTCATCGGCTGGAACTGCTCTAAGTGAAGCAGAGTACGCTTGTGTATGCGATAACCTTGGCGGGTGACCGTAAACTGCTTATGTCCTTCACGAACATCTGGAGGCAATACCTGGATCCTCATTTCTTTGCATTCGCCGATAAAATTGACGATCTTATCTGGGTTAGTGATGCTGGAATTCAGCACTGACGCCATGAACTGGACAGGGTAGTGAGCCTTCAGGTAAGCAGTCTGATAAGAAATCAGACCATAAGCTACGGTGTGAGACTTGTTGAAACCATAGCCCGAAAAGTAGTCGATCAGGTCAAAAATCTCGTTTGCTTTCTCCTCAGGACTAACCCCACGAGGTACCCCCTCAACAAATTCTGGATTTGCACAACAGCCTTCAACAAACTTTTGGCGCTGCTCGGCTAGCACTTCCGGAATCTTCTTGCCAATCGCTCGACGCAGCAAATCAGATTGTCCCAGAGTAAACTTGGCAAGTACCTGTACTCCCTGCATGATCTGCTCTTGGTAAACCATCACGCCATAGGTTTCCTGGAGAATTTCTGCCATCAAGGGGTGGGGATAGACAACCTTCTTTCGCCCATGCTTACATTGAACAAAGTCTTCCACCATCCCAGAACCTAGAGGGCCTGGACGATACAATGCTAAAATAGCGACAATATCTTCAAAGACGGAAGGACGCATATCGAGCAGTAGTTTTTTCATTCCAGAAGACTCCAACTGAAAAACCCCAGTTGTGTCCGCTCGACAGAACAGTTCAAAGGTAAGTTCGTCATCCATCGGAATCTTATTTAGATCCAGTTTCTCTTCCTCAGTACGGTTGCGATTGATCAATTCCAAGGCTTTGTCAATAACCGACAGATTGAGTAAGCCAAGAAAGTCGAATTTGACCGCTCCCTGATCCTCAGCGTATTTCATTGCAAACATCGACTGCACAGTGTTGTCTTTACCTGTGCAAACAGGCATCACCTCACGGATATCCTGATCCATGATGATCACCCCCGCAGCGTGAGTACCAAGATGCGTACTGAGATTTTCCAAGGATTTGCTTAAACGAATCAACTTCTGCTCGTTTTCCGTTCCTTCTCGCTCCATCCGGGCTAGTTCAGGTTCCTTGTCAATGGCATCCTGCAGACTGATATTGAGTTCGTTAGGAACTAATTTGGCAATCTTGTCAGCTTCTGAAAATGGGAAATCCATTACCCTTGCGACACCTCTGACAACAGCTTTGGCCTTAAGTGAACCAAAGGTCGAGATCTGGCAAACTTTTTCTGAACCGTACATCTCACGCACATGTTCGATTACGCTATCTCTCCCCTCGACATCAAAGTCGATATCAAAATCAGGCATGCTGATGCGATCTGGGTTGAGAAAGCGTTCGAATAGTAAGCCATAGCGTAGTGGATCAACATCCGTGATGCGCAAGGCGTAGGCGACTAGCGATCCGGCTCCAGAACCGCGACCTGGTCCCACAGATACTCCGTTGTCCTTTGCCCAATTGATAAATTCCGCAACAATCAGGAAATAGCCTGGAAACTTCATCTGATTGATGACCCTCAATTCAAATAGAAGTCGCTCATCGTAGGATTTACGGAATTCCTCAAATGGCTCAAAAGACTGATAGAGTTCATGTAGAATCTTTAATCGCTGTTCCAAGCCTGTGTGAGATTCATATTCTAACCAACTATCTAGGGTGTAGCCCTGAGGAATCTCAAACTGTGGTAGATAGTAAGTATTGTTGTCCAACGAGAGTTCACAGCTAGCTGCAATCGCAGCAGTATTCTCCAATGCTTCGAGTGGCAGTCCACTCGACATAAAAGTCTCCTGCATCTCTGCTTCAGTCTTGAGATAGCACTTATCGGTTAGCATCTGGGGAGCATCCCGATCTGTCACCTTGCGCTGCATGCCCATCAATCGGAGGATGTGCTGGGCCTCGGCTTCTTCGGCATTTAAATAGAAACAGTTGTTCGTGCCTACTAAAGGTAAGCTCATATCTCCAGCAAGCTGCATCAATACCTGGTTCACCTCCTCTTGTTCAGCAAGTCCTGTATTCTGAAGTTCTAGGTAGTAGCGACCCGGAAACAGATCTGCGTACCACTGCGCTAGTTGACGAGCATCGTCCATGCGACCATTTAGGATACGGCTACCTAATCCTCCATCCATTCCACCGCTCAAGACAATCAGCCCTTCTCGGTAGCGCTCTAATAGTATATGGTCAATCAAAGGGATTCCCCGCCGCTTTCCATCACTGAACCCAAGACTCGCTAGATAGGTTAGGTTTTGGTATCCCTGTCGATTCTGACAAAGTAACTGCATGTGAAAGTAGCGCAAATTGGTGTTTGGATCTGGATGTTCTGCAAGTGGAACTTCACTCACAAATGCCCCCATACCAATCAAGGGTTTCAAATGTTCCTTCTCAAGAGCCCGGTAGAACTCAACAGCACCAAAAAGATTGCCGTGATCAGTGATAGCACAGGCACTAAAACCTCGCTCTTTCAGGGCCTTTGCGAGCTGCTTGACGCGAATAGCACCTTCAAGCAGAGAGTACTGGGTATGTAGATGCAGGTGTGTGAACATGGGGGGGCTGCTGAAACAGGATTGACAAAGAAGATGGAATGGTTCCCAAGTTTTGTTAAAAAAGAGACCTGGTGCAAGGCAGTTTGTCGATACCAGCACAAAAAGAAGGCGGTGGTCTTCTTCTAGTTCTGAAAAATGCGGGGAAGGATTGTACCGATGAAATGAGCTTGGCTACCCAGCACTCAGAGTAACCAAGTAGAGAGACAGGAGATTTAGTAGCGATAGTGCGAAGGTTTGAATGGTCCTTCTGCTGAGACACTCATATACTCCATTTGTTGTGGTGTGAGTTCAGTGAGTTTGGCTCCGAGCTTACTCAAGTGCAAACGTGCCACTTTCTCATCTAATTGCTTAGGAAGAACATAGACCTGATTTTCGTATTTTTCATTGTTTTGCCAGAGTTCGATCTGGGCCAACACTTGATTGGTAAAACTTGCAGACATCACGAAAGAGGGATGTCCCGTCGCACACCCTAGGTTCACCAGACGACCTTCAGCCAGAAGAATAATGCGCTTTCCATCTGACCATTCATACTGGTCTACTTGGGGTTGTACACTGATCCTTTTGATATGAGGATCCTGATTAAGCGACTTCACATCAATTTCGATATCAAAGTGGCCGATATTGCACACAATTGCATTATCTTTCATGGCATCTAGGTGTTCTCGACGAATGATATCGCAGCAACCGGTAGTCGTAACAAAGATATCCCCTCGTGAAACTGCATCTTCCATGGTAACCACTTCGAAGCCCTCCATCGCAGCCTGCAAGGCACAAATTGGGTCAATCTCCGTGATAATCACACGGGCGCCTTGTGCCCTGAGTGACTGAGCACTTCCTTTGCCTACATCTCCGTAGCCTGCAACAACGGCAACCTTGCCTGCGATCATAACGTCTGTAGCTCTCTTGATTCCATCCAACAGTGATTCGCGGCATCCGTATAGGTTATCGAATTTGCTCTTGGTCACTGAGTCATTGACATTAATCGCGGGGATACAAAGTTTGCCAGCCTTAGACATCTTGTACAGGCTGTGCACACCCGTTGTAGTTTCTTCAGAAACGCCTCGAATCTTATCTAATAGATGTGGAACCTTCTCATGCACATAGCCAGTCAGATCACCACCATCATCCAGTAACATATTGGGTCCATCGCCTCCCGGCCACTTGAGCGTCTGTTCCAGACACCACCAATATTCCTCCTCAGTTTCTCCCTTCCAAGCAAAAACGGGAATGCCTTGTGCGGCAATCGCTGCCGCTGCTTCGTCCTGGGTTGAAAAAATATTGCAAGAAGACCAACGAACCTCTGCTCCAAGAGCAATCAGCGTCTCAATCAAAACTGCTGTTTCCATCGTCATATGCAACGAACCCGTAATTTTTGCACCAGCCAAAGGCTTGGATTCTCCATATTCTTTGCGTAATGCCATTAGTCCTGGCATTTCATTTTCCCAAATGGTTATTTTTTTGCGTCCCCAATCGGCCAAAGACAAATTCGCAATTTTGTAGTCAGTAAATGACATGCTTCATCCTTTTTTGTTGTGAGCCCGGTAATTTTCTCCACAGTTTTCGCTTTACACATAGAAAAAGAGTACATTGCGTAAGAAGAGACCAAAGTACAAGCCTTTTTCATCACTATATACGTATGTAGTGATTTGTGATGAAATAAGAAAATTCAACGATTTGGCACTTGAAATACGATCATAGTTGGGCTAGTACTTGCGATTATTCTTGTTGAATGGATGCAACAGAATCTGAATTTCACATATGTTATCACGATCTCTCCGATCAAGGGGCAGGAAGCTTCTCTCCCCATCTCAACGTCGCAAACCAATACGTCATCGTCCCGAAAGACGTTTGGGAACTCGCCGACTGAGAAAACTACCGCTTTCACTGCTGGCAGCCGTAATCTTTGCGCTTTCCTTATCCCTGCAGTTGGCTTTTTTCACTTGGGAACCTGCACAGCCGAGACTGCCAGTCACCCAATTGACGGCGCTGAACAAACTCGTACAGCAGATCAATCAGTTGCTGGGACAAGATGAACCAGCAAAGCAACTTGCAATTCAAGATCTACTTGACCAAGAAGTTCAAGGAGCTGTTCAACTGCTTTACTTGGATCGCCAGATCAAGCAGTCGCAGGTCAGTCTCCCTGATCTACCGCCTCACCAAGTCTTTCAGCCACTCGATGACTCACAAATTCTACTAACTCTGCCGGTTGGTCTAGATAAGGTCCGTGGTCTGCTAGTTGTACGACAAAAAATACCTCCACCCCCTCCACCAGATTGGTTAGCGGCAATGTTGCTGAGTGGGGCGATAGCTGTTGCCTCGATAGCTTTGGTACTCTGGTTAAAAACTAGCAATACAATGGGTCAGATTGACCTCCTATGCCGACAATTTCTTCGCTATCGGCGGGAAAATGAAACACAGGAGATGGAGTTTCCGACCACCAGTCGACGCCCCCGCGAATTAGAACTGCGAGTTGCAGTTCTACAAGACTTGTGGGTTAAATTTCAGAATGTTCAGGTGGAATTAACAGAAAATGTCGAGGCTCTTGAACAATCCAAGCAACAACTGGAAAACACCATTGAAGACCTGCGGAAAGCCAAGCAGCAAGAGCAACGTCTGATTGAATTGGGATATGCCGTTGCAGAATTTGGCCACGATATTGGCAACGCCAACGGATCCATCATGAGTTATTCCTCTCTGGTTCTTCAGCAGTTGGATAAGCCCATACTCGAACCAATGGAAGTAGCGCGTGCGTTGGTACACATTCGCAAGGTTGAATTGGCCTCAAAAAATGTTGCTGGTCTTACAGAAGATATTCTTGAATTCGCTCGCGGAAAAATGCAACTCAACAAAACTCAGCATCAAGTTGAAGATTTCATTGCTCAGCTCGAAGTTTATCTGGGATTTGCAGAAGACATGGACATTCAGTACAAATATCCCAAGAATATTCATGCAAGGCTAGAATTTGATGGCCGCAAGATCAGTCGCGTACTCGTCAATCTGGTGAAGAATGCTTGGGAGAAACTCAGGGAGCAAGAAGAAGGAAGCATCACAGTGGTGCTGCATCAGGAACGCAAAAATTTACTGATTCGAGTCAGAGACAACGGTGCACCGATTCCAGCACAAGTTTTGCCCGTAATTTTTCATTCTTTCCAAACAGAGGGTAAAGAGAAGGGAACAGGCCTTGGGCTAGCAATAAGCAAGAAGATGGTAGAAGCGCATGGAGGAGAAATTCGTGCGGAGAACCTAGAAGCTGGAGGCGTCCAGTTTGAAATCTGGCTGCCAAATGCGTATCAAACGATTTCAACGAATTCCCCGGCAGGGTCTGATGAAACCCTGCCACAGGCTGCCAACTACTGAAATTCAGGCGAGGGCTAACCACTCAGAGGGGCTAATTTCTCGGTCGAACTGATAGGCTGGGTGCTGACGCTCCGGCTCTTGAGCCAGCATGGACTCAACACCTTCCATGAAGGATTGTACGGCGCTGTTTACGCGACTGTCGAAATCTGCGGATTGGATTCGCATTTCCAGACTATCTTCAAAAACAAGGTTGCTGATCAGCATGGGAACTCCTGAGGAAGCAAGGAAAGAAAAGAAGGGAGGTCTCAATTCGTCTCGACAGAGAGACGGGTTTTGCTCCCACAATTAACTTGTTGCTACTGTTATCGGTTCCCGATTGCCAAACTTTAGAAAAAAAAGAACATATCTTGAATTTTTTCGGCAACATGCCAAAAAGCTAAATCGCATTACCTAACTTTTCTCAAAGCTGCAACAGGCGAACCATTCATTCTAAGGAATCCCTGATGTTGAAAAAACTTCTCCTCCTTGGCCTTCTGAGTTTCAGTGGTCTGGTAACTGTGCTGGCCAACGAGTATCCTATACAAACTCGTTGTGTCCTCTCTGAAAGAGCCCAGCTCTATTTGGCTCCTAGCGACAAAGGAATGGCTTGGCCCACACCGCGCTATACTCCACTACGACATATTGACACCAACGCTGATTGGCATTTGATTGAAGATTTCGAAGGAGATCGCTTTTGGGTCCACAATCAGTACGTTACTGACAATGGCTTTTTGATCTGCGGGGTTTTGAAGACAATGGCCGTAGCTTATGACGGACCAGGACTGAACCATGAGTTGGTGGGGACTCTGCCCGCCTTGACAGGGCTACGAATCATTGAATACACCTCTGGTTGGATTCATGGGATTTCTTCCGATGATCAGGAGGTCTGGGTACCAGAAGCAGCTGTAAAAATCTTCTGACTCACACCATAGCCTGCTCAAAGCTTTTCGCGCAGCAAGCTAGCCACTCCCTCTACCCACTGAGGATGGCTGTTGAGAGAGGGCACCAACTGCAAGTCCTCCCCTCCGGCCTCCTTGAATTCCTCTACTGCTTCCATTCCAATTTCTTCCAACGTTTCCAGGCAATCAGCTACGAAAGCTGGACAGAAGATTACTAACTTCTTGATTCCCCGTTTGGGCATCTCCGCGATCACTTGATCCGTGTAAGGTCTGAGCCAAGGAGTACGTCCAAGCCTTGATTGATAACTAATACTATATCTTTCCTGAGGAATACCGAGTTTTTCTGCCAAGCGAGTAGCAGTGCGATGACAATGCGCTCCATAGCACATTCGGTTTGCATCGCAAAGCGTCGCACAACAATTGGGCTGTTTGAGACAGTATTCTCCTGTGTAATCACTTTTCTGCACGTGTCGCTCTGGCAGACCATGGAAGCTAAAAATCACATGATCTGGTTGCTGTTCCCAGTATGGACGGCCGACGGCGGCAAAGGCTTCAATGAAACGCTCGTCGTCATAGAAGGGCTCCAGCAATTGCAAATGAGGTGTATTCCAATGTCTCGAAGCTTCCCGGTAGGCTTCCTCCACTGCAGAGCCCGTTGAACTGGAAGCATAC
>JACLAC010021013.1_pt1 | contig 19056 bp, 19 predicted proteins | sample 8027881 | NCBI WGS metagenome assembly JACLAC01 (sample SAMN15725517, study PRJNA655200) | protist metagenome | isolation source: fluorescence activated cell sorting (FACS) single amplified genomes of... | place: Spain: Blaines Bay Microbial Observatory, Mediterranean Sea | collected 2016-01-19 | reverse complement strand
TAGAGACCCTTAGGGGACAAAACCAACAGCGGGCCATCAATAACCTTGTTTCTAAACTACAGAGCTTGGGCTACGACGCCTTCGCCAACAAAAACAACGGCGCCGTGTACGTAGGCCGCCTCGAGAGCAGCAGGTCAACCGAGGCCAAGCGACTCAAACAGTCCATCGTAAAATTAAACAGAGGCAGTTACGCCGACGCATTCTTTATTCGAATCCCCAGTCACTTGTTGGAGAATCCATAATATGTCCCTACACAGAAGCTTTCTAGCTGGCCGCGGAACCGGCCGTCACTGCAACGTACTCAGCCGAGTCGAGCGCATGTCACGCCTTCAAGCCGAAGGCAAATTCGACCCCGAAAACTCATCGGTCTACGGACTACCCAAAGTTGGCAACCGCAAGGTTGTAGGTAAGAAAAAATAGAGCTATCCATCGACTCGGCCTCGGGGTCTTCACATCTCCAACGCAGGCCGAGTCGAGTTTACACTAAGCTAAGCGCCCGCGGCGCCTAGACCCAAAGCGGCGAAACGAAGACCACAACGATTTCGCAGCATCCTCAATACCAGTGGCACCCATCACACCAAGCTAGCATGCCGTGTGATATGAGACTCTAAAAGCAGTCCTTTCAACAAAAGAGTCGACAACTCAACGACCTGATCATAGATCGATAGTAAAGACTCACAATATCAACAGCAGGGCTTCACGAACATGAACCCCTACTGCTCGAATCAATTTATATCTTAGACAGCTTTCCGTAACTGCGCTGACTCTTCGCACTGACATGAGTTTCACCGCGCTGACTAGCCTCCTTGACTCGCCGAGCACGGTTTTCCTTGTAAATCTCATAGGAGCCGTCGCAATAATAAACCTGACCATCGCCCTCAAATGCCAAGATACCTGTGGCGATACGGTCCAGAAAGTAACGGTCATGGGTCACCACTAGGGCACAACCACGATAACTCTCCAAGGCCTCCTCTAGCACCCTCAAGGTCATCAAGTCCAAATCGTTGGTCGGTTCGTCCAAGATCAAAAAATTACCGGGGGTCTTGAGCATCTTCGCCAAGGTCACCCTGTTGCGCTCTCCACCTGAAAGGTCTTTAACTGGAGTTTGCTGTATCGAACCCGTAAAAAGAAAACGAGCCAAGTAGTGACGTATCGCAAGCTCCTGCTTGCCGTACTGAATGAACTGCGAGCCCTCGCTGATGTTTTCGAAAACCGTCTGCCCCTCATCCAAAACATTGCGTTTTTGGTCGATATAAGCAAACACCGTATTCTGCCCCACCTGAACCTCCCCTTCGTCGGGCTCCTCCCTACCTAGAATCATCTTGACGAGGGTAGACTTGCCCACGCCATTAGGCCCCACGACACCGATGATCGCTCCAGGCTCAATGATGAGGTCGAGCTTCTCAATGAGCGTGCGACCATCAAAACCCTTTTGGATACCATCAAGCTTCAGCACTCGATCACCCAGACGCGGCCCCTCGGGAATCACAAAGTTAGCTGTCTTCACGACATCCCTCGGACCCTCTTCCTGCATCGCTTTGAAGTTCTTTAGGCGAGCACGGTTTTTTGAGGCACGCCCCTTGGGTGTTTTGCTCGCCCACTCCAACTCCTTTGCGTAGAGGCGACGGCGAGACATATCGTTCTTTTTCTCCAACTCTTCAATCTGAGCCTTTTTGGCCAAAAAGTCCGAATAGTTGCCCTCGTATGACTTCAGCTCACCATCAAATATCTCGACCATGCGATTGGCCACATTATCAAGAAAGTAACGGTCGTGGGTCACCAGCAGAACCGTGCCCTCATAGTCACGAATAAACCCCTCGAGCCAAGTGATGGTCTCCGCATCCAAATGGTTGGTTGGCTCATCCAAAACGATGAGGTCCGGGTGGGACATCAAGTAACGGCACAAGGCCACCCTGCGCCGCTCACCACCGGAAAGGTGCGACACGTTACTGTCGTCAGGAGGCAAACACAAGGCCTCCATAGCCACCTCAATCTGACGATCGATCTCCCAACCGTTTTTGAAGTCGATTTCATTTTGAATCTCTTCCTGTTCAGCCATGACCTTCTCTAGCTCGTCGCCTTCGACCTCGCCCAAAAGGACATTGATCTCGTCAAAACGATCCAACAGGTCCGTCACGACCTTTGCCCCCAACATGACGTTCTCCTTAACGGTCTTGTCTTCATCAAGGGGAGGCTCCTGACTCACGTAGCCCAATTGAACGCCTTTACGCAGGATTCGCTCTCCGGAAAACTTCTCGTCGAGCCCCGCGATGATTTTCATCAACGTACTTTTGCCACTACCGTTGACGCCAAGGACACCGATACGGTCCCCCGAATTGATCGTGAAATTTAGCCCCTTCAGCACTTGGCGAACACCAAAGTTTTTTGCGACAGAAGTGAGCGTGAGCAAGGGTTGACCCGTGGGAATCAGCATGAGAGTCGACTTTAAATCAATAAATAGGGGAGTATTTTCATCCCATGCACCACATCACAAGAGCATGGGGCAAACACTAGGTGACCGATCCGCCAGCGAAGGTGTAGGCCTCCAAGTCCAACAAACGCTCACTCCAACACCACGAAGCCCTCATCTCCAATGAAGCCCGAAAGGTCTTTTCCCTAAACACCTCATCGGAACAACAGGTCTCTATAGCCTTGACCCACTGATCCGGAGAGCGACCGGAAACCACCAAGCCATTCTCTCCATGACGAACGGCCTCGGGAAGCCCCATCGTCCTAGCGCAAACCACCGGTAGGGCTGAACAAATGGACTCGATGCAAACCACGCCAAAGGGCTCACGGTAACTGGGCAAAACCAAGCAATCCGCCAGCTCAAACTGCACATGCAACTCACTGTTGGGCACATATTCGTCGAACACAACACGACCCTCCAAGCCCATATCCTGAACCATGGCTAAATAGTGATCTCGGTCACCGGATCCAATCACCTTGAGACGGTAGCCTTCACCCAAAACAGGCATCAGCGAGAGCAGGAAATCCAAGCCCTTCTCAGGAATCAAGCGCCCGACAAACAACAACAAATACGGCGCACTCGGATCACGATGGCGCTTGGGACGATAAGGGAAGGAACCACTGTTGCAGCCAGCCAAAAAAACATCTGGCTTGAGGTCTTGCTGCTGAGCCATGATCACCGAAGAGCAGTATTGGGTCGCCGCCAACAGACAGTCAACGCGACGCAATGCCCAACGACCCAGCTTTGCGACAACGCCACGCATGTCACACACATCGTAGCCATAACAAAGAGAAATGGTCCTCACGGGGAATCTCATTTTGTAAAGAACCGCCACCAGAGCGCCCGGTAACAAGCAGTTCCCCTGTATCACATCGGGACGAAGCTTGAAGAGCAACTGCAAACACAAAAAAACCTCACTGACCATTCGGCAACCTCCCATGGAAGTAGATTGCAACCAATGGATCTGCACGCCGCCCCTAGAGCACTCCTTTTCCCGAGCAAACATAGGCCTCGTGATCAACACATGAACATCGTGCCCCAAACTAGCCATGTGCTCAGCCATGACTTGAGTCCCCAACTCAGCTCCAGCGATACGGTCTGGTGGGTAAAATGAGGTGATATAAACAATCCGCATCGTCACATGTTAACATGAATAGATCAAAAACCAGACGTGCCTTGACCCTCTGAAAGCTCTATTACCATGCCTTTTCACTTGCACCCATAGCTCAACTGGATAGAGCGTCGGACTACGAATCCGAAGGTTAGGGGTTCGACTCCTCTTGGGTGTATTTTAAGTGTTTACTTTCTCGGTGTAGAAGTATTCACTCTACGCTAGGTTTTATAAATAGAAGAAAACTAGCTCACTTCAGTTATCGATATTTGGCAAAAGCCTTCTAAACAGCTTCAACTGACCAACCTTACCTAGGTTTTTGCCCAAAAGCGTGTAAACATGGCCGATACGATTATGACGAATCGCGCGCCAGTCCTCCTTCGACTTCACCAATATGTGTTTTAAACTGCGATTGCTCATGCCGCCCAACTGCATCTTGATCAAAACATCGGGCACATAACAAAGTTCTACGGCAAAACGCTTCAAAATACGCATCATGAAATCGTAATCCGCAGAACATGAATACGAAGTGTCGAAATAATCTCCATTACCCAAAGCAGCTGCCTGATAAACCCCTCTCTTTAGATACAGGGACGGATGGGGCGGCATCCAGCCCCACTTCAATTGAGATCGATCAAAATAACCACTGGCCCAGTGCCTCACCGTAGCAAACCGATCTTGCTCTTTTTTGACGTACTGAAGATCACCATACACGCCATCAACATCGTACATTTCAAAAGCCTCAAGCACTTTCAGGAGGGTTGAAGAGTCAGAGAGGAAGTCGTCGGCGTGCAGAAAGCCGACCACATCACCTGTGGCCAAGCGTACACCTTTATTCAAAGCATCATAAAGCCCCTCATCGGACTCTGATATCAGGCAATCCGGTTTAAAGCCAGATCGTTCTATCACGCCGAGGGTATCGTCTGAAGAACCACCATCTAAAACGATCCACTCCAATTGAGAGCGGTCGATGCGCTGCTCAGCCAAAGACTGAACCATCAATGGGAGGCTCTCCTCCGCATTCCAAGTTGCTGTAATCAGAGATATCTTCATGATATCAGAATAAAAAAACAAATCCCCCTAATCAATTATCAACGCCCACATCGAAGCGTCATCAACTAAATATGTGAGATCCCTCACACAGACGAACTAATCAATCTTCAAGGGAGCATGGTATAACACCACAGGGATGTCAAACACAATGAGACGCCCAAAAGACAAAGCCCCACAAAAGATGCTCTTCCTTAATCAAAAGAATTCAAAAGACAACATCACCCTCTCTTCTTAATGGGTACAGCTGGGTTACCCGAGCAGATCATATTTGCCGGCAAATCCGTGGTCACCACCGAACCAGCGGTCACAACACAACCTTCACCTATGGTCACCCCTGGACCCACAAAAACATTCGCACAAATCCACGCACCATCTTTGACCACGATAGGCTTAGCTATCAAGTCAAAACTCTCCCGACTCCAGTTGTGGCTACCCGTGCACAAAAAAGCACGCTGAGAAATAACGACATCTTTTCCTATGTCGATAGGCGCAAGGTTCAGCAACCACGATTCTTCCCCGAGCCAACTATCAACACCCACGCGCAACTTCCAAGGGAAGGTTATCTTGACCTGAGGTTTGATCGTGACCTGAGGAGCTATTTTTGCGCCAAAAAAGCAAAGTATCTTGCTGCGCAATGTATTCAAGGGCAAGATGGAGCGATCGAAGAAGAACTTTCGCAACAGCAACCACATCAACTCCTTTAGAGATGACGCCCCCCTGCCCCAACCTGCATTTGAGAATCTGGCTAATTTTTGTGGCATATCAAGGACTTGAGGAAGATCATTTTTTATGTTGCCGATGCCTAACAAAGGAAACGACACTTCTCATATAACCGAATCTGGCTTAGGGCCTTTCTTTAAAATATAATCGTAGACTCGATTCATTTCGCGTCCGATTTGAGGCCATGAAAATTTCTCATGAGCCAGTTTCTTTGCCACTTCACCCATCTCTGCCCTTTCGGCATTCGTTTTACGCATCGCCTCTTCCAAGGCACTCCTGATCGAGACCACATCGATATCAACCCACCATCCACAACCATGAGTTTTGAGTATCTCCCAAGGGGCACCATTTGTTGTGACCACCGGAAGGCCAGCCGCCATGGCCTCAGCAACGACGACACCAAAGTTTTCCGAATGGGTTGGGAGCACAAAGACATCCGCATCGGCATAAGCTTGCCACTTCTGAGCGTCATCAAGAGAGCCTAAAAAGTGAACGCCCTCTATCTTTCGCTGTAATATATATCGCTCCAACTCCTCCCTGTGGCCACCTTCATTTGGCCCAACGATAAAAACCTCCCAGTTCGGAAACCGCAATTGCGCCCATGCCTCAAGAAGAAGCATCAAACCCTTTTTTCTATGAACCCTAGAAACAAATAGCAATCTCTTTTTTTGCTTCTGCTGACATAAAGGATAGACCTCTGGAAAATCGACACCATTAGGGATCAAACAAATCTCCTTTACTCGCCCAGAACTTCTCAAATGATGAGCTTCTTGCTCAGAGGTTGCATGGACCATATCAGCGCTCATGAGTATTTTCTTTTGATACAAAGACCACGCCACTTTTTTTTTCCATTTTTTGTGATTCAAGGCCCATGGCTCCATCATCCCTCTCGTCGAAAGAACAAATGGAAGGCCGTGCTTTCGCGCAGCCTTAAATGATTTGATATTATTGGGCAACCAAGCACCGTGATCATGTATAAGCCTAACGACACCAATATTCTCACTAACTATTTGAGACAGCTTTCCATTAGAACGATCAGCAACATTTACGAATCGAAGATCACATGACGAACAGCGCTTCAATAAAAACCTCTCTGTCCGCTCATTTGCGCGACTCACAAGAACAACCTCCCTTTGGTCTGACACGGAAACACATAGAGACGGAACTGTTCTCGCAGGCCCACCATAAGATGGATCGACGGTTATTTGGGTGTGAACAATCAATCGCTTAAATGATTAAATACAAAGCATTTTTCTTAAAAGCACAAACCTAAAGACACTAAAATTGTGACCTTTTCGTACATAGAGATCAAACTCTTTGGAGGGACACCAAACACATCTATTTGGCCTAGCATTCTAACCATTTCGCTTTATCGACCAATCTGCTCCTCAAGCCTTATCGAAAACATTGATGCCCAATTCTGAACGGTGTTCGTCTTAGCTATATTATAGCTATTGACCTTCATTTCGTGCAAACGCTCACTCTCACTCATCCATTTCATTGCCTGAGCAAAATGGTCCACCGAATCACCATCGACCACCCTTCCATTGTAACCATCCCTCACAAGCTCTGAAGTTGAGCAGACATTTTGACTAGCGATTATCGGAAGTGCCATGCAAGCAGCTTCATGCACCACAACACCCCACGGTTCAAATTTACTAGGCAACAAAAAACATGATGCTTCTTTCATTAGAGAAGTTACATCATCAGGCTCCTTAGCACCATGCCAAGTTACACCCGCACCAATATCATCTAACAAACTTTTCAAGGGACCGTCTCCTATGATCTGCAAGTCCCAAGGAGAATCTATCATATATCGATACTTCAAGTAGGCATCCATCAATAGCTTAACATTTTTTTGCTCGACCAATCGCCCTACAAAAATAAATTTCTTTTTGACCTTATCATTCTGCAACTCAACAAGACCACACTTCAACAACTCCCTACTATCACAACAATAAAGGCCTTGCCATAAACAAGAACCCGAATAGCCCAACCTGTTGGCCAAAGGGATCGCCCTCGCACCAGGAACCCACATGACATCGTACATCTTTTTGATTTTTCTTTTTCCCAAAAAGACTCTCGAACTCTGAGAAAAAGAGTCTTTCCAAGGTGTATCTGCCATGCAAATAGATAAAAATGACCTGCTCTTCCTCACCACCAACAAGGCTTTACAAAAATCATCATAAATCCAACCGGAAGCAACAACAACATCAGCCTCACTTATTAACGCGAATACTGTACTATAAAAATCCTTAGAGTTAGGGACTAAAATGTCGAAATCAATAAGCTTCTTTTTGAAATATGGCGGTGGATCACCTATAGAAAAAACCTTGATTTCATCGGCACTAATCCTAGACAGCTCCCTCAGACAAGCTTGAGCGTAAACAGGAATCCTTGACCAGAAAAAAACTATTTTCTTTTTCATCTATACACCTTACCCTTCTCATGAGGAACGCTTTGAATGGCAAAATATAGCAAAAAGAATGGCATCGACGAATTCATTGCCCCAACAAACCATGATTCTGTTATTCCTGAAAAAAGCACCATCACCATATAAGGCCTAGACAGTTTCTTATTATGAGAGGCACTATATAACCTGTAAAAAAAATACATCAGCAAGACAAGACCTATATAACCGAAATTAAGCAGTACAGAATAATAAGAATTCCAAATGCCCGACCAATGTCGACCTAATAGACTATGATCTGACCTATACTGATTTATAAATTGAATGTCATAAAGCATCCCTCTACCCACCCATGGTTGCTTGCTAATCTCGTCCTGAGCAATCATCCATACGTTAAGCCTGCCGCTGGCATCAGATAAGCTATCCAGTCGAACCCATTGAGCTATGCCGATTTGCTCAAACAAGGTTTCCAAATCTATGTTGATCATGATGATAGGAAAGATTATAAAAACAAGTAGGGATATTGCAAAAAAAGTAGGCTTATTCTGAATGATTTTAAAATATTCATAAATCAAAATACAAGTCAATGCTGTTCGACTACCACTTAAAACAACACATGCAAAGAGTAGAATTCCCAAAAGAACCTTTTGCTTTTTATCTATAACGAATCCTCTTGCAACGAGAAGATCTATAATGGGATAAACTAGCATACAGAAAAAACCCAGCCCATTTGGATTTCCAAAAACCCCGCGAAATCTCCCCACCAGAAAGGCATAATTTCCCCATGGAGTTAAATAGATAAGAAAACAAGCACCTAGAATGAGCCAAATACTCTTGATCACGAGCTTTGAAAAATTGTACTGATCCCTCAAGTGAGCATGCCATATATAATTAAACACACACCAAGACATCAGCAACATACCGAAACTCCTTGGCAGACTGCCTGTTAAATCGTCACTATACATAACAGTAACAAGAATAGCCCAAGTAGAAAAAGGGAGACTAGCCATCACCAGTGACCTATCACCTTTTATATGCAAAGATAATATCGCCAAAATACCTGCTGCCAGAAATCTCAACGGCTTAAAAAACTGAAGCTCCGGTAACGTTTGGTTGGCCATTACAAAAACAAATAAAAATGCCATAGACATTTTTATTCTAAACATATTTTGAGGAAATAATTTGTCTTGATTTTTTACGTATTGCACTTTTACGACTGTAAATCTTTAAATCACAATATTAGGATCTTGCACTTGTTGAACCCGCTGATCAAAATAAATATAGGTCCAACCGAAAGATAGCAATTATCTGCCGTCTCTTCCATCATTTGAGGCACATATTATAACAATATCTCAGCCAGATTTCTCCGACAGAGACAGCCGTCACCTCTTCTCATTCTTCAGATCTAGACTACTCATCAGTGACTTCCCATCTCTATTTCAGTCAAACTCTTGATGCCCACCAAACACTCTACAGCTTATCGGAAAGGATAGGCTTCTTCTCCATGACCAGATCAACGACATTGAAATGCACTTCAAGATCATCATAAGTGCTGTTGATTGCCTGACGCAGTGCCACTGCGACGAGGCATTGCCATGCGGTCATCCCAGGAGCCCCTACTTCTGATTCAAATGTTTCGGCTCTTTCCGGATCTGCCAACGTCTAAATTTATACCCAAGCCTCCCATCATAGGGAATTACCCCCGAAACATCTTGTCTTAAAACCATCAGGAATTTGAGCAGGAATATCAAGGTCACCGACCTTCAGATAGATCATGTCAGAATATACACTTAGTTTATGGAAACCGCTTGCCCTGTTTTTTAGTATTTTGATCATTCTGTTTAGCCCTTCAGCTACTGCATTGGTCAACTTTGTGGTCGTGAAAGCTGTGATTCGATGAAAGTGTTTGCGGACCGTACGAGCAAATTTCTTCATCGGTTCTATTCTGCTCCGCAATGTTCGCGTGATCCAAGCTTTCAAGAAGTCTTCCGCAGATTTTCTATATGAATACGTCCATATTTTTTCAAATTCGTCCTTCAGAACCCAAGCTCGGTATATTCTATTGTTTCCTTTCTTGAGGTCATTTAAGGTTTTGGTGTCAGATTTTTTTCTTGTGGTGGAGTGTCTATATAAGAGCCAACGCAATCCTTTTATCGCTTTGCGCTCATCTTTGCACAACTCCCTCCACGCTTCTTTTCTAACTTCATCGACAGCATCATTTATAGCTTTGACGACGTGAAATCGATCAAGGACCAGTTCTGCATTCTTGCAATAATGTTCGATTGCGCCAATGTATGCTTGTGCCATATCACAAGAGGCTGCTTTTACCTTTGAAGATTTCTCTTTCCCGAGTACATTCTCAAAAAAGTGGTCGATGGTTTCACGACCTTTACCTTTGCCAATCCAGACAACTTTTGAGCGTTCAAGATCATATACGATGGTGGCAAACTTCTTGCCTTTGGCGTAAGATATTTCATCAATACCCAAGGATGTTAATGTTCCAATCTCATGATCTTTTCTCTCCCTCTGGACACATCTATGAAGAATGTCAGACAAAGTAGAAAGCGGCATTTTTAGTATTCCAGCAACCGCGGAGAGGGTCATTTCTTTTGCCATGCAGAGCATTTGGTATTCAAATCTATGGCTAACTCTGGAAAATGGCGCCGCCCAAGGAATACTCTCTTGTTTTCGCCCATGTGTTGGGCAGACGATCTCATGAGGACAATAATGGAGATCAACTTTCCACTCGCCAAGAGGAAGATCTCGCCAAACTCTCTCTTTCCTTAATGAATTTTTCACGATCGTTCCGCGTCCACCGCATTCTGGACACAGTCGTCCATTCTTATAGGGCTTGATCCATAGGCGTATGGTTTCGTCCGTATCACAAAAATCGTAGTCGGATATCACGAAGCCATTGCAATTCATGAGCTTCTGGATAAGCTTGATATCGGTCATTGAGGTTGGTTGGGTTTTGTAGTGATTATTCAACTCAATCTCTATGACTTTTTCAGGACGCTAGTCCTCCTATGATGGGAGGCTTGGGTATAAATTTAGACGTTGGCAGATCCGGAAAGAGCCAATGTTTCGACCGTCATATTTGTGGATGAAGGAAGCATCTCTTCAAAGATTGGGTCAATGATATGACTGCTTGAATCACTGTAACCCCTCAAAAGGCCTGCAAATACCAAGTCTACAATTTCAGGCTTACGACGATAGATCTCCTGATGAGCAATCATCGTGGGATAAATCCGTGCCCGAGAATTTCTGGGGATCTCAATTTCCAAAATTGGTTTCAAAATCTCAGGAAGCATTGGATTACAGAACTTGTGGCACGCAATATAATCAGGAAGGCTTTGGTGCTTTTTGTCGAGAACGCCATTATATCAGAATCTTTTCATTTTTTAGGCAAAATACTCACCTATGTTGAATCATATTTTGAACCTGAAAACATTAGGACTTTTTAAATCTCAGGCACTATGTAAATAGGGTGGCTTGGTCTTGATCCGAAATACGCATGAGAAAGCGATACAAAGGATCCGAACTACCTCTCCCACACAACAAACGATAAAACCGCTTGGTGAGATCAAAGGTCCTTACGTTCGACCGAAAGCTTAAGCCCAAGCTCATTATGATTGATCTTACCATAACATAGAAATTAGAATATGCCGATCCAGTATATCATTTTCACTGTCCCAGATATATTCGTAATCGAATTCAATTTTGGACTGAAGGGCAACTTCGCGTCGTAGCACAGACAAGAATCTTTTTCTATCCTCTTTTACTTTCTTTAAAACAGTCTCTCGAATCCAATTGGCATCGACTGGATTATTTCTGAGAGCATCTACAGCAGCAGCCACAGCATCCGGCGTCGCCCTCACCCATTTAACATAGGCTTTGTCAAAATAATGATCACGCCCCCTATGTTTCGAGTCGTCACTACAGGCAAGCCAGACATCAGATACTCCATGGAGGCCCACATGGCACCTTCTCGCTTGGAGAGGCATAGCCCGCAGTGCGGCTGAGCCATCAGCATACTAAGCTCTGTTTTATCATACATAAAACCTATATTATAGTCATAGTGAGAAATACGGGGTTCAAAAGCGTGTAAGTCGTTTTGGCCCTGCGCATCTTGCTCCTTACATCCATAGATAAGAACGAACAACCGTTCAATCTGCTCGGCTAGATGCACGCGCTTGAAAGGCCGTGATTGAGCCGAATAAAACTCGTCCTAAACTTTTTCCACATTTCCAGTAATCGGTCGATAAAGCCCTTTAGAAAGATGCATATTTTGATTCAAGAAATAACTGTTAGTACCAAGCGAGCAAGCACACTCTCCTTTCGCTCATTACAGCAAAGGACTACATGTCTCCCTTTTTTAGAAAGTTGCTTTATTTGCTGCTTCACACGCACGATTCCACCACCAACCATAAACCAAGTAGGGTGAAAAAACACGATCGCTCCACTCTGAAGATCGCTTGCGAGGAAGCACTCTAGCGCATCACCACTTGCCATAAAGACATCTTTCTCTGGGTGTAATCTAAATGCAGAGTCTTTTAGTCTCATAATTTTAAGTTTTTCTTAACAATACATTTGAAAAGGCCTTACTAAGAGGAGACAGCGGAACGAATATTTTCAACCACATCAATACTATATAATCGCATACCACGTTTAAACTATAGAACAGCGTCAATTGTAGGACACAAAAAGCATCAAACTTGCACTAAGCACTGTCCTCCCTTAAAGAGGGCTCCTAGCACATAAGAAAGAGCTCCTACATCGATGCATAGATACGAAAAATTTATTCTTTTGACCACAAGTGAAACCCACAAATGAATCGCCGTCCGACCTAACGAGGTCCGAGGATAAACATATTACAGAAGTGCGACTTAGCACTCGCAGACTTTGATCATGAAAATAGCGCTAATGCATGCTTGAGTTTGAAAAACTGATGATAGCTTCGAGAGGGAACGGGAGCCCTTGAACACCAATTATGACGACTAAAAAGAGCCGAGCAATAGGCTTTCAAGACAGACAACCGACGGCCTTTAAAAACCATCAGGCCAGCAAAAATACCCATCCTAAGAAGTCGCCAAAGCATACTAGAAAATGGAGCATGCCGAATATGCGCAGCAGTCCAATTTCGAACTGACCGCCCTAAAATCCCGGAAGTGTCCCTTCCCGTGTCAGTGACCTCATGCCTAATACAGACAGCCTGCGAAAACTTCACTTGGTAGCCCAGAGATAAAGCACGTAAACAGAGCTCCTCTTCCTCAACAGTTCGCCCAATCCAATCGGCATATCCACCAATCTCCAAGAACCGTTCCTTATGGATCAATACAGAACATCCTACAAAAGATTGGACCTGCAGTAACCCGGCATCGCAACTTGAAGAATAAAAACCTCGCCCACGTCCTGGCTCTTCCAACGCTAGTGCCAGTGCAAAACAATCATAACTTTCTTCTAACTGTCGAATGGCCTGCTCCAGACTACCACGCACAGGATAAGAATCGTCATCTAGCTGGAGAACGTAGGGGGTCTCAGCTAGCTGTACGATTTTGTTCCTCGCAATCGCCTGCCCCAGAGGGGCCTCGCTTCTGAGAAGTTTTGCACGCGAGAAACAATCCAATCCCTTGGGACTCAACTTAGGAGAACTACCATCATCAAAAATAATCAACGGATAGTCACATAAACCAAAGTCGTATAGATGCTGAAGTGTCGACTCGATCTCATCGTGCCGATCTTTCGACGCGATACTAATTGTTACTTGTTCATACAACTTCATACCTATCCGTATATTTAGGAGTTACCCTTAAGTCTGTAACGGAGCACACTATGATGTGCACATAATCAACCTTGCAAGCTGACGAACAGGATCATCTTTCAACATCGATATTGCCGTCGCGCGTGCTAAAGCCCCAAGTCTATCTGCATTCGCTCGACATAGCCATGCTCGTTCTAATGCTTCATCCAAAGCGCATTGTTCACACCCAGCAGCAATAAACCCATTGCTCTGATCCTGGATCCACTCTGAATGTCCAGCAACATCCGTCGCAATTGCCGAACGCCCCAATGACATCCCCTCAATCAAAGCAAGCGGCATTCCCTCATATCGCGAAGGAAATATCCCAAACGTGGTAGTTTCCCATACCGCTTTCAAATCATGGACATGCCCCAAAAGTTCAACTCGCCCTGTTAGCCCCTTTGATTCAATTAAGGCCTCCATCCATTTATGCTGGCCTCCCCCGGCAATCTGTAAAACAACCTCACGCTGTCTCCATTTCTCCAATGCAAGCACATCAAGTAACACATCTTGTCCTTTATGCGCAGGATCGACACGCGCGACATTTAGCAGGCGTAGTCCTTCACGATCCTCAACAGGAGCACAGGGCTGCGATACATCGAATGAAGGCGGATTGTAGATCACGTGCGCATTATCCAACTCTCTGGCAATTTGATTCTGTAAGAGCTTCAAATTTCCCTCCGAAACAAAGACTGCGGCTCTAGCACCAGCGAATGCATCTCCAACGGCTTCATATAATTGATCCCCCAACCAAGCAAACGGAGAATTTAGCTGTGAAATTGAGATGTAAGGAATGCCAACTTTTTTGAGCGCTAACATCTCTGAGTATGAGCCCCAGCAACTGGCTTGAGAAAAGATCACAACATCCGCCTTCCACCGCTTAGCATGCTGCACCACTGGCGCGAATAAAGTCGGCGAAATCGCCTTTTGCCTACGTGCCAGACGAACAGCAACACTTCGCAACCGATCAAACGGTTGCCCCAGCATCTGAATATTAAGCCCAGCCAAGCGCTCGCGATTCTGCAGGTTGTCCATCTGTTTAGGAAGGACCACCGCCAGTTGATGCCCTTGCTCGGCAAGCATTGAGGCCGCCTTGAACCAAAGCACTTCACTTCCCGCCCAATTCGCAGCTCCTAATGTCGTTGTAAAAAGAATTCTAGCCATACATATATCTCCCTAAGTGCGAACCTTCATCTCGCCCAGCAAACCAAGCCTTAAAAGCGGAATTCGATAAAGCAACTGATGCACCAACACGGGAACGGCCACCCCACCAACTGTGAGCATGATTATTGAGTCGGCCCCCGCTCCTTTTAATTTTAACTGGTTAAGGCAGACAACGTGAATATACATAATAGTCATCGAAGCATTACCAATAGGCAGTAGCCAACACCCAAGCTTGGGCAATGCTGTAAGGCGAGTAGCAGCAAATCGCACAAAATAAAATCCCCCGATTGCTGCTACAGTGGATATGAACGGTAAACCATAACTTGCCATCCGCATGTGATAGCCAATGGACGATATTTGCGTCAGTCCGATGAGCATCAAAGCCAATAGTAACACTCCAATCACGACTACTTTGATTGCACGCTGTTCAAAATCACGCAACCAGTGCCCGATCATAAAAAAAGGAAGTGCACCCGCGACAACATTCAAAGCCAGCGGCAAGTGAAACTTAGGAACACTATATTGGTTAACATAGCCCAATCCGCAGACAGCTACAACGAACAAAAGCTGAGTTCTACGTGAAGAGTAATGCCCAATTAACCAATTCGCAACCTGCTGCGTGACAAACAAACACGGCGGAAACCACAAAATCATCTGCGCCCCAGACACGGCCAGGCCGCCCCATAGCTGATCTCCAAAATGCTGCAGATAGAAGGCAAGTTTCTCCTCGTCGAGTCCGCCACGCAGTAAATTAGCACTAAAACCAGCGATAGCCTTTAGATTGAAAACAAGAAGCCACGCAAAATACGGCAGCATGAGGTGTAAAAACTTCTTAACAAAATAAGATTTCACAGGCTTGTGACCTGAAAATAGATAGCCGCTCACAAGAAAGAAGAATGGCATATGAACCAGATAGATCGCCTGATAGGCAAACTCAGTAAATCCGCCTGCACCATCTAAGACCTGTGCCTCTAAGACATGCCCAAGCACAACGCTACTGATGGCCAAAGCTTTTGCAGCATCAATATAATTGTATCTGTTCATTTTACTAAGCGCTTCAATGTCAAAGCCCACTTAACCAAGCGATCATCTCCAAATATCAAACCAGAAAGCAATAGAGTTATTTGCACGCAAGAAAGGTGCCTCACTTCGATATACTGTCGCGTATATTTCAAGGCATCTCGCCTTAAGCCTGCATATAATAAGCGCGCAACAACCTGCTGATATACGAAACCTGACCGTGCTCGAGTTGAGATATAGTCCTTATATAAATTTAGAAAATCCAAGCTTTTTTGAGGATTCAAACCTCTCGCTGAACTATGCAAATCCTCCCAATGAACTATCACCATGCTACTGCTCAGCATTCGAAAATGACAGCCAGATGCCTCAAGCTTTAACAAGAAATCGTAGTCCTGATGTCTCGGCAGATCCTCATTAAAGAGAACGTCAAGTGCTCTAGCCCGAGGAAGCAACATTGCCGGCGTGGGCAACCAACCACGACCAACAAACAGATAATCACCGATTGTTTCATCGGAAGAAATCCCAACATCAGGCATAATACTAACAGATGCTAGTCCTTTCCGCATCGTCCGAACTTCAGACTGACAATATATCAACCAATTATCGCCTTGTTCTTCCTTCGCAGCCATGAGCTGCAGTTCTAGCTTCTGTGGCAGCCATTCATCATCCGAGTCGAGGAACGCGACATATTCACCCCGAGCCTCTCGAATCCCAGTATTTCGCGCAGCCCCGCCCCCCTTGTTCACCTCATGACATATCAAGCGAATACGGCTATCAGAATAACTCTGGATATGCTGCCCGAGCTCACTACGATCTTCCGAAGCATCATCTATAACAAGAATCTCATAGTCGCTCAAAGTTTGCCCGAGCACACTTTGAATCGCCCGCCCTACAATATTACAACGATTATAAACAGGAATGATTACTGAAATTAGACACATAGTAGGATCGAGAAGTATTCAACACGCTTGCTTGCGTCCCCAAAATAACACTTCCCATACATTGCGGTTAGCACATCACAACGGCTGACATAATCCTCTGCCTTCATCGCCGTGTCATAGTAATAGAGCGAGTCCAGGACATCTCCGTAGACACTGGTAACCTCCATCGCGACATCCGGCTCAGGCAAAAAACCCCAAACCGGATAAGCCCAAGCCTGCACATTCCAGTCCAATCTGGCACTTACATTGAGAAAGATTTCGTGGGTTAATCGGTGCTCCAAATGCAAATCGCTGAGTGCGGGAACAAAGACCAATGACGTCCGCAACCGCAAGAAAATATCAAGCACTCGCTGAGTCGTCGAATCATCAACCTGTAGCGCTCCACTCTCGCCCGTTGAGAGGAAATGCACCTTAAACCCAAGCTGATCTGCAACCCGCTGAGCCTCATTCCATCGGATCGAGCGTTGAATTGACTCAGGCTCACAAGAAAAGGCCTTGCAGCCAACGCCCTCCGTCATTTGAACAATATGAATCTCCGCCCCCTGTTTCTGCAACTCTAACAGTGCACCTCCACAGCCTATCAGCTCGTCATCTGGATGCGGAGACAAAACAAGCACACGCTTTCTATCCCCAGCTTCAAAAAAGCACACCCCTTGATCGGAATAGAAATTTACTAGATGTGGAACATCCGGAGCAAGCACGAGACAGCCCGCTGCAGCATAGTCTAGTAGCTTCATTTGAGACCCGTAAGGGGGACAGTTGGGAATGACGCCGATGTCCATACTACGCAGCAAATCACCCACACAACTCCGACCAATAAAGCCATGGTCCACAACATTCACTATAGCTTCAAGTCAGCTTTGATCTGATCGAAGCCGGAACCGATTAAATGCAATTCTATACTCTTTTGCACAGAAAGTGGCGCCTCCTTTATCGCATCCACCAACAAACTTCCCTTATGGTGAGCGACCAAATGTGCGAGTAAGACAACTTTTAATGGCTTGTCTGCGCAAGGAAGGTGCGCTCTACCCTGCAACATCTCACACTCAATACCATTCTCTACATCCGTCCAGTTCTGTGATGAAAGTCGCCAATACTGGCCATAGCTCCCCACAAAGAAGACATGGTCTGCTTTGGTATAGATAAAGCGTTCGAATGGTTCATACAGGCATGTAAAGAGTGATTTGAATCGACTTTTTCGCGATTGAAATTGTAAGCCGTTGGCCTCCAAAAACACCTTCACTCCAAGCAACATCAAGAAGATCGAGATCGGCTGTAAGCCTTCGACACGCACATAGGCGGCCTTACACCCAAACGCCTTTACTTGACGAGCGATACGCCAACCATAACGCATATTTCGAGCTAAATCACGTAAGTCACGGACCGCACCCCATATCATAGTGTTACGAAAACCTGTCGCCTTCGGTGATTGGCCTCGAACTAAGGGATTAGGCTTTCCCCCTGATGGCAAGCTAGGCAGAAATTGCACCAAGTCCGCATGTTTACTCAGCTCTCGAATCCCCATCGAAATATGCTGAAATGCACTCGTTGTGGGATCCATACAACCTTGCTCCGTGACGATGTAGGCTAGTTTTATCTTCACTTAAGTCCCTCGATCAAATGCGATCATACAACGCCTCGAAGGAGTCAAGCATTGTAGACAGTGAGAACCGTTGTTGAACGAATTGTGATGCAGCGCGTCCATGCGCTAGACGGTGTCCCACATTCTCCGTATATCCCCGAATTGCCTCAACTAATTGATTGATGTTCTTTGGCTCACAAAGGGTGCCCGTTTCACCATGGATCATACTATCAGGAATTCCTCCCACTCTCGATGCCACAACAGGCAAACCAGTCGCTTGTGCTTCGATTAACACCACTCCTTGTGTCTCTTCGCTGCCACTTGACGCTTCCACACCAGCCAGAGCAAAGAGATCTGAAAATTCTAGCTCTCGACGCACCACTCGGGAGTCTTGCGCCCCTAGTAGCTCGATATAATCACCCGCGCTAGACTCCTCTATCTGAGATTCCAACGCGTCGCGCAATGTACCTTCACCAATAATCCTCAATTGAACTGACACCCCCATATCCATCAACTTTACAACAGCATCAATTAAGTAACGGTGCCCCTTCACTTCCTCTAGACGCCCGACCGAAACAATCTTCAAAACACTTGAAGTTCGATCGCTTCGATCCACAAATTTGAATTTATTGAGATCCACTCCCATGGGAACTTTTGAAAACTTCTGAGTTTGACAGCCTAGCGCTTCTAAGCGCTCTGCCATAAAAGTAGAGCCCACCGTGTGTTTCACAGAAGGGTTAGCAAAAAGTACATGATACATATCCCCGCCTCGGCGGCGCGGAAGC
>JACLAC010020275.1_pt1 | contig 19071 bp, 16 predicted proteins | sample 8027881 | NCBI WGS metagenome assembly JACLAC01 (sample SAMN15725517, study PRJNA655200) | protist metagenome | isolation source: fluorescence activated cell sorting (FACS) single amplified genomes of... | place: Spain: Blaines Bay Microbial Observatory, Mediterranean Sea | collected 2016-01-19 | reverse complement strand
GTCAAAAAAACCATCCCCCGAACGCGGTCCAGTCCCAAACCCAACCCTGTCCCTATCCTGTCGATCCAGTCTAAAAAACCATCCTGTCAATCCTGTCTAAAAAACCATCCCCCGAACGCGGCCCAGTCCCAAAACCCAATCCTTTCCCTATCCTGTCAATCCTGTCAAAAAAACCATCTCTATCCGATAATTGGCGGCATTGCCCCCTCCCGTTGGAACGGAAATTTTATGATATGCCGGTATCTTGGGCCTCTCGAGGCCTCCTTCCCAAGGGTTTACCACTGAAATGATTCAGCACTCCGGATTGGAAAGGTTATTTGACGAATACTCCTGGTCAGGTTAAAATGATAGGAGCTAGTCGGGAGTCAGAGATGAACAAGAAAATCAAGGTACTGCTCCTTGATGACAATAAAGGGGATTTTATCATCGTCCGTGGAATGCTGGCCCAGACCAGGAGAACCCCTTTCGACCTCGATTGGTTCTCATCCCTGGAAAAAGCACGAGAGGTAATCAGTGAGGAAAAACATGATGTTTATCTTATCGACTTTCGCCTCGGGACCCAAAGCGGACTCGAACTCATCCAGGAGACCTTGCAGAACGTAAAAAAGCCGATGATCCTGCTGACGGCCCACGGTAACCATGAGGTCGACCAGTTGGCCATTCGCTCGGGCGCTGCCGATTACCTTCCCAAGAAGGAGTTATCCTCCGCTTTATTGGAACGAACGATCCGCCACGCAATTGAACGGAACCAGTTGATGGAGAAGCTATATTATCAGGCAACTCATGACGAACTGACCGGATTGTTCAACCGTCAGCACCTCATGGAACGGCTTGCCATGACCATTAGTTCCGCCAAACGCCATAACTTCCCCCTATCTCTCTGTTTATGCGATGTGGATCATTTTAAAAGCATTAACGATCGCTACGGACACAATATGGGAGATATGGTTCTCCACAGGATTGGCGAGGTATTTGTCGACAAGTTGCGTATCGAAGATATTCCCGGCCGGTACGGGGGCGATGAATTTTGTATCGTCTTCCCCTACGCGACCTCCGAGGATGCCCGAATCACCATCGAACGGATGCGCCGGATCATTGAAAAAATATCTTTCATTACCCTTGACGGCACCCCTTTCTCCACCACGATCACCTGTGGTATTGCCACCTTGAAACCGGATGAAAATTCACCCGAGATCTTCATCGCCTCCGCGGATCAGGCCCTATACCAGGCCAAAGAACAGGGACGCAACTGTACGGCAATCAATGATTGAGTTGGCCTTGGCCTACACCGGCTCATTTTTCCGGTTGGCCAGCATGCGGTCAATTTTGCTCAACAGCCGTTTGAAATCGATAGGTTTGGTGTCGTAGTCATCACAGCCGGCTTCAAGGCCCTTTTGGCGGTCACCGGACATGGCATGGGCGGAGAGCCCCAAAACAGGAAGATGCTCGGTCTTGGGATTGGCCTTGAGCTGCCGCGTCGCCTCCCAACCATCCAACTTCGGTAGGCTCATGTCCATCAAGATCAGGTCCGGCTGCAATTCTATGGCCTTTTGGACACCTTCCCGACCATCTGCCGCTACCAAAACGTCGAACCCCTTGCGGGTCAATCTTCTCGTGAGCATATCACGATTCATCTCATGATCTTCAATGAGCAACAATGTCGCCATGGTGCCCGCCTTTCCTTTTGTCTTTAATCCTGGAAATCATGGCCCCTGGATCCGCCATGATTCCCCATTTAGAAATATACCACCCACATTTTACCCCATTTCAGGGGATTCTTTTCTTCGCCTTTGGGGCCGACACCAAAAAATGTATCATTTACTGGTTCCTCGACCGGCACTTGCCACCCATTTTCTATTGAAATGGGATGAATCGGTCAAGCAACCGGGCCGAAAGTCGAGTACGAATGTTCGCCGACCTGTTCTTCAAACCCCCACCCGGCGACTCGGGACTCCATGTGAAGTCCGAAACCCAAGGCCCGGACGACCATGGTTAGTTTCTGACACTGATGATTCTGTAGACAGAGATCACACTGGATCTTTGGGTACAGATGTAAAGCTCGCCTCCGCTGTCCTCTCCGAAAGCTGTGATATCATCGGCTGAATTCAAGGGGACATCATTCACAAAGACCTCTAGCGATCGGTTCTCCCACATGCCCTGGTCCTCGATGAGGGTGTAGTAGCCACCGCTACAGTAGTCACCATAGAGGTAATATCCCTCCATTAGGGGAATATTCGAGCCGCGATAGACGAATCCGCCCGTTACGGAACACCTGAACGGATTGCCGCCATGGGAGTACTCGTGGATGGGATCGGTCAAGCCCCCCGGATCACAGTTGGTGGAAGGGATAAAACAATGGTCCCCCTCCTTGAGGCGCCACCCATAGTTTTCACCACCCATGGAGGTAGCGGGTTGAAAATCGATCTCCTCCCAACTGCCCTGGCCAACGTCGCCGATATAGAGATCACCGGTGAGGCGGTCAAAGCTGAAACGCCAGGGGTTGCGGAGTCCCAGAGCCCAGATTTCGTCCAAGGTGTCGGGGTCGCCCACAAAGGGATTATCGGGCGGTATGGTGATGGGGTTGAAACCATTTACTTCCACCCGCAAGATCTTGCCGAGCAGGGTCAGGGGGTCCTGGCCGTTGCCGATGGTTCCGTGATTATCATTGGCGCCACCCCCATCTCCGGTCCCAATGTAGAGGAAACCGTCGGGGCCGAAGAGTAACTGCCCGCCGTTATGGTTTGTTTCCGGTTGGTCAATGGTCATAAGCAGGGCATTGGCAGTGGGATCCGCCAGGTCCGGGTCCGTGGCATCCCTTTGAAAGGCCACAATGCGTGTGTCCCTGGAGTCTCCCGTACCATTGGGCGCCACGCCCGTATAGTTGACATAGAAAATACCGTTATTGATGTAGTCGGGATCGAAGGCAACCCCCAAGAGGCCCTGCTCGGAGTTGGCAGACCCACTCCCACTGGCCAGGGAAGAGATGTCCAGGAATGGGGTGGGCAGCAGGGCGCCGTTCTTATAGATTCGGATCAAGCCCGATTTACAGACGAAAAACAAGCGGTCATCACCCGTAAACGCATAGGTCACCTGAACAACGGTTGCATTGAAACCCGTGGCAACCAACTCGGCGTTGACCGCGGATGGGGCTACCGCACTTACGGTTATGGTCACTGTATCCAACTCTGTCCGGCAGAACCAGGTCACCTCGAGTTGAAAGATATAGGAACCATCGACACTGGCAACAAAAGTCGGTGAGGCGGTATCTGCACCGGTAAGGGTCACCAAGGGGGCACCGTTTTCTACCTGGCTCCATTGGTAGCTGATTGCTGCCGAACTGTGTGACGCGGTGGTTTGGGTTCCATCCAGGGCGATGGTACCAGCCGCATGAACCGCATTATCTCCCGCATCGGCGGTCAAACAGTCGCCGTGGGGGGCATTAGATATACACAAGGTCAGATCCTGTGCATTGAAACTGTCCGGCCACATGCTGTAGTCAGGGGTGCACACCACTTGCAGGGGCAAGGCCAATACGGCCCAAAAGCAGGTAACCAACATAGCAACTCCTCATTTCAGGTTTTTATTTGATCAAACCCTTCTCAATCGCAACCTTTTTAAAAGCATGGATAGCCCGGTCCAGGTCTTCCCGGGAATGGGCCGCGGATATCTGGACCCGGATCCGTGCCTGTCCCTTGGGGACCACCGGGAAGGAAAAACCGATGACGTAGATCCCCTCATCAAGGAGGGCGTCGGCCATTTCACCGGCCAATCGGGCATCACCGATCATGATGGGTACGATGGGATGGGTACCTTCGAGAATTGTCAGACCCTCTTCCTTCATGCGGCCCCTGAAATAGCTTGTATTGTCTTCGAGGCGGTCCCGTAGCCGGGTAGAGCGGGAGAGCATCTCGAAGGCCTTGATACCCGCCTTGACTAGGGAAGGAGCAACAGTATTGGAGAACAGGTAGGGCCGGGAACGCTGGCGTAGCAACTCGACGATTTCCTTGCGGGCAGAAGTAAAGCCCCCTGAAGCACCGCCCATGGCCTTGCCCAGCGTAGAGGTGATGATATCTATTCTTCCCACCACGTTTCTGTACTCGGGTGTACCTCTTCCGGTTTTGCCTACGAAGCCGGTAGCATGGGAATCGTCCACGTGGACCATGGCTCCGTATTGCTCGGCCAGGTCACAGATCTCGTCTAGCTTCGCAATGTAACCGTCCATGGAAAATACACCATCCGTAGCGATTATTTTGACCGGTGAGGCTGCTGCCTCTTCCAGGCACTTTTTCAACTCCGCCATGTTGCTGTTGGCATAACGAAACCGTTTTGCCTTGCACAGTCGTACCCCATCGATGATCGAGGCATGATTGAGCTGGTCGGAAATGATCGCATCGTCGGGGCCCAGCAGCGTTTCGAACAAACCTCCGTTGGCATCGAAGCAGGAGGTATAGAGAATGGTATCTTCCATGTGCAGGAACTCGGAGATCTTGCGCTCCAATTCCTTGTGGATATCCTGGGTCCCGCAGATGAAGCGTACCGAAGACATACCGAACCCATGAGTATCCAAACCTTCCTTGGCCGCTGCGATCAGTTCGGCGTTGTCTCCGAGGCCCAGGTAGTTATTGGCACAGAAATTGATAACCGGTCCGCCTCCGGCTTGGATTTCACGGCCCTGGGGCGTGGTGATGATGCGTTCATTTTTATAAAGGCCCGCTTCATTTATTTCTGCAATGTTTTTTTCGTAGTATTCGCGTAATTGTCCGTACATATTGTCCTCTTTTCAAAAATCCATCGCCTTCACGGCAGGAGAACCCATCCTGAATACCTTGAATCTTCCGAAAAGGGCTGAGGTGAAATTCGGGTTATTGGCCAAATCTCCATTCTGTCCTCCTCTCCCCACGAAAAGCTGTTCTTTTGGTTCCGGATGGGAGTGCCCTTGCATTACACCACAAGATGCGCTCCATTTTCCATGGATCATTGATGATTTTCCCATGAATTTTGCCATTATGCCGTAATGGTTATCACATTTTGGCCTGTAATTGATCTATTCGCTTACCGGCTTACCCAGGAAAACCAGGACTCTCGTTCCCACGTTCAAACGGGAATGAATCTCGATTTCACCACCCATCAGCTCGGCGTATTTTTTGGCGATGGACAGGCCCAGTCCCAAGCCCCTTTTGTCCGGATCACCGTTGGTGACTTGGAAAAAAGGGTCGAAGACTCGCTCCACCTCGGTGGGACCGATCCCTTGCCCCGTATCTCGAACCTCGATCCACAGCCCCAGTTCGTCCTCGTAGGCAGAAAGCTCGATCTGGCCCTGTTCCGTGTAGATGATTGCGTTGTCAACCACATGGCGAAGCATGGATTCAAGCAGTTGCAGGTCACAGGTGATCTTCAGGTCCACGCTGAGAATCTGATGTTCCGCCGTAAAGGATTTTTGGGACGGCAATTTTTTGGGCAGGAGCTTTTTGAAGAGGTCGTCCAACATGGACCGCACGAAAAAGACATCGGGTAAGTATTGAATTTCACCATCTTCAAGTTGGGTGAACTCCACGGCTTTCTCCAACATGTTCAATACAAAGCCGATATGGTTTGCAATGATGCTGAGGTCTTCTCGCTGGCTTTCATTGAGCTTGTCGCTGAGGTCTTTTTTGAGGAGTGAGGCAAAGCCGAGTACCACGTGAATAGGAACCTTGAATTTTTTGGCCAGGACCTTGAGAAATTCCTGGCGGAACAATGCCTTGTTCTTCAATTCATTGTGGAATTTGGTTAGCTTGGCTAACTTTTCGCCCTGGATCCTGTACTCCTGTTCCAGGTTGGTGGGTTCCGAGCCAGCCACTCCTTCCGCCGACTCCGTCACTTCCTTGAGTAGGGCCAGGAACCCGGTTTCCATGCTGTCCTCGAACCGGAAGGCCAGAGTGTTGAGCTGGAAACGCAGGGATCTGCCCGACTTGTTCCGCAGTTCCACCGTTGCGTTTTCCACATGCTGGCCCCGCAGGAACCGGCGGATATACTTGTTGAACTTGAAGCGGTACTCGTCTCGGGAAAAGAGCCGGTTCACAAAGGCGAGGTTCTTGAGTTGATATGCGGGATATTCCATCTTCTCGGAAAAGAACTTGTTGACAAATGCCACACAGCCGTCGTTCTTGAAACCTATAATTCCTATGGGCGCGTTTTCCAGGACATTATCTTGGTTGTCCTGCAATTGGGCAACCTGTGATTCCAATTGCAGTAACTCGGAGCGGTCTTCGATCTGTACAAAAAGGGCCGAACCCAGGTCGTCCTGGTGGATGGCGATGGAAAGATCGGCGGGAAAGGTCGCGTCATCGTAAGTAATGCAGGTGACATGGGGAATGTGGAACTGCATCCGGTTGGTGGCATTGGAGATTTGGGAAAAAATCTCCATCCAGTCATTCCGGCCGAAAAGATTGCGAAACGTCACCCCGTCAATGTTTTTCTTTGCGTACTTGAAACGCCTGGTGAAGGCCGGATTGTAGTTGAGGAACCGAAAATCTTTGGGATCGATCATCACGAAGGGATGGTCATTCACCTTCTTCAAGGCATCGAAGCGCCGGGCGACCTGGCGCAAGGAAAAATGCGCCTCCATTCTCTTGGTCTCGATCTTCCTGACGTACTGCTCTGTTTTACGGGCAATTTCCTTTTCCCCCGTCACATCCACCAGCAACCCTACGATGAACTGCTTGCCGTTGGGAACATCAACCAGGTAACAGGACTCCATGGCTATCTTGACCTCGCCGTCCCTGCAACGGAATTTGAACTCGTGATGATCGAAGAAACCGTCCTTGACGAGGTGATCGACCATGATTTGGCGCTTGGGCCGGTCCACATAAAGCTCGGATTGAATATCCAGGGTGAGCAGGTCTTGCATGGAATCGTACTTGAGGAGGTTCATTAGGGCTTGGTTACAGTGCAGGAACTTGCCATCGATGGTGGAAATATACATGCCGTCACGAGCCTTCCAGAAAATGGTTTCGTAGGGCATCGTGAGGCTACGTTCTTCGGAAATCTTTCCGGATGCTTTTTCTATCAAGGTCACAATGGTCCGGTCGAACCATGCCAATACCTGGTTTAGTTCCACGGTGGCATCTTCCGCCAGGATTTCCTTGACCAGTGCACTCTTGAGACGCTGGAGCTGGTAGATCACGTCGGCGAGGGAATCGTCGGTTCCCTCGATCATCCAGGTGAGTTTCTGGTCTGCCGGGGTACCGGAACTGATGTAATCGGCAAGAGCTTCGTAGATTCTCAGCCAGGGCTCGGGAACGCCGAGAAGATCATCGCTTCGAAAGCCCTTGATGGCGTTTTCGATCCAGCTGCTTAGTTTTTGACAACTCAATGCGACGGTCATGGGATACTCTGTTCCATTCAATCAAGGGTCGAAAATAAACCGCCAAGCCTTATGTAGACCCCAACTAAATCTACTCTTATATATTAATACAGGCTTTCTGTTGGCGGCCCACATTTACACAAGGTTATTTGATAAGACACTTATGTAAATGCAGCGAGAAAGTGAATCGTTGCGAAACCCTCTCTACTTATACGATCACGGATCATGAATTACTTCATCAGAAAGTGGCCGGATCCCGATTGGAAAATACTTGGTGGAAACTCAACCCTTACAATGGGCTGTTTTTGGGGGTTCTTTGTTGTTCACCGGCAGAATCCAGGCTTGAAAAGACCATTGAAATGGTCGAAAATGGTCCCGAAAAGGAGGCATCGAGGACTCGATGGATCACGAAACCAATATGCGGGAAGCTCTCCGGCTTGCCGAAAATGCAGCAGGCGCAGGCGAAGTACCCGTGGGCGCCCTGATTGTTCAGGATAGCCGGCGCCTGGGCGAAGGATTCAACCAGAACGTCTATCTTTCGGATCCCACGGCCCATGCGGAGATCCTCGCTCTGCGCGAAGCCTGCGATTACCTGGGCAACTACCGTCTGAAGGATGCCGTGCTTTATGTCACCCTCGAGCCTTGCCTCATGTGTTTCACCGCCATGATTCACGCCAGGATCAAGACCCTGGTCTATGGTGCCGATGATCCCAAAACGGGATTTACCCGTTTCCTTGATAGGGATGACCGGGCACTTTTCAACCATAGGATCGAAATTGTTCCCCATGTTTTGGCCAATGAAGCTTCGGCCGCCATTCGTGCCTTCTTCAAAGAAAAACGGGAACGGGGCAAGCGCAAGTGGATGAAGACCCAATCCTGAATAACACCTGTTGGAGCAATTATGTTTACCATCCGAAAAGCAAGTGCCGAGGATGCTCCTGCCATCCTCGCTTTGATCAAGAATTTGGCAATATATGAAAAGGAGCCGGATGCGGTAGTTTGTACCGTCGAAGATATCGTGCGGGACGGTTTTGGTCCCAATCCCTATTTCTATTGTTTACTGGCCGAGATGGAGGGTAGGACAGTGGCCTTCGCCCTTTATTTCTTCAAATGGTCTACCTGGAAGGGCTCGGCTTGTCTCCATCTCGAGGATCTCTTCGTGGAGCCCGAGTACCGGGGCCTGCAAATTGGCTTCCGTCTACTCAAGGAGTTGGCTCGCATCGCCCTGGCCCGTGATTGTGACCGCTTCGAGTGGGATGTCCTTGATTGGAATACCCTGGCCCGAGACTTTTACCATGGCCTGGGTGCCTATTCCAAGGATGGTTGGCTTGCCTACCGGCTGGAAGGCGAGGCTCTTACTCGTCTGGCAGCACCCTGACAATTACGGAAAACCGGGGTTCGAAACCCCGGTCCACCTCAATTCACGCCTGTAGGCCTACCGGCCCCCAGCCATCAGCCCGGAGGCCACCCGAAGGCTCGGCCACCCAGAAGGTGCACGTGTAAATGAAACACCGTCTGGCCGGCACCCACTCCGTTGTTGACCACCAACCGGTAATCATCCAGCTTTTCCTTTTCGGCAATGCGGGCCGCCCGATAAAAGAGCTTACCCACCAAGGTCTCATCTGCTCCGGCCATTTGCGAAACTGAAGGCAACCGTTTTTTGGGGATGATCAGAATGTGGACCGGAGCCTGGGGGTTTATATCCCTGAATGCACAAACCTCCTCGTCCTCGTAAACGATGTCCGCTGGGATCTCACGATCGATGATTTTTTGAAAAATAGTCACAATCACACCTCATCAGTACAGCCGGTAACCGGCCTCGAGCTACTTTCCTCGGAATTGAACGGAAACGATCATCCAAACTTTCACATTGACTCCCAACTTGGTGGGTGGTGAGAATTTGATTTTTGCGATGATTTTCTCCGCTCGGGCTATCATACCGAAATCATCCTGGCCATCTTGCAAGGGGCTCTTGTGGAGGACGACTTCCTCTACACGACCTCTTTCGTTGACCAGGGCACGCATTAGAAAGAGCACATTTTTGTCTCGCGGCACTACGCCAGCTTTAACGGCTTTCTTGGGTGCATCCTGGACACTTTGATAGGATTCCTGCAAGACCGGGTGGACCAGGAAGGGATCATCAAGAGCAACCAGCTCGCCCTCCTCGGGCGGGATACTGTCGGGAGTAGGCGCTTCCATGGGTATGGTGGGGTCCCCCTCCAAATCTTCCGAAAGGAGTTTTTCTTCAGCTGCCAGCTCTTCTTCTTCGGTGGTTAACACGGTGGCTTTGGCTTCTTCCTCAGCCTTTTTTTGTTCCGCCAATGCTTTGGCCGCTGCCTCGGCTTCAAGTTGCCTGGCCTCTTCTTCCTTTATCAAACGCTCCCGTTCCGCAGCTTCCGCTCGTAATCGTTCCAACTCCGCCAGTTCTGCTTGGATCTCCTTCTGCTTCTTTTCCTGTTCCTTGAGCTTGTTCAACCGCTGGATCTCCTCATCCATGCGGGACATCTCCTCTTCCAACTCTGCCTTTTTCCGTTCTTTCTCGATCTCCGCCTGTTCACGAAGTTGCCGGGCATATTCCTCGTTCTGAAGCTGAATGGCTTCATTTTCCTGCCTCAGCCGTTCCGCTTCCAGATCCCTCTGCTCTTGTTGGAGCAGCTGCTTCTCCTCCTCGAACTTGTCTGTTACGGGTTGTTTGGGCCAAAAAACCACCGCGAGTACAATGATCACAGCAAGGACTGCCGTTGCTCCGAAGATGAGGGGTTTGGAGTTGGAACCCTTTGAAGAGGTTTTTGCCTGTGCCGGTGTCACCGGAGCCGTGACCACTTCCCGGGGGACTTCTTTGGGGGGTGCCGCGGCCCGGGCACGCACGGGGGGCGCGTTCTCGGCCGGCTCGGCATAATTCCGCGCCCTTTCAGCGGCAATCTTCTCGCCCAGCTCTTCCATCTCGATTCGGAAAGCGGAGTGCATGAAGAAGGCGAGATTGAAGGTGGTGGGACTGTACTCGCCGGAATAGAGCAATTCTTCCATGTCCTTGGCCATCTTTTGGATATCGGAATATGCGGTCGGCGCATTGGGATCCAGAGCGGAAACAAGAATATTGGCGATTTGGGTGGGTATCTGTTCACCATCCGATTCCGTCATTGCATTGACAATGCGGGTCGTGGGATCTCCACTCCCTTGATGGAAGGCTTCTCCCGTCAACATCTCATAAAGAATGGCGCCGCAGCCGAAAATATCCAGGGTGTCCTGATCCCCATCCAATCCCATACCGGGCGGAAAATACTTCCGGTAATAGCCGCCCATTTCCGGAACGGGTCCACGGCAGGCACGCAGGGCCGAACTCAAGGCGAAACCTTTCAACTTGATTTCACCCTCGTGGGTGACGATAATCATGGCCGGATTCACGAACCCGTGGGTAATGTGTTTGGACTTGGCATGTGAAAGCGCCGACAACAGTTTGCTGACCACCAACAAGGCATGGTCGATGGAGAAAGGGAATCCGTCCGACTGGCAACGATCCAGCACACGAGAAAGGGTAAACCCTTCCTGAAATTCGTGAAACGAAACCAGTTCCTCCTGCTCGCGAACCGCCATTATCTTAGGCAAGATATTGGGATGTTCCAGTTTCGCGGAGACCAGGCTCTGGTTTAGGTATTGGTCAACAAAACCCATATCCCCGGTGAGTTGCGGATCCAGGATGTCTGCCAACAGGTTCTTGTCTATTTTGCCGTTGACCAGTTCGGCACCCCTCCATGTGATCCCGATAATGGTTTCCTCTTGTGCTTCCAGAAGAATGTATTTCCCAACCTTTTTCAACGCTTCCATCGTGACGAGTCCTCCACTCAATCCATAATCAATAATTCTTCTATCATAATAGGCTGGACCGCCATTTCCCAAGGTAATTTAAAAAAATTATTCCATGTCTTCCTAAAACCATGCCGGAAGGGGAAAGGAAATACCCCAAAAAACCCCGTACAAATATCCCGGGAAACGAGCTTATTCCAGGGCAGGAGCCTCGGAACCGGACAAACCAGGGGGCTGGGCCTGCCGGGTAACCTTTTTTTGGAGGTTGGGAACCATTCAAAAGTAGCCCGTGCTAAGCTTGGCATGCGGAAGGAGGGCCCATGCCTCCTTTTAGGGAAAACCAGGAAACAGGGTATGAGGGGCATGTCCCCAAACCCCCTGTCCGGTGTGGGCAGACGGAGAAACTTCATGGATATTTATTCGATCATTCTAGCTGGAGGCGGCGGGCAACGACTTTGGCCGCTTTCCGTGGAACAGACCCCCAAACAGTTCCTGAAACTGTTGGATGCGGCAACCCTTTTTCAAACAACCGTCCAAAGGTTGGCGGTTTATCCGGGAACAGATGGGCTGAAAGTGGTTTGTGGACGGACCCACAGTGGCGAGGTGATTAAGGAATTGAGGGACCTGGGCCTGGACCCCGAGGGCAGGCTTATTACGGAACCTCTGGCCCGCAATACGGGACCCGCGATCCTACTGGCCATCCTCCAATTACAAGGAACCGCTCCAGAGCCGGTGAAGGAGGATCCCATCCTGGTGGTCTTGCCCGCGGATCACGTGATCAGCGATCCGGAGGCCTTTCAGTCCTGCCTGAAGCGTGCGGTCCATGCGGCGCGAGAGGGCGTCATCGTGACCCTTGGTGTGGTTCCGGATCGGCCGGCCACCGGTTACGGCTATATCGAGACCGGCAAAGGCAATGGGGACAGCCCTGTGCTTCAGGTCAAGAAGTTCGTGGAGAAACCCGATGAACAAACGGCCCGGCGTTACCTGGAAAGCGGCCGTTTCTTCTGGAATGCGGGAATCTTCGTGTTCCGGGCCTCCGTGATGCTGGGTGAACTCACAAGATACCAACCGGAAATGGTCCGCGGGCTTCGCCGTTATTTGAACGGTTTTCCCGAAACCTATGCCCAATTGCCCAATCTTTCCATCGACTACGCTGTTATGGAATATACCCGAAAAGCCGTGGTCATCCCGGCCAAAATCGGTTGGACCGATCTAGGCAACTGGTCCGTGGTACACCGGCACTCCCAAAAAGACGAACAGGGCAACAGCAGTTACGGAAATGTTAGCCTGCATGACTGTCACAATTCTTATTTCAGGTCGGAGGAGCGCTATATCGCCGGTTTGGGTGTCAAAGACCTGGTTGTCGTAGCAACCGGGGATGGGGTTCTGGTTGCCGATCAGAAACGCTGCGGGGAAGTCAGGGAGATTGCCGGCCGGCACAAATCCGCCGAACCGGAAACCCCAGTCATCCACCGTCCCTGGGGAAGCATGAGCATGTTGGGCACAACCTCCGATTACAAGGTCAAACGCCTGGATATCCTTCCGGGCAAACGCATCTCCCTCCAGTTACATAAAAACCGTACCGAGTACTGGGTCGTGGTCCGGGGTCGGGCTCGGGTTACCCGTGGCGATGAGGTAATCACCCTGGTCCCGGGTGATACCACCGTAATTCCCGCCCTTACCCGTCACCGGATCGAGAACCCGGGAGCCGAGCTCCTCTCCCTGATCGAAGTACAACTGGGCACCTATTTTGGTGAGGACGATATCGTTCGTTTCCAAGACGATTTTGGCCGGGCCGATACCAGTCCCGATCCGGGATGATATCCCATTTCAACGGCCTTTTTTCCCGTCACCGATAACCTCATTCATCCTCGAAAATGGGGAAGTTGGCGGGTTCGGCCGGCGGCAGGTTGGGGGCGTATAACCAATCACCGGCATCCACCTTGAGCGTTTCACCGGTGATGTAGGCAGCGGCGGGTGAGAGCAGAAAAAGGATGGCCGCGGCGACTTCCGCTTCGGTCCCGAATCGTCCGGCCTGGTTGTGTTTTCCTGCGGCAAGGATAAAGGGCTGGAATTGGGGATCGTAGTGATCGAGACCGCTGCTTTGAATCACACCGGGCGCAACCCCATTGACCCGAACCCCGTAGCGGCCCCATTCCACGGCCAGGGTCTTGGTAAGATTATCGACTCCGGCCCGGGCCGCACCCGTATGGGCCATCATAGGGAAACCCTTCCACATATTGGCTATCACGTTGACCACGGAACCGCCCTTTTTTCGGAAAGCCTGCCGAAAAGCCTCCCGGCACATAAAAAAAGTACCGGTGAGATTGGTCTCGATCACCGCTGCCCAGCCCCGGGCGCTAAGTTCCTCCGCGGGTGATGGGAACTGGCCCCCTGCATTATTGACCAGGAAATCAAGAGAACCCGAGTGCTCGAGAGTTTTTGCGATACAGGCCCGCACACTGTCCTCCTCGCGGATGTTGCATGACAGGACAAAGGCCTTGCCACCCTCTCCCTCGATAGTAGCCAGCCCTTCATCCAGGTGCTCCTGCTTTCGGCTTGCCAGCACCACCGTGGCGCCCAGGACGGCCAGTTCCCGGGCGGTCCGCAAACCGATTCCCGTACCGCCACCGGTCACCAGTGCCGTTTTGCCTCGAAACAGGTTCTCCCTGTATATCGTGCGCATGGTCGCTTCTCCTTTTGGGGCAATCATTGTCTTTTCCACTTACCGGGAAAATTTTCTCCCAAAGCTACCAAGATCGCAAGCCCAAGGTCAAAAGATGCCCATCCCGGCAAAAGGCCATTATCAGTGTTCAATCAAATAGATTACCCTTTTCGCATATCAAGGTCGATCTCGGTCTGGTCCACACTACATGGGTCGGCCTCAAAATGGGAATTCCTGGAAAAAGCTGTGTTCATCTGTACTTGCAAGGGGTTTCGTGTTAAAAACTAGAGCCCTCGAGCTGATTGCCGGGGACGAGATGTGAAGGAACTGAGGGGTGCTCATGGCAAAGAGACTGGTTTGGATTGTTTTTGACTCCGTAGGGGTCGGATCTCTTCCCGATGCGGCTCGTTTCGGTGATGAGGGCGCCAATACACTGCTCAGTGCTTCGCGAGCAGTGCCCGGTTTTGCCTGCCCCAACCTGGCCTCCCTCGGACTGGGCCGGCTGGGCTCTTTTCCCGGTATCCCCGCCCAAGCAAACCCCATCGGCAGTTTCGGTAAATGCGCGGAACGGGCTTTTGGGAAGGATACTTTGACCGGTCATTGGGAGATGGCCGGGGTAGAAGTGACGGACCCGTTTCTGACCTATACGGAAACCGGTTTTCCCGAAGAGATGATGGCCCGTTTCACGGAAGAGACAGGACACGAGTGGATGGGTAACTTTTCCGCCTCGGGCACGGAAATAATCAATGAGTACGGAGACGAGCACCTGCGCACCAAAAAGCTGATCATCTACACCTCGGCCGACAGCGTATTTCAGATCGCGGCTCACGAGGAGGTAATCCCCATCGATGAGTTGTACCGGATCTGCCGAATTACACGGAGTATATGTGATGACTACAGTGTAGCCCGGGTCATAGCCCGCCCCTTTGTTGGCCGGCATGACGGGGTTTTCCAACGGACCTACAACCGACGCGACTACGCCGTTTCACCTCCTCAGGATTCGGTGCTGGATCTTATCACCAGGGTGGGTGTAGAAGTACATGCCATCGGAAAGATAGCCGATATTTTCAATGGCAGGGGGATCGGCTCCAGGGTGAAGACCAAGGGGAACAGGGACGGCCTGACCAAGACCAGAGAGGCCCTGGAAGACCACAAGAAACGCCTGATTTACACGAACCTGGTGGATTTTGATTGCGAGTTCGGCCACCGTCGCGATGCACCGGGTTATGGGGAGGCCCTGATGGAAGCGGATCGCTTCCTGCCCCAGATCATTTCTGCCTTGGAAGGGGATGACCTGCTGCTCATCACCGCGGACCACGGTAATGATCCCAATTGGGTTGGGACGGACCACACTCGGGAATACATTCCCCTGCTCGCCTTTTCTCCCGCTCCCGACTTCAAGCCCGGCGTCGATCTGGGCATACGGACGACCTTCGCCGATCAGGGCCGGACTGTTTCGGCTTATTTCGGTTCCGCGCCCACCCGCCTGGGAACCTCATTCCTCGGCTCTATTTTTAATTGAAGGATGTTAAAGATGGCTGGTATATTCAAGGCCTATGATATTCGTGGTGTCTATGGAGAAATCCTGAACCGGAAAACGGGTTACCGGATCGGTTTGGGTTTCGCAAACCTGATCGGTGCAGGCAAGAGCATTGTCTGCGGCAGGGACGGCCGTACCCATTCCCCGGAACTCCAAACGGCCTTTATAGAAGGCGCTCTTGACGGGGGTGTGCACGTTACGGATATGGGCCTGGCCACGACACCCCAGACTTATTTTGCTTGTTTTTCGGGTGGTTATGACGGGGCGACCATGATTACGGCCTCACATAATCCGGGCCAATACAACGGCATGAAATTCTGTGGCGCCGACGCGGTGCCCATTGGTTTTGCCGAGGGCTTGGACCGCGTGGAAAGGGCCCTGGCCGATAACGAACTCGAGCAGGCTTCCACTCGGGGCCAGTTTACCTCAAAGGATTTCAAAGGGACCTACCTGGACTGGTTGGCTCGCCGGTGTTCCCTATCCCGCCAGTTCTCCTTTGCCGTGGATTGCGGCAACGGCATGGCCGGTTACCTGATCGGCGATTTTCTGGACCGGATCGGCCAGAAAGCCCATCCTCTCTACTGGGATCTGGACTTCTCCTTCCCCAACCACGAAGCCAATCCCCTAATCGCCGAAAATCTTCGAGACCTCCAGGCTCGTGTGAAAGAAAAGGGTCTGGATTTCGGTGTTGCTTTCGACGGTGATGCGGATCGCTGTTTCTTCATAGACGAGTTAGGCGGAATCGTGCCCGCCGATCTGCTCACCGCACTGATCGCGGTGGATGTGTTGGACAAGGAGGGGGGTGGTGCGATTATCTACGATATTCGCGGATCGCGGATTGTGGCCGAGCGCATTCGCGAACACGGCGGGACACCGGTTCTCTCACGGGTAGGTCATACCTTTATCAAGGCCATGCTGAGAAAGTACGATGCGCCTTTCGGTGGGGAACTCGCCGGTCATTTCTATTATCGTGATTTCTCCTATGCCGATAGTGCCTTCCTGACCCTGGTCACCGTGATGCAGCTCCTGGACAAAACGGGCCAAACCCTTTCTGAATTGTTGCTGCCCTACAAGAAGTACATGGCTTCAGGTGAAATCAATTTCCGGACCGAAAAGGCAGATTATTTTATCGAGACCGCCGCGGAACGTTTTCCCGGTGGTGAGGTAACCACCATCGACGGGATCCGTATCGACTTTCCCGACTGGTGGTTCTGCCTTAGAAAATCCAATACAGAACCTCTCTTGCGACTGGTCGCCGAGGCCGATGTCCAGCAGACCCTGGAGAACCGGGTAGGTGCTCTTCGGGCCTGGCTTCAGGATGCCGGAGCGGAGCAGGAATAATGGGTAATTCCCGGGAGGAACAGCTGCACCAGGCCCCTCGAGGGGGACGTGGCCGGCTGTGCTCTGTGGTCTTCCTTCTGGTATTTCTATTATTGGCTTCCGGGCAGAGGTTCCGACCCAATGGGGAGGTGGAACGAGCTCTGTCTTCGCTTCAGATCCAACTGGAAGGACTGATCCGGGATTTCAACGGGGGATGGCGTGGTGATTTGAAATCGTTGGACGGCGCGCTCACACGATTGGAAAAGGCTATCACCCACAATGCGGAGCACCGGGTCAACCGCAGGAGTTTGTCTTCTCTGGAATTGGAAGCTAAAAATGAAGCTCTCTTCGGTGCCGTCCCCGTCCTGCCACCCGAAAACAAGGTGGCTGGCCGCTGGATCTTCCCAACGGTTCGGTTCCAGGTAGTGCCCCGCCATGTCTTTATCTACGACCTCAAATTCAGAGCTGATCATACTATTCGCCTCCGCAAAGCGACCCTTTTCTTTCAGGACGGTACCTCCATGGTCCATGACACCTGGTGGTCCATGGAGGACGGCAACGGAAAAGCCTTTCCTAAAAAGTTGTACCTTCCGTCCTTGAGCACGGTGGCCAGGGGTGAACCCCGGCGGGCTCGGGCTTTGGCTGCTGTCGAGATTGTAGGTTCCGCCCAAGACGGCCGTTTCGAGGCTGCCCTGGATTTCACCTTCACCGTACCCGACCCAAATTCCCGGCCCTACCGCCAGGCCGAGACCTTGATGGCCCAAATCAAAAGGAACTGGGCCGTCAAGGAAGTGGACGCCGCACGCTTGAACTGGTGTATGGCGGACCTGGTGCGACTGGCCCGTGCCTTGGAAGTAGCTTTCACCCCTCGTGCCATTGCCCTCGAGAATCCTTGACCTGGCTCCCTTAGAAGACCATGAATCCCAAGGTGATCCCGCAAAGAAGCCAGAGTACGATACGCGACCTCCCCAGCAGGAGGTGTTTGGTGAGGGTGGCGCAGATGGGACTGACCAGGACATAAATAATGATCAGGTCCCTGATCAACTTGTTGAACAAGTTCTCCAGCAGGTTGTCAAAGGAGAGACTAGCCGAAAACAGTTTCACCAACAGGTCGATAACCAGGAAGAAGGCGGCGAATACCGCACTGATTTCCATATAGATTTTGATCTCGGCCCGTACCTTCTGGTCGAAGGGCGCTTTGAATAGCCCGAAAATGGGTCGAAACAGCAAGTTCAAGGCGCCGCCCGGTTTGTTGAAGTAATAAAACAGCCTGAGTTTGTAGTCCAGATGAATGATTTCGTGAACGATGGGCAAATGGAAATAGGGCATGAGGCGGTTGCCGAATAGTATGATGATCATATTGATCAGGGCGGCAACCGCCGGTTGAAAGACTCCCCGCCCGAACATAAAGTCACCGAGATAGGATGAAAACACTGCCAATACAACCACATCGGCTACGATCATGCCTTTGCCCAGCGCTTTGGCTGCGCCCTTTTTGTCCTTATACCATGGGGGTATCGACGAAAAGTCCACATCTACCGAAGGAATGAACTCCCAACCCACTGCCGGCAATCCTCCCGCCTTGCGACGATCCTGCTCCTCGTTGAATTCCTGGACCATTTCCTTCAACAAAAACACGTCGGCTATCCACCAGAATAAACCGCCGCCACCGGAAATGAACATCAACATTGCGGTTCCGTGTCGTTCCAGGTAGAACCGATGCCCACCGAAAACCCCTGTAAGCAGCCAGAGAACCAGGGTAATCCTCAATTCTTTATGGGGATAGACCTTTAACTGGGCTTTCAGTCCGGCCTGGACCGCACCCTTTACATCCTCCACGGGTTTGCGCTCCCGCGAGGCCCGAAACGGTTCCAGCCCCGTGGACCGGACCAGCTGTTCGGTTAATTTCCTGCCCTCTTCCTCCAACATCTTTTCCTCCGCCGGCCCACAAATCCATCTTTTTATTGTACGCATTCGACTATGTATTGTCTAACCCAACCGGGATTTTCACCGGAACAGCTACCCCGCCCTTGCTACCCCGCCTGCCACCTCACACCAGCCAGGTGACTATAGCCTTTCATAGGGCCTTTAGGGTATATTAACGGGTACCAGGTGGCGAATGGTACGGATCTCGAGGAGTATGAGCTTATGAGTTATTGGCTTTCTTTATTTTTTATCTCACTCGCTTTTTTTCCACAACAGGAAGAAGATGTAAAACCGGAAGTACCCCGGACCGAAACTGCCCGAGCGTCCCAAGAGAAAGGGGAAGAGCAAACCAAACCTATCCCGACAGATCCGGCAGGGGATGAAGGGGACCAGGAGCAAGGGGAGTCCGCCACCGGGAAAACCGGTACAGGTGAAAGTGAGGACAACCGCCCTGAAGCAAAGTCAAAAGAT
>JACLAC010012897.1_pt1 | contig 19076 bp, 18 predicted proteins | sample 8027881 | NCBI WGS metagenome assembly JACLAC01 (sample SAMN15725517, study PRJNA655200) | protist metagenome | isolation source: fluorescence activated cell sorting (FACS) single amplified genomes of... | place: Spain: Blaines Bay Microbial Observatory, Mediterranean Sea | collected 2016-01-19 | reverse complement strand
AATATGGCTGAAGAATTAAAAGCCCATTTTAAATTATTCTTTAATTACGGGTTGACAAGCTTGAAAAAAATCATAATTGGAAGCACTAAACCCGTACTGTTGTTCGACTTCACGAATAGCAATTTCCGTAGTCAAACTGTCATCTAACGTATCGGGAAACTCAACACCAGTTGTGGCTTCTCGAAGCAGGATTGTATTGTACCCTCTACTTGCCATGGAACGAATCCCATAATCTCGTCCCAGAACACACCAGTTAGTGGCAAATCCAACGTAGATCAAATGAAAAATTCCTTTCTCTGCTAGTAACTGGTGTAGTTGTTGACCTGTAGCAATTACTTCGTCTTCCGGTTTTACAATAATCTCTTCTGAAATTGACAACTGGTCTGCTAATTTTTCCCAATGGGCACTAATACCAGGTGGTTGGCTTCGCGGGCCACGGTAAATTTTATATTCGCCCGATCGGTTCCGAAATTTGGTTGGTGGCCAAGCATCCGATTCACTCTTAGGCCAATTTGATATCTGACCCAAAACAATTGATTGATCAAAATGAGCTGCTACTGGTGGAGATGGTGCATGTACAATGGTTATACGTTCATCGTTAGACTCACATTTCCGAACTGTTTCCAAAATTGGTACAATCGAGTCCTTGGTGATCTTTTTTGCTCTTTCAATCCAACTCTCGATGAAATGTACATTCCAGACATCAACTAGAACTAATGCTGTTTGAGCTAGAGGTAGTGGCATTTTGATTTGACGTCGAACAAAATTTTCTTCGCGGCATGATACATTCGTTGGCGTACTATCTTGAAAATATCGTACTTGCAGTTCGATCATTGACATGTAGAAGTCCTTCTATCTACTTAATCTAGAAAAGGTGAAGCCTAACGAGGCATATCCCTATAACTATGCCTCGTTAATAATTAAGGCGGAACCTTCTCACCCGCTGCTATTTTTATTTTCAATCACTTATAAGATGGGGATGATCAATTATCTCTTTATTTAGTTTCCCACACATACTTTTCTTGTACTATTACAATTTTTTCCTAAGATCTTTGCATGAATTCCCTTTTTTTGCTATGGTTCAGCAGATCTTGAGTATGACGGAGTTTAGAATGAAAAAGCCAATTAATCAACTATTAATTCCACTTTTAGTTGTGTTTGTGTTTCTCTTTTCGTGTGGCGAATCGGATAGTCCCACACAAACCGTGAGTTCGCCTGCATCGACCACAAAAGAAGACGAGACGGGTTTAGATGAGCAGGTGGTAGAAATCGATTTAGTTGCTGAAGAAGTAGCAATTAGGGCAGAACACCAAGCCTTGGTTGAGGATATTAATTCTAGGGACCGAGACCCAAATATAGTTACAGCACACTGGCTAGAAAGAGGGTCAGTTTTAATGTCTCACAACTTCTTTGGCGAATTAGTGTCTAGTAAAAGCCTTCAAAAAATCAGAGGATCGTGGAAGGTTGTTTTTAAGCGACGTGCTCCCTGGCCGATGAAAAGTGAAATTGAAACTCTTTCCATAGACGAAAAAAGAGGGCAAACTGCACGGATAGAAGGTTTGTTTGAGTACCAATCTCGCACAAGAAGACCATTTAAAGCTCTATACCAAAAAAATAAAGAGGGTAAATGGAAAATCAAAGCCATGGACTATGGTGATAATGGCTTCATTAAAGGATTTAAAATTGTCAACTAGAGCTAGTTGACCAAAAAAATCTTTATGGCCCTTTTTTGAACTCGAAAAATAGAGGGATAGTACCTAGTTATTGGTACGACATAAGCTACCTTTTTTCGTTTTAGCATTTTTCTGTTTTCAGTGAGATCTCTATAAAACGATCTAGTTATTTGGATTTTATTAAGTGTTGGGTCTACAACTTTACAGATTAGAACTTTATTGTTAGAATCAGTAGGTTGACTCCTTGTCAACAAAGTTCTAATCAAATTGGTAAAAGAAAACAGATCTGGTAATTTATTCTGTTTCTAAATAATTGGTTGAATCAGTTTTAGATATTGATGACTGAAGATGTTTAGCTTAGGAAAGAAAGAGTTAGAAAATAAAATTCTTGGTGGCTGGACAGGAAAATCGTATGGTGCCATGATGGGGCAACCAATGGAATTTGCTGCCCAAGGCGAAATTTATCAAGGAAGCCTTGATATCCATCCAGAGTCTCCTAAGGTCTGGCTGCACAACGAAGATGACCTCTATACCAACATGGCGTTTCTTGAGGTATTGCGAGACAAAGGCCTTGATGCCAGTCAAGAGGATTTTGCTGATGTATTCCGTCAGTCTAAATTCATGCTCTGGCATGCTAATGGGCAAGCCAGACAAAATCTGTTAGCCGGGATACCACCAAACCTTGCTGGACACCCACAATACAATCCACATGCCGATGACATAGACTTTCAAATAGAATGTGACTTCATTGGCATTATTTCTCCCGGTTTATCTAAGTCTGCTAATCTCATTTGTGACAAAGTAGGCCACATCATGAACTACGGGGATGGATACTATGCGGGCGCATTTTTATCATCTCTCTACACCTATGCTTATTTGGATACCAATATTCCTAACATAATTAGAAGAGCACTAAAATCAATTCCTGCACAGTGCTCTTATGCGAAAATAATCAACGATATACTAGATTGGTATGATAAAAACCCAGATGACTGGCGCAAAACTTGGGAGAAACTCGAAGATAAATGGAATTTTGACCTGTGTCCTTGGGCAAAATCTGATCCACCTTCTCGGCAAGGAGGAATTATCGAAAAGTTCAATATTCAAGGCCACTTTAATGGTGCATATATCTTAATAGGTTTGCTTTATGGTAAAGGAGACTACTTGGAAGCTATTAAGATATGTACTCGTTGTGGCCAAGATACTGATTCCAATGTGGCTAATTGTGGCGGCATTATGGGGATCATTACTGGCTATCGCGATCTGCCACTGGTTACCAAGAACGAATTAGCCCCCTACATGGATAGAGACTACAATTTCACCAGCCTATCTATTGAATCAGCAAGTAGTCTTAGCTATGATCTGGCAATTAAAAATATTTGCCAGAATGGTGGATACGTCTCAGGCGACCATGTTCATATAAAAACACAAGAACATGAATTCCAAGGTCAACATGAAATCTCATTTATAGACTTTAATTTTGCCGATATTTTTACTATACACCCACATCTTTCACCTGAATTACATTTTTACGGATCTTGGACAATCGATGAAACACACAAGGATTTGTTGACATCTGATCGAGCTGGTAACTACGTAGAAGTCGAATTTACTGGCACGTGCGTATATATGCAGGGAAATCTTCACGAAAGATTTGGCATTTTAGATGTATACATAGACGATAAGTTAGTACAAACTCGTGACATGTATACTCCAAGTGAATATAATAATTCAGTTCAATCCACTGCAGTCTGGATAACAAATTTACCTGATGCTAAACATGTTCTTAAGGTAGTAGCAACTGGACGAAAGAGAGACGAATCAAAAGGAATTGGAATTCAATTAGGTCGAGTAATTTCCTATACTGGGCATGTTACAGAATTAACAAAAAGTTAAAATGTGAACACATGTAAAATGCATATTATAGTTAGTTCTAGATTCAAGCCAAAAATTTTATGTGCCAGAGAAAAAACTGTGTTCTGGAATCTACATCCAATGAATACGACTGATGGTAAGTGTGATTTCATCTGTTCATTAGCGATGAGAAATCTGTTTTGGTAAATTGAGAAATAGTCATGAAAATTGGTTGTAAATTTTAAAAATGTTACTTCTAGCACTGAAGAGATTACTTAAATTGTCTTTGTTGTTCCTTTCTGTTTTTTGTACACTCTTTTTAGTTTCTTGCAACCAGAATTCTGCTAAGCCAATCAATGAAGATTTAGGATCCAAAAACGAAAGGAAAAAGTCCAAAATTACTTTTTGGAATGGATTCACTGGCCCCGACGGCCAAACTATGTGGGAAATTATCAAAAATTTTGAAGCCGATTACCCAGAATATGAAGTTGAGATGGAGATAATTCCGTGGGGAACGTACTTTGATAAGCTGATGGTTTCGTTAGGGTCTGGTAAGCCACCGGATGTATTTATTTTGCATGAGAATGAGTTGGTAAACTACGTTTTGCAAGATGCTATTCGGCCTTTAGACGATCTGATTAATGGGTCAAAAGGGTTATCAGTCTCTGATTGTTTACCCTCAATCTGGAACAGGCTTCGTGTCAAAACCACCAACGATCAGAAAGAACCACAGATCTATGGTATTCCCTTAGACTGTCATAACCACGCTGTTTATTACAATAAAGACTCCTTCCGACAGTTAGATATCCCTCTGCCTGAAAGCTTAGATCGTAATAATTTCTTTCATTTGGCCCAACAATTGACCCTTGATCAAGATAAAGATGGTAGACCTGACCAATGGGGATTCGTTTTTGGTGGGTCTGTACGTAGTCATCTTTATACTTTGACAGAGCAATTTGGTGGGAACTTTTTAGATCGTGAAAATGGTATCTGTCAAATCGATCAACCACCTAGTCAGAAAGCTTTACAACTCTTGTATGATGCTATTAATAAAGATGGATATATGCCAAATCCAATCCATGACGGATCTAATCTTTGGCAAGGATTTTTACAAGGTCGGATTGCTATGTATACCGACGGTATTTGGATGATGAACGGAATGAAGAAGTTGGCAAACTTCGACTGGGGTGTATTGCCATACCCTCAATTTGGGGACAAGAAAGCTGTTTGGGGAAGTTCGCATATTCTCTGCTTACCTCGATTGAGTGATACGATTGATTTGGAGGCAGCCTGGTTATTCATTAAGTATCTGTCTACAAATGGAGTTGAATGGTCGGATGGCGGACAATTACCAGCACGGTATTCGCAATTAACTTCCCCAACATTTACCCAAAAAGAACATTATCCCGTTTTTGCTTCTCAAATTCCCGATCTGATATTTGGGCCAAACGACCCTAATATTATCGAAATAGAGACTCGAATGGAACCATGTTTGCTAGCTGCGATGTCAGGACAACAATCAATGGAAAAAATGGTACAAGAAATAAAAGTTTCGGTGGAAAGTATTTTGCGCAGGAGTCGTAAGTGAAAACCAGACATGCAGGCTCAAAAAAAATACAGTCTCTAATTAATTTTTCTTTTACTATTCCCTATCTCTCTTTATTTTTGTGTTGGACTGTCATTCCAATTATAGCAGGACTCTTGATCAGTCTAACCAAATGGACTTTCATTTCAGGCAACTATCAGATAGTTGGTCTGAAAAATTACGCTGATGCTATCTCTGATGAACTTTTCTTAAAGGGAATCCAAAATACGCTTTACTATACTTTGATGACAGTTATCGTGGGAAACCTTGTGTCATTTTTCTTGGCTTACGGATTGACTAAAGTTCAAGTGTTACGGAATTTTTACAGGAAAGTTTTCTTTATGCCTTTGTTGTTGAGTATTGGTGTTGTTGGTATCATGTGGCAATGGTTGTACAATACCGACTTTGGTTTGCTCAATCACTATTTAGGTTACTTTGGAATCAGAAATATAAACTGGTTAGGTAATTCGCGTATAAGTATGCCGGCTGTTGCTATGATGGCAATTTGGGGTAGTTGTGGGTTTAACATGCTGATTTACTACGCAGGCATTCGTGAAATTCCAAAGGAATTAACAGAGGCAGCATTAATAGACGGCGCAGTTGGTCATAGGCAGTTGTGGTCTATTGTTTTGCCTTTGATTCGACCGAAGATTTTATTTTGTTTGGTGATGTCCACAATCGGAAGTATTCAGGTCTTTGAGGGGGCATATATGCTGACTGGCGTTGGGCCCTACTTTTCCAACTATACTGCTATTTTCCATATTTACTATCAAGCTTTCCGGTATTTTCGGATGGGGTATGCCTCTGCATGTGCGTTCATTCTCGCTTTACTAATTCTATTTTTTACAACTGTATTGTTCAAATTTTTGGGTAAACATGAGGAGTATTACTAATGACGGAAAGACCTAGAAGCAGGTGGATTTGGCACACAGTTCTTGCTTTTGTTGCCGTTTTAATGTTACTGCCAATTTTTTGGATGTTAATTACTTCTCTTAAGTCTGCAACTGATGTCTACCAAAACCCGCCAAGAATCTTACCCTCGACACTACACCCAGAAAATTATCTTGATCTGTTTCAGCAGCCAGGTGTTCCGTTGGTCCGTTGGTTTTTAAATAGTGTTGGTTTAGCCATTATTTCTACCGTTCTAGTCGTTTCTATTTCATCTTTGACTGCATATGCCTTCGCCAGACTTAAATTTCCATTCCGAGATCAGCTATTTTTTTTAGTTGTAGCTGCAATGGTAGTACCAGGACAAGTTACACTTGTTCCGGTCTACATTATTTTACAAAAATTACGTTGGATTGATACATATTGGGCTTTGATTGTCCCAGGTTTGGCTGGTCCATTTGGTGTTTTTTTGCTACGTCAATTTTTTCTCAATGTACCTAGTGAGATAGAAGAAGCCGCCCGAATCGATGGGTGTGGAAATTTACGTATTTTTTTCCAGATTATTCTTCCTCTGGCAAGACCGGCACTAACAACCTTGGCAATTTTCACAGCGCTTGGTAGTTGGAATGGATTTTTTTGGCCTCTAATCGTAACTAATAGCCTTAATATGCGAACGCTACCCATCGGTTTAGCAATACTAAATGGACAGTGGTGGTCAGAGCAACACTTGTTGATGGCAGCCGGTTTTACTTGTGGTTTACCAGTGTTTATTCTGTATTTAATATTTGAAAATCAGATTGAAAAAGGTGTTACAGCCATGTCCTTCCGTTAGTATGATATCAATTCACACTAAAAAAATAAAAAGAACGATTTTCGCAACTTTGAAATTGCATGATAAGAAATGGAACAAAGTTCTTAAACAGAATTATAGGGATAGATTCCTTTTTAACTTGAGATTGAAAGTACCCAATTCCTCATTCCTCCTTGATTATTATCTAGGTTTAATGTAGGTTCATGTTTCTTGATCTTGGGGCAATCTAATCTAGACTAACAGGTGGATTCAAATTGCAACCATCACTTAAGTTTATTGAAACCCCATACCCTTCAAGTCATTTGGGTAATTTGCTAGCCCAATTCCGTGCCAAGGGTTATGTCGTTTTACCAAATGTATTTAAGCGCGAGAGCGTTGACAACTTTAGACAAGAAGTTGAATATGCGATAGTTAAAACTCAGGATGGTCGTTTCGAATTACCGGATAACCGACCTGAGTTGGTTTATCCTCTTAAGGCACCTCGGATACGAGATCCTCTGAGTCGTGCTCTGAGTCCATCCCAAATGGCACCAAAAATTTCTGTGTTTGAAACAGCATGGTTAATTAGTGAAAGTGGAAAAAATCTTGGTGGTTGGCATAAAGATCGCCAACATGAAGGTATGCCAGGTCGTGAATATCACTACCCCTTGGCTGTCCACTTGGGAATTTATTACCGTGACATAGAAAGTATTGAAGATGGACCAACCGCAATCATTCCCAGATCCCACCAAGACCAAAACTTAAATCCATATAACGAATCAGAGCAAGAATTATTTTTAGCCAGAAAAGAAGATGTAATAATGTGGGATCAGAGATTGTGGCACCAAGCTAACAGCCGACAAAAAGAAGGGTGGCGTATATTTACTATCTACGGTTTCTATCCAATACAAGCGTTTCAAGGGTATGAAATTCATAAAATGCCAAGGGCTTTAGCTCAAGCTTGGCTGGACTCAGAAGGAACAGCAGACGAAATTTTCTATGGAGGAACTTTCAGTTTAGATAGTGTACGCAGGGGGCTTGAAAGAATAGAGCAGAGCTGATATCTAGGAAAATCAGACCTAATACGGTTAAGCTTGGCTTATTTCTACTTTCTGTGGCAAAAATTATTCAGTTGGATTGCTGGGTAATTTTACAGTGTAATCTAAACGAACTTGGTTTCAACAGTTGTTTAGACTGAATGAAAGAGAAATTTGATGGACGAAGAATGGTTATATTGAGCAACTATCAACACAAGATCAACAAATAGAGAAGTTGCAATCGGCTCTCAACCAATCCCTGCAGATACAAGCTATGTCTGAGAAGAAATACGAAGTGGAACAGCAGCAGCTAATAGAGATGAAAGCCAGATCATTCTGGCAGAAGCTGACATCAGTTTTTGAATAAAATGGAATGGCTAATAGTTATCTTAATCGCAGTATTTATTTTTAGAACAATACTCAGCATCTTAGGATTTGGAACGAGAACACTATTATTAATAACTACAATCATCCTATTAAGCGCGTTTCTATATAACTACTTCAACTTCTAAACAATTAATACCAAAACTGACTGCCAACTTCCCTTTTTAACCGTAATGTCTACATTACCAGTATTAGAATTTAGACTTATACTTGTAGGCTTTCCGAATTTACGGTGTAGTCGAATCAAACCTGCTTACGTTGTTGACAAATTACTCCGTTCAGAAGATCAACTGGCAACAATAACAGAGTAAACCTGACAAAACCTAAGACGGTCATTCCAGCCTTGATCCAAGCTTTGAAAGATGAGAGTGATGATGTTCGTAGCCAGTCAGCCAAGGTATTAGGAAAAATTGGACCAGCTACTGTAGATCAAGTGCCAGCCCTGACCCAACTGTTAGAGGATGATTATCATTATGTTCGTAGCAGTACAGCAGAAGCATTAGAAAGATTGAAAAATAAATCCTAGGCCCAAATGCCAGCCGGCCACTAGCTATCGGACATTTATTTTCTAGGTTTTGGGCTAAGATTTGGCGGGGTTGGTACTAGGGGTTTTGGTTGGAGTAGATTGATAACATCCGATAATCTCCATTATCGGATGTATAAATAATGTCAGCAAAAATTCACAAAAAGAGAAGGGGAATCATATTATGAAAGGAACTAAATGCCCCTATTGTGAAAGTTCAATTCCCATTCTTCACGTGTTATTCAAATTGAAAAAGCTGTCAAAGGAACATGAAGATAGAAATCGGAAATCCTGGTCACTAAGGTTCCAACTCAATTGTTTACCATGTGAACAAGATTTTGAAATAAAATTTGGCAATATGCTCATGATCTTTCTACTTTTTTTCATTAGTTCTACTATTGGTCATTTTATCTTCAAGTTTTTTGTTAATGGATTTCTTTTTATTGATGGATGGTTCGGAACGTTGTTCTTGCCATCCTTTTTGAAACAACTATCTTCTCTTTTTGTCTTTATACTTATGCTTAAATTTTTAAATTCCATATTCATTACAACATGGCCAATAAGGGAAATATCTGAATAATGACCGATAATCCTCATTATCAGACATTATTGATAAATCCCCTTCAATCGCAATTTAAACACCCAAAAAAAATCTATCTGTGATAAGATTGATTGCGCTTGTTTAATTTTTTTATTACAAAGTGGATTTGGTGCCAAAAGGGGTTTCTAGTTCGAATAATTGGAATTTTGCCAATTCTGTTAACCTTTATGGCGCTTCTCAGCATGAAATTAGTAGAAAAAAGGAAAACTGTATGATGAAAAAAAGTCGTAGTCTAACGATGTCTATTTGTTTGCTTTGTATCCTTGGATTGGCCATTATACCTGCTTCAGCAGGACTCAAGGATACTCTGCAAAGTGATGAATTTGATGGTTCTAAGTTAAGCGAAATGTGGAGTATTGATAACCCTGATATAGGTTCATTCAAAGTTGGCGGTGGTAAGCTGACCGTTACTGGGGGTTTCAACGGTAATGTCTGGGGTAATAGTGATGCTCTGTTCTTCTATCAAGAAGTCAGTCAGCAGAATTTCGATATTACCACTGATTTCATTCACGACTATCAGGGTGGTAGCACTGTGGCTGGTTTATTGGTTGAATCTGAAACAACTAAAGATACTAAAGCAAGAGATGGTGAATGGGTTACCTTAAAGTTGTGGGGTCGTGGCGGTGGTGACAATAATGCCGTTTTGCAATATCAACGACGTGAAAATGATTCTGAGGCTGACGGTTATGTTGGAATTTGGGGCGAAAACGATGCTGACAAAACCTACCAACCAGATGCTGGGCAAATTTCTATTTCTTTGCGGTTAAAAAGAGATGGGGACATATATGAGTCATGGTTCAAACCAGAAGGGAAAGGTGATTGGGTCTGGGTTGGTAAGGTTACAAGTGCCTTGAAAGATCCAGTTAAAGTTGGTATTTACGCTGGTATTGCCGAGGAGGGTGGAGACGCCACATTGACAAATACCTTTCATAATTTCATTGAAGCTTCTTCGGCTGTTACAGCTGTGGACCCCCAAAATCGACTAACCACTACTTGGGGACACCTAAAAGATCAATAATCCCGTAATTCGGCTAGAAGCTACTTAGTTAATCGAACACAGTTTAAACTGTGTTCGATTAATTAAACTACTGTGTATCCTCTTCACTAGTTAGTTAAATAGTAATTCTCAAACACACGCCATCAGTAGCTCTATATCTCTTTTTCCCTATAGCGAATTATTAATAAGCAATGAGAAAAGAGAAGAAGATGTTGGTTTATGCATCTTTTATGCGGGCTGTCCTGATCGTGGATTTCAGTGGAATTTAACTATTTGACTGATGAAATAAACGATTTTGAGCAAAATTTTAATATGCTAGCAGTAATCGTGATTGACTTCATAATTTTAAAAAGTTGGTGTTAATTATTGTCGTCATGGATAAAACTGGTATGTTTCGGTATCAAACAAGATACTTAAGAAACTCCAGCTACTTCCTACCATAAAATCTCCGAAGACAAGACCCAGGAAAAACGGCACAGCTCGACGGTAACTTCGAATCCCACCGTGTTTGAGAATTAACCATTTAGCTCCTGTACAGATGATAAGTGGCAATAAAAGATCGCCCGGTAGTTCGCCGCCACCCGCAATTAGATACCCCAACGGATGTATAGACAGCCAGATGACCTTAGAACGCAGATATACCAGAATCATCATGACTGAAAACCCTATCCCCATAAACGAAACTCCTGGCCAATCAGTATTAGTAGGGTAGTAGATCCAATTTCTCAGCCATCCAAACCACCGGCGGCCGTGGCCCAGAGCCCAAGGGCCAAAGTAGCCAGAATCTGCTCCGTACTTGTGGTAGATATGGAGTTGAACCCAAAAAGAAACTAAGACACCAAAACCTGTGGCCAAGAGTAGAGTAATAAACATTCGCCGATATGAAAGATTAGCTTGCTCTGCAATCTTGAATGCTTCCAGTTGATGTGGCATTTGTTGAGGTCGATACTCGCTATTGAAAAAACAAACAGTCATTGACGTTAGATTCTGAGTTCCAAGTTGTCTAGTTCCTAGCAATTTGCTTAATATCGTTTGTGGTGAATAGCCGAAGCAGGTAAAAACTCCCGCTTCGGCTCGCAAACGAGTCATCACTGTAGGTGCTACCAAAAAAAGTAGGCCGAAGCTAGCTGCTATCCAAAAGCTCATGCCGGCCTTAAAGAGTAAAAAAGATAAAGAGATAAGTCCAATTAATAGCCCTCTGACTGCTGTTCGGAGTGAAATTGGTTCTTTGCAATCATCCGTAACGGAATTTCTACTCATAGCAATTTTTATTATGGATATAAAGTGTTCCTTTCCAGTCCAAAAAAGGCAAACGCAAAGCGCAAAAAAGCCGCCTAATACCTGTTCGCCCTGGAAAGGAAATCTGGCTAGACTATCCCAACCAACTATTCTGCCCAACATTAGTTCAAACCGCTTGATAATACAAAAGAGGATAGTGGAAAAAAGTATATCCAAAGGCATTAAGAAAAGAATTCCAATAGCGAAAGGATACAAGGAAATACGTATCAAATCATCATCATCGGCTAGAAATCTGAGAGGGCCTTCAGCCACAGTGAAATATGTTCGCTTGACAGGAATGGAGGGAATCTGTGGAAAAAGAATACTTAGACCGTTGATCAGACCAATGCTGGTAGCAATTGCAAAACCTATCCACATGCGTTTGTTGTGAAAAAAACTAGAAGTTGGAGCTGTCATTTCTAATGCCAATTGAGCAATCGGATAGGTTAACCGTTCATGCTCAGTCCATTGACGGCGCAGGATCGTATTTAAGCATAAGAAATTGAAGGCCAAAATCATGAAAATCAACAGCCAAGCTAGTATGACAGGGACCCATATTTTTAAATTGTGAGGTTCATAAAGACTAGAATCTCCCATGTAGAATGCCCGTAAGGTTTGTTCATCAGAAACAGTCAACCAATCAGGCAGGTAGCGGATGAATAATTCTTGAAACTCATTCTCTGGTGTAGCGAACCAGAATGCATACCCAAGCACAGACAGAACTGCCTGAAGTATATCCCCAGCCGACATTGTAGTCGTGATGCTAAGGATTACATAAAGAACTAATAATTCGCCGTGTCGGAGTGCCAGACTAGGTGCAATTTTTCGAATTAGAAAATTGCTGGCCATAACCAAAGCCAAAAAGAAAATAACATTAGATAGAGGAACAATCCAGGTAGGAAAGGTGTATCGTACCAATTCCATTTGAAGCAAAAAATAAGTATTGAAAGGTAGGATAACCAGCGAGATTATTAATAACCGGGTCGTAAAACCCGACATTCTATCATTCATAAAGATATAGACAGTTGACTGAGGTTCATTGTGTGTTTTTTTTAGGCAAGTACATGTTAGTTCTCCATTCACCGTCCATTTCTATTTGTTTCTTGACGTTTCTACTGAGGCTCACTATTGTAAGTGAAAAAAAATCAAATGTCACATTAACTATTTGTCATACAAACTCATTAATAATAGCTAAACTACTTCACGAATCCAATCTCTGATCATGCTAGTGTCAATCTTGCCATTACCCAGCCTCGTAAGCTTTTTAATGAATGGTTGGTAGATTATAACTCTTGTTTAATGCCGAAAAAATGGTAGCAACCAGAAGTTAAAAGTGTTACATTGTTGTTTCATTTTGATCGCAATTTAGCTTTTTAAAAGTTAAGTTTCGGAGAGTAATGAATTGTCCTAAACCTAGAAGCTATTTACTGGCTTGACTTGTTTTTTTGGTTTTTAGATTCAATTCAGATCTGTTTGTCTACTCGAAAACTCAACATACTAGTTCATAAACTTAGAAGGAATTTTATATGAAAAAACTAAGTCTAATGTTTCTTGCATCGTTTGTCCTTTCTTTATTTTCTAACAGTTCATCAGCTATAGTTGGCGGCGCACTTTTACATCTTGATGCCTCTGATAATCCTGGACATAAAAAATCTTGGAAAAATCTGGGTGAAGCTGGGGGTGAGTTGTTAGTCGCCGATGAATCACCCGTTTTAGAAGAAGGAAAAATTGAGATTCCAAAACTCGGCATTTCTAAGAAAAGTGTTAAGTACTACACGACAAAGAAATCACTTCAGACCTTTGGTGTAGAAGGTAAAAACCCAGAGCTAGCAGTGGAGGACTGGACATTGGAGTTTCTCTGCAAGCGAAATGGTGGACTATTTAAAGAAGAGCATCATTTCGCTGGCTTCCAAAATATCCCCAGAGAGGGTAAGCAAGGAATCCGTCTCTGGATGGAAGGGGAAGAGAAATTGGGACTTTCTATCCATGCTGAAGGTGGCAAGAAAGGCGTACAGCCATTAAATATAAAGCTGGCAGAAGGTGTTTGGACCTGGTTAGCTATTGTAGGAACGAATAAGAAATCTATAATTGCTTATCAGGATGGTGAGCAGGTCAGCAAGCAACCTGGTTTTGAATTTCAGAAGAAATGGGTTCTAAATGAAATTTCGATTGGAGCCAATTCTCATTCTGAAAGACGTCGTACTTTCAATGGTTCTTTTGCTATTGTTAGAGTTTATGACAAGGCTTTGACGGAAGCTCAAATTAACGAGAACATCGAAAGTGCTTTCGATGTTGATCCGGTCGGCAAGCTGTCAACGACTTGGTCTAGCATAAAAAAGCAATACTAGGATATTGAGGTGGCCGTTCCCCAAAGGTAAGACCCCATTTCCTGTTGAGATAATTGGTCCGGTACTGCAACCACCAAATAGTTCGAAGGTAATCTTCAGCAGTACGAGCGTTAGCGAAGGAGTCCTTAAAGTTATCTTTGTAAATCCGTCAGAACCACAGAAATCTAAAGCGAGCAAATTAAATCGAAAATGGCTTAATAATTTCCTGATAGAAGTGATTTTAAAACATAAAATACTAAAATCACTTCTATTCTGACAATTGTAGCGAATAATGTCTGATAATGTAAATTATCGGTCATTATTCACCCCACTTCTTTCTTATAATGGCTTGATCCTTAAAAATCTTCTTGACAAAAAATACAGGTAGACTTAACAATGTTGTTAGTACTGGCTATTAAGTCAAGAAAAGTTGAAGGAATGAATTCGTCAATACCAGAGCCATCAAGAGGGAGCGGCTGCCGAAATAAAATTGCTGGAGATACCAAGGGTAAAAGATATATCCAGCAATTTACTTGAAGGAGAATTGAAGCCTCAGGTTAGTCGTTTCTCCAAGCCTAGGGTTTATACTACCCTTTTTTTAATCACAAATATTTGTTTAACAATTGGTTTATGTTTGAAGGCTATCTATCAGCAAGGATTGCTGAGATTTTTAATTATCCTTCCTTCTTCTCCTCTCAGACTGATTCTAGTCATTCCCATCAGGATTACCAACAGCTTAAACTTCTAACCCTTCAACTCTGGCAAGATCAACAACAAAAGCTTGGTAACCCCCTACCCTCCAACGCTGATCTTTATCAAATCATGCGACAGGATCATCCCCTCGGTATTGATGCTTTCGTCTCTCAGGCTTGTCACTTAAGCCCTCTTGTTACCCCCATTCAAGCCCTTCAGCTACTTCAAGAGTGTATTAAGATCATGCCTAAAACTGGTGGTAATGGCCGCCCCGTTGGTCGTCCCGGCTGGTTCCTGCTCTCCATTTCGACTCCTTCTTCAAGCGGGCCTGGGCCAATACCTTCGACTTTCTGCCTCTCTATTGGCAACAACATCAAAATACCGCTCCTCATCCCCGTTCTCTCCAACCCGTTACTCGAGTCCATAATCGCTCGGGTAAACCTCGTTCTTCTCACTTTTAGTCCTTCATCCATTCTGGTTGTTAGGATGTTAAATTAAAAAATAGCAAAGCACCAGAGTTTTACCAGTAAATTGCTGACCAATTTGTAAAAAATGACAGACCCAAAACTAGAAAAGACAGTAGGAAACCCTATAAATCAACTGCATTGTTAGGAGAATTCTTTTGGTGAATGGAAACCATCGATCGTCATTATACTATCAGTTGGATTTTCACCTTCTTTTGCCTTTTGATAAAATGATGCCAAAATTTAGTTTACTGTTCTTCTTATTGATTATTTCTCTGGTTTCGGCTGAGAAATATGCCATCTTAGTCGGCTGGGCCATCTCGGCCCGGAAGAGCTTGTACAAACCAAAAAAATCACATCCGCTTGACGATATAAACCAAGATTTTATGAGCGTATTATTTGATTGGGATTCCCCATAACGGGCTATTACCGATCTAAAGCTACCAAGACAAGAAAGTATTGCTGACCAAAGGAATTTATACGATCGACCGTTTTAATATTTTTATTTTTTGCTGTTTGACAATAGTTGCATACGCTAAAGTAGAAGCCCAGCCCGAAGGCCTTAAAAAACGCGTCAACGCACCCGTCTTTAAAAAGCTCCATAAAGGTGTCAATATTGACACTTCGCTACCGAGTGCTGGAGTGTGGCCAAAGGTACAGCACGATGTTGCGCAATTTCAGGCTGCAGCGAATGCAGGCTTTACCTCAGTGCGCGTGTTTATGCCTTTTAGATCGGCCACCGAAGAGACCGAACAACAAATCGTCGATGCTCTAGCTAATGACCTCGCTATTGTAATCTGTATGTGGGGCAATTCTGCCTGGGCCAAAAACGATATCCAAGTGAGTGCTGAGCAAATAGCAAAAAAATGGGGAGAGTTAGCCAGAGCTTGGAAGAAATACCCAGGTGATCTCGTTTTCGAGATACTCAACGAACCAAAGGGCATTGGCTATAAAGAAGAAGAACGCTACGAAGAGGTCATGCAGTTATACAATTCCGCCGCACAGGCAATTCGAAACGAAGACCCAGAGCGTCCCATTCTAATTGGCGCTCCTCGCAGTAATGATCCCGAATACTTAGACCCATACGTGACAGAAAAATACCTCACCTATACGTTTGATGACGGTAAAGGATTCTATGACGATACAAATGCAGGGGTGGCTATCCATTTTTATAATCCGAGGCACGAAGACGGCATCAATTTCGCCATGTGGATTGTCCCACTCCCAGAAGATAAAAAGTGGAAACCCATCGTTTTAAACAAAATAACCACGGCAGTCAGATGGAGAGACCGTATTGGCGTCGACATTCCGATTGTCACTACGGAATGGGGGTGTTGGATCTTCCCGGGGCGCCTAGACGCAGAACTAACCGAATGGCTGTGTCATCACATTTCCAACTTTAGAAAACACGACATTGGCAGTATGTGGTACACGGGAATGCAGAACAACCAGAGATCATACGCCATTTTTGACTCTGAGTTGGGGTGGAACCAGACGGTACTGGATCAATTAACAGGCGTCACGCCAACGGAATTGCCCAAAACATCGCAGATAATTAATAGCGAATTCCATCAGCCGGGCCTTTCCTGGCATCTAACTTCGCACAAGATAACCGAAGAGTACGTCTACGGTAGCGAAGCATTTAGTGGGAATTCCATGTTAAAAATAACCGTACCCCAAAACGCAGCGGGTCAATTATACCAACAGACCTATGGAGGCAATGGAGAATATATTGGCGCGCCGGGCAAAACACTGCTCCACCTGATAAAAGGACAGACCTTATAGGATAAGTTTTATGTCGGCAGGTGAAGGCGTCAAAAATCGCATAAGAATTATGCTGAAAAATGCGAATAACATGGATTTGATCTACGATAGTTATGAAGCCGATAATGGGTGGATACATATCGGTAAAGAGGCCAAAACGTACACCAGGCTTTATACCCACAACGCAGAGAGCGAAATGGATGTGCGCTTGGAGTTTGATGTAGGTTCTAAGGAACAGGTCCTTTATTTGGATAAAGTAGAGTTGATAAGAAATTAATGCCTCTACGTTCGGAGCAGGTATTACGCAATATGGCTTCGAAAACCATGTGCGAATTTAAGGACAGATAGGTGGAAATACCTCAGTAAAGTGTTTGGCGAGTACGAGCTGTACCAATATGCTTGAGGAACCGACGGAAAATAACAATTTCGTTGAAGATCCTGCATATCAAACGGTATCTACGCAGATGAAAAAGCTGATTGATAAACATCTCGGAAAATTCAGCGTAGAAAACATTACGGTGGTTCAATAGAACACTACAGGAGATTCTCAGATGACCCAGGACTTCACGGAACAAAACAAATCGTTAACGTTGGGCAGAGGTATCAATACGGATTTTACCTCAACCGAAGTAAACAAAGTGGCCTATGACAAAGGTTTTTATATCGCTTTTAAAGCAGCAGGGTTTGATTCCGTCCGTTTTTTTATTAAGCAGGGCTGGAGCCCGGAGTTCTATAAACCTGCCGTTGATGATGCGATAGAACTCGGGTTAAAAGTTGTTCTCGTACCCTTTTCAATGTACTGTTGGGGAAAGGATCATCTAATTCAGTGGTGGGACGAGATGGCAAAGTATTATAAAGACTACCCCGCCGACTTGGTTTTTGAAGTCATGAACGAGCCCAAAATGGCAGGACACTACGATGGAGAAGAAGCGGAAACTATGCGGTGGTATGGGGCGTGTATACAGAAGATCCGCATATCCAATCCAACGCGATTACTAACCGTCGGGGGCCCGCATTTTAATGGTGTGGAGTTGCTCACCCAATACGTAACGCCCGAGTATCTGTCCTATAGTCTCGAAGACGGAACTGGTTTTGCCAACGACCCCAATATTTGGGGTGTTTTTCACTGTTATCACCCCAAATCTTTTACTCATGGCGCGATAGACCAGGATATAAATAAAGATCATCCCGACTGGAAAGAAACTATAGTCGCCGATCTAGAAGAGGCCGACGCGTGGTCGAAAAAACACAATAAAAGGGTTTATCTCAGTGAATGGGGCACGCGGCTAAACCACGAAATTCAACATGTGGAAGAATATACGGCCTTTGTGGTGACCGAATTGGCCAAGAGGAATATCGAATGGTCGTACTATTGCGGTGTATTTCACAACGCTTGGCCCTACGGACTTTACAATTCGGAATGGGGATTTGCAGGTGTTGAAGAGGTGGTAAAAAACCTGACCGGTAAAGAGCCGCCGGCAGAGGTACCTCCCACCAACCAGATTGTTAATCCGGATTTCTTGCTCGACCTAACAGACTGGAACACGTCCGAATATGCCATCATGGGTACGGCTGACGGACAAGGTGTGAATGGAACGCGGTCCATCAGAGTTCACGTACCTTTCACTTACGAACCCGACATAGGGCGCACGGTAATACCGTCGCTCTATCAGCAATACGAACCGGATTGGAAGTTTCGCGTAAAGGGAAAGGTGCAGGCCAATAGGTATACCATCCAACTCCGGGAAAATAGCATATACGGCATCTCATTTTACTCAAGATGCGAAGTTGGTAAGGCACGATTTCAAATTCAGCTTGGCTGCGCTCCCGACAACGATCCCATCATTTGGACCTCTGAAGAAATAACGGTGGACAGTACGCTGAAGAGGTACGAACTCGAATACCAACACGCCGCCTTGTCGGTCAACAATGTACGTTTTTCGTTTATCTTTCTCGATCGCCATTCAGAGGTTATTCTCGACCAAATTGAGCTGCTTGGCCGCAGACCGGAATAGTTTGCTCCAAATTTTCCCTTATTTGGCCGTTAATTACAGGATTTTCCTGTAAAACCATTTTTATCATCCAATCAATCCTCTTTTTTCATGCATTACTTCATTTGAAAACGTAAAGCCGAAGCAATACATTTTAACTACCCCTTAACGTTTAACCCTCGTGCAACTTCCTTTCCGTTAAGGGGTGCAGACAAGTGCCTAGCTTT
>JACLAC010020436.1_pt1 | contig 19078 bp, 11 predicted proteins | sample 8027881 | NCBI WGS metagenome assembly JACLAC01 (sample SAMN15725517, study PRJNA655200) | protist metagenome | isolation source: fluorescence activated cell sorting (FACS) single amplified genomes of... | place: Spain: Blaines Bay Microbial Observatory, Mediterranean Sea | collected 2016-01-19 | reverse complement strand
CTTGAAATTAGTTTATAACTAGGAAACCTACTGTGTTGATATTTAGTGGGTAAAAATAGTTTTTAAGTGATATTGATTCAAGCCTCACTATGCGAAAAAGGTTTTTTAGTAAACCCCAAACGTTACTACATCAGGACGACAAACAGTAACCACGATGAATAAGCGTTCAAAATTCAGATAAAGAAGCATAGTGCTGTTTAACGTTGTATCGGCAAGCGAGACAGAGAAATAGTATACAGCTATATTAGGATAGATAGGTATGAGTGTAATTAAAACACATTAGCAGATAAAGAATAACTTGCTATTTTTTCCTCTCTGAGAACGCTGACTTAGGCTTTAATTTAATGTCCACACATGGTTTTGCCGATTTTTCCCGGGTGAGCTAATCCATTGCTGTACTAGAATCCATAATGAAAAATGATGAAGATGTATTTTTGGTGTCGTAGTAGGACGTTTTAAAGAACGACCTCCTCAATTAGAAGATTTTTATTTTATAGTTATAATGGTAAAAGTTATGCGGCGTTCTCGTTTGCCGAATGGCACTTGAAGGTATTGTTGAAGATAGTCGTCGTGTTCGCCTTGGCTACTTAAGAAGGCATCGAGTTTGTTTTTGGTTAGATTACCGAAAAATAATGAGGACGATAATTAATTTGATTATTCGTTGATTCAAGTTGCTTTGATTAGAGCTGTATTGATAAATGTGTTGCAGATAGTAAATTTATTCTGTCTGAAGCTTGAAGAAAAGCAACAGGTGCTTGGAATTGGCTTTTTGACTGAGTGTGATGAATATTTAAAGGTCTTGATGGATAGCGAATTAGAATTATTATGTTTTATCAAGATGTTAAAGAGAGTATTTTGAAGTTCTTGGCTGTTTAGCAGTGTTAAAAAAGTAAAAAATTCGTTGCCTTGTTTGGTTGGATCTTCGGATGTGGACAAAACGTCACTAGGGCTGCCTATTGCTAAGGTGGTGAACTGTAAGTATGTACTTAGATGGTGTGAGTGACGAAGTGGAAATTCAAGTCCATCATCGTACATATATCGGTTCTATACCGGGTAGATTGCTGAAAAAATTGGTTAAAATCGAAGTCAAAAGCTTACTTTTTCTTTTTGATGAAATAGATAAAATGGGTATGAATCGGCACAATGATCTGTCGTCTTCTTTAATTGGAAGTATTGGACTTAGAGCAAAATCGTACCTTTAGCGATCATTATTTAAAAGTGAATTATGATTTGTCTAGTGTGATGTTCATTTGTACGCCCAATGGCATGAATATTCTGGGTTATATTGAAGAAGAAAAATCAAATGTTGTAAAACGTTATTTGCTACTAAAACAGACTAAATTAGCTGGCTTGAGAGGTAAAAGAGTTGAAGTTTTTAGTTATGTCGTTATGGATATATTATTTGCTACTACACAAAAAAAGGTATCAAAACGGTTAAAGTATTAGTGGTCATGACAAAAGAAACTGTTTTGCTTGATGAAGTATTGCTAGTTGGTGGCTTAAAAGAAAAGATTTTGATGAATACCCATTGAGGATGGCAACCAGGATGGTTATCATTTCGTAGGAAAACGTGCGAGATTTAAAAGAGATATTGGAATTTGATATGAAAGTTGTATTGGTAAAATGGACTGATGAGATGCTAGGATGCTGCTTTAGGGTGTATATTCTTTTACCCAGAAGGGAGAATACTTTGACTTCAAAGTAAAAATTTGTTGGTGGACAAAAAATTGCGGGGCATCATTAGTCCAAACTCAGTGTTGACAAGGGGCAGGCTGGGCTTGTATAACTTCATTCTTAGCTTTATCGGTAAGATTTTTTAAATATAGTGCCGAGATATTTTATAGATCTACAAAAAAATACTGAAGGGGTAAAATGTGAATAAATCTGAACTGATTGAGGCAATTGCAGCTTGTGCTGATCTGTCTAAAGTTTCTGCAAGTAGTGCTCTTGACGCAACGTTAAAGACAATTGAAGAAGTTTTGTCCAAAGGTGATCAAGTTACCTTGGTAGGTTTTGGTACTTTCGCAGTGAAAAAGCGTGCGGCACGTACAGGTCGTAATCCACAAACTGGTGCAGAAATTCAAATTAAAGCGGCTAAAGTTCCTAGCTTTAAAGCTGGTAAAAGTCTAAAGGATGCCGTAAATTGATGCGTTCGGAGCGTTAGCTCAGTTGGTTAGAATATCTGCCTTTGATGCATGGGGATCGTAGGTTCGGTTCCCGTCTGTTTCGCCGTTAGGCACAAAAAGGTGTATTTTATGTAGAATACGCCTTTTTTATTTATGAATCATTAGTAATTCATGTGGAGGCAGTAATGCTCCAAGATATAAGAGATAAGTCACGGGGCATTGTGGTTAGGATCATTGTTGGTTTTGTCGTCGTGACTTTTGCTTTATTTGGTATCGAAGTTTTGGTTAAAAGCTTTAATTCATCCGATAAAGTTGCAGAGGTTGATGGTATTGATATTACTCGGACACAAATGATGCGAGGTGAACATCTTCAACGTCGACAAATTATTGCCATGTCTAATGGCAAAGTGGATCCTGCTTTGGTACAAGAAAATGTTCTTCAGCGAAATGTTCTGAATGAGTTGATACAAAGAGTATTGTTGAGTAATCAGGCCAAGGCTCTTGACTTAGGTGTGTCTGATTCCCAAGTGGATTCTTTTTTGATGCAAACCCCTCAATTTCAAACAAATGGAAAGTTTGATCAAACTAAATATACAAACTTCATTCGTGCGCTAGGCTTTACGCTGTTAACATTCAAACAACAAATTAAAGAAAATATTTTGATTCAGCAAACGGAAAGTGCGATTGTTGGATCAGACTTTGTACTTCCTTATCAAGTTGATGCTATTGTTCAATTGCAATCACAGGAACGTTCCTTTGATTATGTTAAGTTTTCTCTTTCTGATCAAGCAGAGAAAATCAGTGTCAATGATAAAGAACTCAAATCTTATTATGATGAGCATAAGAGCAAGTTTAAATTGCCTGAGCAAGTAAGAGTAAATTATGTTGTGTTTTCTGCTTCTAATTTTGGTAATAAGGTTAAAGTTTCTGATGCAGAGTTACAGGATGCTTACAAATCTTTTCTTTCTGGTTTGCCTAAAGAGAAAAGAAAAGCTGCTCATATACTTATCAGCACTATGGACCGTACAGATAAAGAGGCTGAGGTTCGCTTAAAAAAAGTTGAAGAAAAACTGGCTGCTGGTTCCAAATTTTCTGACCTTGTAAAAGAATATTCGGATGATATGGGCTCTAAGAAAGAAGATGGTGAATTAGGTTATATTGCTTATGGTACTATGGTGAAGCCTTTTGACGATGCGTTGTTTAGTATGAAAGAAGGTCAAGTCAAAGGAGTTAAAACAAAGTTTGGGTGGCATCTTATTAAACTTGAGAACATTAAATATACGAAATTTCCTTCTTTTTCAGATAAAAAAGCCGATTTAGAAAAAGTGCTTCTTGTTAAGAAAACGAGTGATGCTTTTATGAACGCTCGTGAAGATATTATCGATTTAGCTTACGCTAGTGATAATCTTGGTCCTCTTGCAAAAGAGTATGGTGTTAGAGTGCAGCGTAGCGGTTATTTTAGTAGAAAGGGTGATGACAGTACAATTGCGTCGAATAAAACGTTTGTAAACGCATCTTTTGACGATACTGTTTTGAAAAATAATCAGAATAGTGACTTGATTGAGTTGAATAATAATACAGTAGCGATTGTTCATCTCGGGGGACACAAATTAGAAACCGTTAAATCATTTGTCGATGCGAAAAAAGAAGTAGTTTCTACATTAGTGCAAGAGAAAGCGAAAATCGCCATTAAAACTCAAGCTGAGGCGGCAAAAAAAATGCTTAATACCAAATGGACGTCTGTCAGGTTAGCTAAACGTAACCAAGATGAAATTGCGTCATTGGCTTTTACTATGCCGTATCCTGATAATGGTAAGCCAGTTTTTGATATTAAGACTCTAGAAAACGGAGATCTTGTGTTTATTCGACTGAATAAAGTTCAAGTTGGTTCTGATAAAATTACTAGTGGCCAAGTTCGAGCATATAAGCAGTATTTGGACCAGATACAAGTGAATATGGATGAACATTCTCAGAAACAATGGTTAGAGAACAAAGCAGACATTCAAAGAAAATAGCTTTAGTTTTAAATATAAAAGACGTATGTTTTGTCCGTAAAATACGTTGATGGTTTTTGTTAGGATAGTGTGTGTTCTTTTCTGGCTGTTTCATATACTTGTTTTGGTATTTTTATTTTGTCAATTTAAATTGAAAAGTGTTGGATTTTTATTATAACTGGCAAATATGAATTTTTTATTGGTCAATGATGAATACGGAAATACCATGTTGAAGAGTCTACATAAAATTACTCTATTTGTTTTTTAATAATGTTATTCTAATTTGGTGACATACAGACTTCTCATCTGCCTTTTATTAATCTCAAAGACTGATAAATAACGCATCATTTAATGCTTTATTGATGAAGACAGACAGGAATGAATCTGGTCATACCTTGTCGTTTCCTCCATAAATAAAATATTAATCATGTATATTTAAAAATTAGGATAGAGCGTTCTAAGCTGGCTTAATTGTGATTCTTTAGGCTTTTCTGTTTTATATGCTTCAAGCGCATCTGCAAGAGAGGAACCTTGCCATTGATGGTCAGAGTGCTTGGAATATAATATTAATTCAGCTTCCATGATTAACTCGGTGAGAGACACGGATTTTATAAGACGTTTAATATCTTCCACGCTTCTGATTTCATTATCTCCCCATCGATGATAAGCCCATGCTAATAAATGTGATCTTAATTGTGAAATGTCATTTTTTCGGCAGCATTCAATTAAGCTTTTAAAAGCACTTTTCTCATTACTATTGCTAAGAGGGGTAAATTTTTGAAGAGTGAGTATTGATGTCTCATCATTTTCGGTGTTTCGTTTTTTCAAAAAGAGAATACTCCATAACAAAAATACAATAATGATCAAAATGGCTAGCTCTAAGATGATATACTGATGATTATTGAGTCCACTTTTTTGCTTAACTTTTGTGTTTTTTTTAGTCAACACATAATTTTTAGCGTTGCCGTCTTGGACTGTTTTTTCAGTTTTTGCTCGCGTATCTTTATTCAATGATAAAGGCGCGATTTTGATTGATGGTGTTGATACTGCTACTGTTTTTTCAGTGTTACTTTGCGTGTCCCAATAAGCAACAGATACATCAGGTAATTTGAGGTGATCACCTTTAGTGGGTACGACTTCAATCTTAGTTATTTGCTGACTAATAATGTTGTTATTATTTTTTTGACTGTTGAATGTAGCCGGTTCAGGATACAATTTATAGGCTTTGGTGCTGTTAAACGTTGGTTGAGGAATTTGTTCAGGTAACACGTTTTTCGCATTAGTTTTAATAGTCCAAATTAAGGTGTCTCCAATCTTAAGTGTATTTTTGGGTTTACTTAGTTGCGTTTTGATCGAAACGTCACTACTAGGTAGCCAGTTGTTATTATCGTAATTTGGTGTGATAGGCTGCACATTAAGATGAATAGGTTTGCTTTGTATTCGAATAAGGTGACTGCTGTTTCCTGTATCCATCATAGCGCTCAGTGTTTGTGGTTCGATAGTTAACTTGCCACTCTTTTGTGGGAAGGCAAGATATTTCTTAGTGAGTACTTGATAATGTGTGCCATTGATTTTTTTGAAGCTGGTTTGTTTATCAGTAAGTTGTTTGAAAACCAAATTAGGGTTTGATGGAACTGATAAGTTGGCATTCCCCAAAGATGTCGACGTATAAAGTGACATCGAAAAGATTATTTGTTGCTGTAGGTAAGGTGAATCATTGGAAACGTAGGTTTTCAGCATGACAGGTGTGTTGCCATTTTGATCGAGTCTCTGTGGTGCATTTTTGACGGTTAAGGTTAATGCTTGAGAAGCATATTTGCCTATCTTTATAGATGGGATAGTAAAAGTACCAATTGATTTAGGCATAAGTGAAATAACCCAATAGCTCATAGCCCTATTTGTACCTAAGTTAAAATTGAACTGACTATTTCGACTTTGTCCGAGAATTTCGAAATCTTTTTTTAGCGGTGCCAGATCCGGACCATTTCCTGTATTGGTAAAATCAGCGCGTATAGTGAGCTTTACTACATCATTTTTAGTGACTACGCTTTTGTTAAGCGTTGCTATGACACTTGTAGCACTAGCCGAAGTCGAAAAAGTCGTTAGGCAAATAATGAGTAGGGTGGCCATGGCAGCCACGGTGGTTTTGCCAAAGGCTAACTGTAAAAAATACATCTGTTTTATTACCATGGATTAAGCTCATCCTCTTGCTTAATTTGACGTTCTTGGTGCTTTTCTTGATGGAGGTACCAGAGTTTACGTTGTAATAAAGTGCCTGGATTATTCTGTATTTGTCTTAGCCATCTTTTGAGTGTTTGCTTTTGTTCTCTACTGAGTTCGGGTTGAGTGGTTTGCTTTTGTTCCTGTCTATTATCTTTAGGTGAAGGCTTTTTGTTTTGCTTTTCATTTTTTTTATTATCCTTTTTAGGATTTGACCTGTTCTTTGGATTATCTCTTGAATGAGATGATGTTGAATCCTGTGACTTTTGATTGTTATCTTGGTCTTTTTTTTGTTTGTGATTGTTGGAGTTATACTCTTGACCAGATTGTTTATTTTTTGTTTTTGGAGATCGATTTTTTTTCTGTTTTTTTTCAAGGTAAGATAAATTTTCTTTTGCTTGTTTCATCGATTGATTTAGTATCAACGCTTTTTTGTAAGCGTTTATCGCGTCCTGAGTTCTACCGGATAAAGCTTGAGCGTTACCCAGATTATAATAATCGTTGGCACTTTTGCTAAATTCTGTAAGAATTTTTGCCGCCTGGCTGTATTTGCCTAATGCGTACTCAGAAGCAGCCTTCCAATCGGGTCGTGTGAAATATTTATTTGCCTGCTTCCAGTTGTTATCATTGACGGCTTTTTGGCCTAATTGATTTTGAGTTTTAAACCAATCAATCGATGAGGCTGTTACTTTATTAGATGGCAGAATAAATATGCCAATTAATAAAATAAATAATACACCCCGACGAAATTGAAAAGTAAGCCATAATAGAAATGGTAAAGCGAACCAGTGTCCTTGGTTTAACCAGTGAATACTGCGATTATTAGCTTGTTGTGTTTTTACTTGGCTATTTGGTTTTTGAGTAATTGCATCTAGTTGTGATTGAGTTAGGCGTCCATTATAAAAGTTTGCGTGGATTTTTTTAGCGAAGGATTTTAATTGATCGATAGGTACATTGGGTATGGTATTCACTTTATTTAATTCTAATATTTGTTTGCTAGGTAGTTGAATATGACCGCCCTTTTTAGTGCCAATAGTAATCAGATTTGTGTGTATATTGTATTTTGCTAATAAGCTAGGAATTGTCTTTTGGTCTTTGGCATTAATGTTGTCTGTGAGGATTACAAAATGTACAGGTGTTGTCCTACTTGTGATAAGTGATAGTCCTTTTTTGATACCACTGGTTAGATTGCTTCCATATTCGGGCATGATAATAGGTTCAAGTGCAAGTAAGAAGTTGATGACGGTATCTTTATCTTGAGTAAATGGACTAATGGTATGAGCATCTCCGGCAAAAGCAACCAAGGCAATATTGCCATCTTTACTTTGTTTTAGAATGTCTTGAATAGTTTGCTTTAAAAGTGTTTGACGGTTGGGTACAATATCAGTCGCATACATAGAAAGCGATTGATCGATAATAAAAACGGTTTTACTCGTTGATTCAAACATGGTGGAAGGTTCTTTAATCCAACTGATGCCTGCTAAGCCAACTAACAATAATGTCACGCAAACTATGCCCAACCATTTGTTGAGATGACTTGGTGTTCCTTCTTGTTCAAGATGAACTAATAAATTTTTATCAATTGTTTGTTTTAAAATACTGCTAGATGAGTTTTGATAGTGAATGAGGGCAAAAATAATCCAAGTAGCAGGGATCAAAATGAGCCAATATGGAAGCTCGAAGTGAATCATCTGTAGATAGTTCATTGATGTTTCCTTACATGGGATATGAATCTACTGAAGGAAAGTTCACCGCTGCTTATTAAGGCAAGACTGAAAAAAATCAAAGAGGCTAATCCTAACCAATGAAAATAGCTGGTAATAGGACGTTGCCAAATAGACTGAGCAGGAGTAGGTTCGAGCTTATTTATTTCATTATAGATGCGTTTAAGTTCTTGAGTGTTTTTAGCTCTAAAGAATTTGCCGCCTGTTTTATGGGCAATGTTCTTGAGAAGTTTTTTGTCTAGATCACTGGATGGATTTATTGTTTGTGGACCAAAGAATCCTTGCACGACCATTTTATCTGCACCAATGCCAACAGTGTAAATGCGCAAGTGTTGAGAAGCTGCAAAGCTAACTGCTTGTTCTGGATTGATTCGATCTGTGGTATCCGCGCCATCTGTCATGAGAATAAGAACTTTTTTAGTATTAGGTCTACCCTCAAAGCATTGAATTGCTAGACCTATAGCATCACCTATTGCTGTTTGTTTGCCTGCAAAGCCAATTTGTGTTTGTTGTACCAATTGATTGATCGTTTTTGTATCAAAACTAAAAGGAGCTTCTAAATAGGCTTTAGTGCCAAAGACAATTAAACCAATGTGGTCACCACGGCGTTTTTTTATAAAGTTGGATAACACCCATTTTTCCACAGATAGGCGATCTGTCAGTCTGTTGTTAATTTTCATATCTTTGGTTTGCATGCTGCCAGATAAATCCAATGCAATTAGGAGATTACGTCCAGACGGTGTGACTTGTGTAGGTATTCCTTGCATTATGGGTCTAGCAATAGCCACAACAATACAAATCCAAGCTATTGATAACAAAACGATAGGTAGACGAATTTTATGTACGTTGGGTAATATTTCTTGATGATTTTGCAGATAGTGTGCATTGGGAAACCATAACGTCTTGCCCTTGGCTTTGGCTTCTGGTAGAAAATAAAAAAGAATAGGAATTGGTAATAAGCAAAGAAACCAAGGCCAAATAAATTCAAACATTGTGTTTTTTTATCCAATAATGAGTTAGGTTGAGAATCTGTACTTTCTGATCAGAGTTTAAATGAATATCCCCGCGATGGGGGCCGTTTATGAATATGTTGCCGAGTTGTTTAAAACGTTGCTTTCTTGGTAAGGACTTATCTAAGTGGTTTATGAGTAACTGGGATGGAAGAGCTGCAATTGACAGTTTGTTTTCACTGACCAGACAGCGGCGAATTAGTTCTTGGCACACAGTAATCAAATCTTTATCGTCCAATCCGATGTAGGCGTTTTTGAGTTTTATTAAGGCTTCGCGTCGATAACGTTTCTTTTTGTATTTTTTAACACTCACAAAAATGAGCAAAGTAATGGTGATTACAATAACAGCTAGAAAAAACCAAGTCCACCATACTGGTGGCCACATCGAAATGACCTCAGGTAATATGTAGGATTTGTTTGGTAGGTTTGTTGATGGTGTGCTAGTTGGTATCATTAGCGTACCGCTCCTTGATCAAGTAAATATCGAGCAATTTTTTCGGGTGATTCACTAATATCGAATAGTTGATGATGAATGTTTATAGAGGCTAATTTTTTGCGCAGAGCATCATTTTGTACAAAAAAATTTTTTTTTGCTTGTTTTGAACTGTGTTTGGTAACCTGGATACTTTTTAACCCATCTGTATCGGCAAAGCGATATTGTCCTGGAGGTAATGCAAAGGTGTGATGGTCAAAAATTTGCACCCAATAGATCTTATTGTGTCTTGCCAATTGTTGCAGTGAAAGCTGTTCTTGTTTCGTCCATTGTTGTTTGTCTGTTAAGATAATGACGTCTTTGTTATGCGTTTTTTCTGTTATTCGGGCATGATGCCAACAGGTGTTCGGAGAAATGTTTTGACGATTTTTAACTTGAGTGGCGGCTTTGAGTTGTTTCAATAAATGATGGATAGATCCTTCGTTATTTTGTTCATAGTTTTGATCACCAAAAGTAAAACGGCACGCCAGTTTGTCACCTTGTTGTTCATTACGCCAAGCAATAATGCCAGCTAATTGGCATAATCGAGTGGAAATAAATGTAAAACGTGTACTGAAATATGCCGCATGTGATACATCCAAAAGTAGTAAATGTTGTTTATCATTTTCTTGTGTGTATAACCGAGTGTGAGTATGACCTGTGCGTGCAGTGACTCGCCAATCGATGTGCCTTAAATCATCGTTAGGTTGATATTGGCGAAGTTCCAGCATTTCCATACCGTGGCCCTTCTGGTTAGATTGTTGTTCTCCGTTTTTATGAATAAAACGAGTTGCCTTGTTAGCAGACCCTAGATGCTTAGCATAGTAAGCAAGAATAGTAAGATCGCTGTTTTCGAGTTCAGGTGAATTTGGAGATAATAATGTGCCCATGGTACTTATAATTATAATGTTGGTACGTGATTAATTAGTCGATTCAATAACTCATCTGTTGATATGCCTGAGGTTTGAGTTTCAAAGGAGGTGATGACACGATGGCGTAACACAGGAAGTGCCATTTCTCTAATGTCATCAGGCATGACAAAATCCCGTCCATGTAACAACGCGTTAGCGCGGGAACATCTATCCAAGGCAAGAGTGGCCCGTGGGCTGGCACCAAATTCAATTAAATTTTCATTTTTAGGGCTTTTCCCTATATAGTGATCAGGATGACGAGTTGCCATAACTAACTGTACGATATAATGCTCAACTGCTTCTGACATGTACAAAGACAGAGTTTTTTGCTGCAATAAAAGAACATCTTCGAGCGTACAAATAGGCTGCAATTTATTAGCCAGTGTTTTGTGTAAGTCCTGTTGACGAACCATTCTAAGTACTTGTAACTCACTTTCAGCACTTGGGTAGCTCAGATTTATTTTTATCATAAAACGGTCTAATTGTGCTTCAGGCAAAGGATAAGTACCTTTTTGCTCTATGGGGTTTTGTGTAGCAATGACGAAAAATAGAGTTGGAAGTACATAACTGTTATTACCAACTGTAACTTGTTGTTCTCCCATAGCTTCTAACAATGCAGATTGAACTTTGGCTGGTGCACGATTAATTTCATCGGCTAAGATAATATTATTCATAATTGGGCCGGGCACAAAACTAAATTGTCCAGTTCCTTGTTGATAAATATCAGATCCAGTGACATCACCTGGTAATAAGTCAGGTGTGAACTGAATGCGCTGAAAACGACTATCAATGGCGCTTGCTAATGTTTTTGCAGCTATCGTTTTAGCAATACCTGGTGGCCCTTCTATTAGAACGTGACCATTTGCAATAAGTGCAATTAGTAATTTATGAGTCAAGTCAGGCTGACCGATCACAGCGTGATTGAGATGGTTTTTTAATTTTTCAATTACTGATTCCATTGGATCTAAGTTCCTTAATACTTTTGTTAAAAAAGGTGTCAAGGTAGTATAATAATACCGATATTATCGGATTCAAAACTTTACATACAAGATGTAAGATGTGAGGGATACGTAAGTATAGGAAAGGAAAGTGACAAAAATTGTCGTTGAAGTGATATTACTGGTTTTCATGTTGATTTTACTTCAACTCCATTATACAGACGCTAGGACGAGAATCTCCATCTTTTCGGCAATATATTTTGAGAAATGATTTGCTGTATAAAGGACTGATGTTTGGTATTGTTGTCCTTACTTTCAAATGTTTGGTCGTTCATGATAAATCAGCTTTGGTTTTGGTGATGCAAAGCTTACTGTTATCAACGGTTGTTTACCTACCTAAACTTATCCATCAATGTCTGATTTGCTACATGGATTCCCGATGTGCGTTTTAATCCTGATATCTGTAATGTACAGTTCTTTTTATCTATTTTAAATTAGAATTTTGTTTCTCATTAAGACATTGGAGATACTTTTGAAATTGAGTTCGATGAAAAAATAAATCAACTATTGTATAACTCATATTCGTTAGCCTACCTAAATTTCATAGTTAGCTAGGTCTGTAGCCCTGTACATATGTGATTTTGCTCGCTTATTACTCCTTAAATTATATTCGAAAGTGTTCCACGATTTGTCATTAAATCTTTTAGATGCTAGTCATTATCTGTAATTGCTAAATATTTATCAAAAACAATCAGCCGTTTACCTGCCTCAATCTATTATCGCTTGCCGTAAGAAACATTCAGAATCCAATGAAGTTATTTTATTTTCAAATCGTGCTTGACCATTTTCTTAAGAGTGAACTTAACAGGATTAGCACATGGACTAAAACATGTCAGCAAGGAGAAGACGATAACAATCACTCATGTAGAAATATCAAGATTTATAGCCTTGCCTGAAAGCAAAAGCAAATTTTGGATAGTAAAGAAGCAGAAATGGCAGGCGATTTTCAGGAGATTATTACTGAAGTAAGACCATCAATCTATTGTTGATTGAGGCTAGGATTGAAAATGGTCGATATTATACGTTGAGACACTTTTGCCGCATTCACTTGGATTGAGTAAGGAATAAGCATGGTAAAGGTAAGCAGAAAATCGGGGTATACCTCAACAACAATAACTTTAGATATCTACAGGCATTTATTAGACAAAGAGGATGGGGTGATACAAATGTTTTTTCGTCTTTTTTTGTTATTGAAACTAAGATCGCTTGGCGATCGGCATTACAGACCGTATAAAAAGAATAAGAGGAAAGTTTTTGGTTTACGTCTTGAATCGTCTCTTGTACCCAAGCTTGGGCCACTTTTAGAGGGACCGTAAATTCATATTTTTCTAAAGATTCCCCTTTAGGACCAATTCGTTGACCAATTCCCACGGTGGGATATCCCTGTGAACAGTAATAAGGGACTTCTTTAAACTCTTCTTCGAAAGTGAGTACGGCTAATGCAATTTTAACTGTGTTCATGGCCGTTTTATTGTCCTCTACCTTATCCAGATAAAATAATCCGGCGGGTTATTCATGATCGATAACCTTTCGGCACTTCTTTCTGATTTAACACCGAAATCATTTTCTAGCGTCTTCTTGCCTTACCTAAGATAAATAGCAAAACTAGGTTAATCAAACCTTTTTTTTCATCCATATCTTGTCGAACTAGTGTGCGTAGCACACGAAGTGAATACAAGATAGGCAAATATGCTTCTCAAGCATTAACCTTAACCGTCAAAAATGCACCACAGAGACTCGATCAAAATGGCAACACACCTGTCATGCTGAAAACCTACGTTTCCAATGATTCACCTTACCTACAGCAACAAATAATCTTTTCGATGTCACTTTATACGTCGACATCTTTGGGGAATGCCAACTTATCAGTTCCATCAAACCCTAATTTGGTTTTCAAACAACTTACTGATAAACAAACCAGCTTCAAAAAAATCAATGGCACACATTATCAAGTACTCACTAAGAAATATCTTGCCTTCCCACAAAAGAGTGGCAAGTTAACTATCGAACCACAAACACTGAGCGCTATGATGGATACAGGAAACAGCAGTCACCTTATTCGAATACAAAGCAAACCTATTCATCTTAATGTGCAGCCTATCACACCAAATTACGATAATAACAACTGGCTACCTAGTAGTGACGTTTCGATCAAAACGCAACTAAGTAAACCCAAAAATACACTTAAGATTGGAGACACCTTAATTTGGACTATTAAAACTAATGCGAAAAACGTGTTACCTGAACAAATTCCTCAACCAACGTTTAACAGCACCAAAGCCTATAAATTGTATCCTGAACCGGCTACATTCAACAGTCAAAAAAATAATAACAACATTATTAGTCAGCAAATAACTAAGATTGAAGTCGTACCCACTAAAGGTGATCACCTCAAATTACCTGATGTATCTGTTGCTTATTGGGACACGCAAAGTAACACTGAAAAAACAGTAGCAGTATCAACACCATCAATCAAAATCGCGCCTTTATCATTGAATAAAGATACGCGAGCAAAAACTGAAAAAACAGTCCAAGACGGCAACGCTAAAAATTATGTGTTGACTAAAAAAAACACAAAAGTTAAGCAAAAAAGTGGACTCAATAATCATCAGTATATCATCTTAGAGCTAGCCATTTTGATCATTATTGTATTTTTGTTATGGAGTATTCTCTTTTTGAAAAAACGAAACACCGAAAATGATGAGACATCAATACTCACTCTTCAAAAATTTACCCCTCTTAGCAATAGTAATGAGAAAAGTGCTTTTAAAAGCTTAATTGAATGCTGCCGAAAAAATGACATTTCACAATTAAGATCACATTTATTAGCATGGGCTTATCATCGATGGGGAGATAATGAAATCAGAAGCGTGGAAGATATTAAACGTCTTATAAAATCCGTGTCTCTCACCGAGTTAATCATGGAAGCTGAATTAATATTATATTCCAAGCACTCTGACCATCAATGGCAAGGTTCCTCTCTTGCAGATGCGCTTGAAGCATATAAAACAGAAAAGCCTAAAGAATCACAATTAAGCCAGCTTAGAACGCTCTATCCTAATTTTTAAATATACATGATTAATATTTTATTTATGGAGGAAACGACAAGGTATGACCAGATTCATTCCTGTCTGTCTTCATCAATAAAGCATTAAATGATGCGTTATTTATCAGTCTTTGAGATTAATAAAAGGCAGATGAGAAGTCTGTATGTCACCAAATTAGAATAACATTATTAAAAAACAAATAGAGTAATTTTATGTAGACTCTTCAACATGGTATTTCCGTATTCATCATTGACCAATAAAAAATTCATATTTGCCAGTTATAATAAAAATCCAACACTTTTCAATTTAAATTGACAAAATAAAAATACCAAAACAAGTATATGAAACAGCCAGAAAAGAACACACACTATCCTAACAAAAACCATCAACGTATTTTACGGACAAAACATACGTCTTTTATATTTAAAACTAAAGCTATTTTCTTTGAATGTCTGCTTTGTTCTCTAACCATTGTTTCTGAGAATGTTCATCCATATTCACTTGTATCTGGTCCAAATACTGCTTATATGCTCGAACTTGGCCACTAGTAATTTTATCAGAACCAACTTGAACTTTATTCAGTCGAATAAACACAAGATCTCCGTTTTCTAGAGTCTTAATATCAAAAACTGGCTTACCATTATCAGGATACGGCATAGTAAAAGCCAATGACGCAATTTCATCTTGGTTACGTTTAGCTAACCTGACAGACGTCCATTTGGTATTAAGCATTTTTTTTGCCGCCTCAGCTTGAGTTTTAATGGCGATTTTCGCTTTCTCTTGCACTAATGTAGAAACTACTTCTTTTTTCGCATCGACAAATGATTTAACGGTTTCTAATTTGTGTCCCCCGAGATGAACAATCGCTACTGTATTATTATTCAACTCAATCAAGTCACTATTCTGATTATTTTTCAAAACAGTATCGTCAAAAGATGCGTTTACAAACGTTTTATTCGACGCAATTGTACTGTCATCACCCTTTCTACTAAAATAACCGCTACGCTGCACTCTAACACCATACTCTTTTGCAAGAGGACCAAGATTATCACTAGCGTAAGCTAAATCGATAATATCTTCACGAGCGTTCATAAAAGCATCACTCGTTTTCTTAACAAGAAGCACTTTTTCTAAATCGGCTTTTTTATCTGAAAAAGAAGGAAATTTCGTATATTTAATGTTCTCAAGTTTAATAAGATGCCACCCAAACTTTGTTTTAACTCCTTTGACTTGACCTTCTTTCATACTAAACAACGCATCGTCAAAAGGCTTCACCATAGTACCATAAGCAATATAACCTAATTCACCATCTTCTTTCTTAGAGCCCATATCATCCGAATATTCTTTTACAAGGTCAGAAAATTTGGAACCAGCAGCCAGTTTTTCTTCAACTTTTTTTAAGCGAACCTCAGCCTCTTTATCTGTACGGTCCATAGTGCTGATAAGTATATGAGCAGCTTTTCTTTTCTCTTTAGGCAAACCAGAAAGAAAAGATTTGTAAGCATCCTGTAACTCTGCATCAGAAACTTTAACCTTATTACCAAAATTAGAAGCAGAAAACACAACATAATTTACTCTTACTTGCTCAGGCAATTTAAACTTGCTCTTATGCTCATCATAATAAGATTTGAGTTCTTTATCATTGACACTGATTTTCTCTGCTTGATCAGAAAGAGAAAACTTAACATAATCAAAGGAACGTTCCTGTGATTGCAATTGAACAATAGCATCAACTTGATAAGGAAGTACAAAGTCTGATCCAACAATCGCACTTTCCGTTTGCTGAATCAAAATATTTTCTTTAATTTGTTGTTTGAATGTTAACAGCGTAAAGCCTAGCGCACGAATGAAGTTTGTATATTTAGTTTGATCAAACTTTCCATTTGTTTGAAATTGAGGGGTTTGCATCAAAAAAGAATCCACTTGGGAATCAGACACACCTAAGTCAAGAGCCTTGGCCTGATTACTCAACAATACTCTTTGTATCAACTCATTCAGAACATTTCGCTGAAGAACATTTTCTTGTACCAAAGCAGGATCCACTTTGCCATTAGACATGGCAATAATTTGTCGACGTTGAAGATGTTCACCTCGCATCATTTGTGTCCGAGTAATATCAATACCATCAACCTCTGCAACTTTATCGGATGAATTAAAGCTTTTAACCAAAACTTCGATACCAAATAAAGCAAAAGTCACGACGACAAAACCAACAATGATCCTAACCACAATGCCCCGTGACTTATCTCTTATATCTTGGAGCATTACTGCCTCCACATGAATTACTAATGATTCATAAATAAAAAAGGCGTATTCTACATAAAATACACCTTTTTGTGCCTAACGGCGAAACAGACGGGAACCGAACCTACGATCCCCATGCATCAAAGGCAGATATTCTAACCAACTGAGCTAACGCTCCGAACGCATCAATTTACGGCATCCTTTAGACTTTTACCAGCTTTAAAGCTAGGAACTTTAGCCGCTTTAATTTGAATTTCTGCACCAGTTTGTGGATTACGACCTGTACGTGCCGCACGCTTTTTCACTGCGAAAGTACCAAAACCTACCAAGGTAACTTGATCACCTTTGGACAAAACTTCTTCAATTGTCTTTAACGTTGCGTCAAGAGCACTACTTGCAGAAACTTTAGACAGATCAGCACAAGCTGCAATTGCCTCAATCAGTTCAGATTTATTCACATTTTACCCCTTCAGTATTTTTTTGTAGATCTATAAAATATCTCGGCACTATATTTAAAAAATCTTACCGATAAAGCTAAGAATGAAGTTATACAAGCCCAGCCTGCCCCTTGTCAACACTGAGTTTGGACTAATGATGCCCCGCAATTTTTTGTCCACCAACAAATTTTTACTTTGAAGTCAAAGTATTCTCCCTTCTGGGTAAAAGAATATACACCCTAAAGCAGCATCCTAGCATCTCATCAGTCCATTTTACCAATACAACTTTCATATCAAATTCCAATATCTCTTTTAAATCTCGCACGTTTTCCTACGAAATGATAACCATCCTGGTTGCCATCCTCAATGGGTATTCATCAAAATCTTTTCTTTTAAGCCACCAACTAGCAATACTTCATCAAGCAAAACAGTTTCTTTTGTCATGACCACTAATACTTTAACCGTTTTGATACCTTTTTTTGTGTAGTAGCAAATAATATATCCATAACGACATAACTAAAAACTTCAACTCTTTTACCTCTCAAGCCAGCTAATTTAGTCTGTTTTAGTAGCAAATAACGTTTTACAACATTTGATTTTTCTTCTTCAATATAACCCAGAATATTCATGCCATTGGGCGTACAAATGAACATCACACTAGACAAATCATAATTCACTTTTAAATAATGATCGCTAAAGGTACGATTTTGCTCTAAGTCCAATACTTCCAATTAAAGAAGACGACAGATCATTGTGCCGATTCATACCCATTTTATCTATTTCATCAAAAAGAAAAAGTAAGCTTTTGACTTCGATTTTAACCAATTTTTTCAGCAATCTACCCGGTATAGAACCGATATATGTACGATGATGGACTTGAATTTCCACTTCGTCACTCACACCATCTAAGTACATACTTACAGTTCACCACCTTAGCAATAGGCAGCCCTAGTGACGTTTTGTCCACATCCGAAGATCCAACCAAACAAGGCAACGAATTTTTTACTTTTTTAACACTGCTAAACAGCCAAGAACTTCAAAATACTCTCTTTAACATCTTGATAAAACATAATAATTCTAATTCGCTATCCATCAAGACCTTTAAATATTCATCACACTCAGTCAAAAAGCCAATTCCAAGCACCTGTTGCTTTTCTTCAAGCTTCAGACAGAATAAATTTACTATCTGCAACACATTTATCAATACAGCTCTAATCAAAGCAACTTGAATCAACGAATAATCAAATTAATTATCGTCCTCATTATTTTTCGGTAATCTAACCAAAAACAAACTCGATGCCTTCTTAAGTAGCCAAGGCGAACACGACGACTATCTTCAACAATACCTTCAAGTGCCATTCGGCAAACGAGAACGCCGCATAACTTTTACCATTATAACTATAAAATAAAAATCTTCTAATTGAGGAGGTCGTTCTTTAAAACGTCCTACTACGACACCAAAAATACATCTTCATCATTTTTCATTATGGATTCTAGTACAGCAATGGATTAGCTCACCCGGGAAAAATCGGCAAAACCATGTGTGGACATTAAATTAAAGCCTAAGTCAGCGTTCTCAGAGAGGAAAAAATAGCAAGTTATTCTTTATCTGCTAATGTGTTTTAATTACACTCATACCTATCTATCCTAATATAGCTGTATACTATTTCTCTGTCTCGCTTGCCGATACAACGTTAAACAGCACTATGCTTCTTTATCTGAATTTTGAACGCTTATTCATCGTGGTTACTGTTTGTCGTCCTGATGTAGTAACGTTTGGGGTTTACTAAAAAACCTTTTTCGCATAGTGAGGCTTGAATCAATATCACTTAAAAACTATTTTTACCCACTAAATATCAACACAGTAGGTTTCCTAGTTATAAACTAATTTCAAG
>JACLAC010015459.1_pt1 | contig 19079 bp, 22 predicted proteins | sample 8027881 | NCBI WGS metagenome assembly JACLAC01 (sample SAMN15725517, study PRJNA655200) | protist metagenome | isolation source: fluorescence activated cell sorting (FACS) single amplified genomes of... | place: Spain: Blaines Bay Microbial Observatory, Mediterranean Sea | collected 2016-01-19 | reverse complement strand
AATTATTATATATACTTGGAAGTCGGATATATTTTCCGCATGGTAACACTAACACTGTGTTGATTAGTTACTAATCGTAATCTATATATGAGCATACAATGTAAAAGCAGTATAGTGACTTACGTAGTACGAGTCGTCTGAGAAGATTTACGTCGTGTTGAGTTCATAATTTTTGAGAGTGAGACGCATACGCAAGCGCAAGGCTGTAAAATCAAAACTAAAACAGAAGCCAAGGAGATGTTATTCTCTTCCATGCCGACGAGGACGAAGTCGTGCAGTTCATCATCGTCGTCATCGTCATCTTCATCAGCCTCTGCACCTGCTGCGGCGCCTCCGAATAACGGTGATGGTGCTATTTATTTTTCACCTGCTGCGTCGCCTCCGAATATCGGTGAGACTGGTGGATCTCGTTCTTAAAGTTCTTTAGCTTGAGGTGGAGCGCAGATCCCCTCTCTTTCAATCGCTGACGAATACGAACCTGGTGAAGAGTCCGCACTCCTCGCGCATGCCGCCACTCAAGGACAGATACCACCTGACTTTGAGTCACAGTCGCGGGAAAGGGATGCAGATCATGTTCACGTTCATGTCGACGCCGACTGTATTGCTGACGCGTAAAAGTGAGAGTAAGAGTAGAATGCACTCTTGTTCGACTACATACAGGGTCAGGATCAAGAGCAAGACCGAGACGTTGAAGATGAATAAGAGTAAGCGAACTATGATGAAGGTGACGCTAAAGCCGGAGAGGAGGACGACGACTAACCGCGCGATTACTACCCTGACCGAGATTGATCAGCATCGGACTAGGAGTCTCTATCTCTATCTCAATCGCAGCCTCTGCTGCCACTGACGTCATCCGCTTTCGAAAACAACGACGGAGTGTTCACGTACTAGACGTCGATAGAAGGCTTCGGCGAACGCGAGCAGAGGTGAGAGCTGGAGCGTGAACGGTAGCGCCGGCAGTGACTGTACGAACGGGAGCTGGAAGAACGAGTGCAGCGGAGAGTGGAGGAGAGATTAGCACAGCAGGCGAGACAGCGGGGGGCGGGTCCAGGTGGCGGACACGGACAGCAAGTGCAGCAGCAAACCGAGCAAGCACAACCTGAGGAACGGCGGCATAGAGAAACTGCACTTGTACGCACAACGGCAATCGCATTTGAGAGCTCTGGCGAGGCACACACGCCTACTACGTACCTTTATTACGAGGGTTTGCAGACTGTCAACTGTATCTGAGAAGAGCAGGAATACGCACGACGAAAACGTGTCTCGGAAATGGTCGTAGAAGACGACTACAATCGACGCAATACCACTGTGGGTGCGAATGTGCAGCTGTGAGTGCCGCCGTTTTGCCGCAAAGGTTTTACTCTGGATTCTGAGTAGATTAATGCTGCGGCACCGCCGGTTCGAAATCATAACCATGAGGAGGCAAAAGAGAAGGCAAAACACACGCGAGAGCGTGACGCAGATCTAGAAAGAGGCTTTACGTCGTCAGGACCTGCTACTTCTACCGCGGCTAACAATCCAAGGACGTAGACTCGCTCAACGAGAAGCGAGGCACAAATGTTATCGCGCGGCTCAAACACGGATAAGTCAAATCAATAGCAGTAGCGATACACAACTCTTGTGCATCCGAGGTCGAGTTCGGCCCTTTGCGGGTCGAGTCTGAGTCCTGATTTTGGACCAGTAGGTGACGGGATGCTTGCACCGACGCCATCTTAGGCGTCCGGATCAGGAACTAGCAACGCCACCTTTGATGAAGTTGCAGGAGTTGACTTTGATATTGTAGATATGGATATCGAATATGAAGAGGACGACCGCACAGACTCAATAAACTTTGCGTCTAATGTGGCTAATGATCATGTCACGGATCCTCTCATCGTTGCTGACACGCACACGGCCTTAGGGAAAACTAAACCGACGTCGGAACCGGAAACTGGACGAGGAAAGCAACGCCCATATTCTTGATCTCAATGGACATCAGTTCTTGGTTTCGCTGGTGCTGCGATATGTGCATTGATTGTTGGGTATTTTGTAATCGTAGTAGTATCCGGTCGTATCAAGCATTGAGAAGGTGATATGGATAAAGATAAAGCAGAAAGAGACAGGAAGTTTATAGAAAAAGTCCGGCCGCTGCTGGAAAAAAGTAGCTTGCAGTTATGATTTTCGGCTTTCAAATAAAGGCTATGAGGTTCTGAAGTGAACCTGAACCCAGCAGAAAGCGGTGTGATGAGCGGTGACGATTAAATCAATTCCAATACAGTTTAACCATCATAAGATAAGGATAGCATTAGGTCGGACGAGAACAACCACAGGTGCGACAAGCACAATGTTTCGAATTTGAATTCGAATGACAGTTTGAATCGAAGTACTTCTTCGACTTCTTCGACTTCCGTAAGCTATGAGTTACGTCTCGGCGTGACTGTGTTGGACGAGCGCCGGCTGACATCGCCATCGAGCAATCTCGTAGTAACCTTCGTTGTCGCATAAGGGTCTGTAGCGGATTTCGAGGGCACAGCAATCGTCAACCCAACTAACGTGGGAGGTATCGGATACGTTGAATCCTAGGATACTTGATATCCCGCGCTTGCGCCTACCGACTTCCCGAGCGGAGCGCTCGATGGCATTATCAGCAGGAGGGCCAGGGACCAGATGTTGAAGGAACGTTTGTAGGTGATTCCTCACCGCGAACAAAGTGAACTGAGCATGTACTACGGTAAAATGGTGCGCATAAGTGAGGGCTCTGCCGAGATAACTAGCAGCGGCCGGACGTGGAAAGAGTAGCCGCGGCCACACTATGTGATAGCGAAGACGATGTCCGAAGACGAATTACACGACTTCTACAAGGTCACAACGCTGAAGTGCAAGCATGTGATACATACCGTAGGACCATCATTTGAAATTGATACTTCGCGTGACGTACAAGAGTGGAAAATGTCGCGGCTCCAGTCCTGATACGCATCTTCGCTGGACGTGTTTTATCAAGAATCAATCTGTAGTGATCAAGTAGAAACGTTAAAATGAGGATCGCATGAGTATCAGTCTACCATAGTACTAGATAATGGTAGAATCATACACTGTCGAGGATCACCATGCACCTATGAGGATGGCACTGTCGAGCAGGATTACGATGAGTACACGATTTCGATAGCGTTTCCCCCGATTGGCGCGGGAGCACATCGGGGACCTCTCGCTTTGAGAGACGTACTACGGCTGGGCATGCAGGCTATCTATGGGTGGGCAAAAAAGCAGGAGGACTTTCATAAGCACAGCGATATGGCATTGTATCCATTTGACAAAATCGATATCTACATGGTGTGCGACACGCCGGAGGAATACGAGTGACTGATGGATCTGCTCGCAGACGAACACGAAGGATTAGTGGCAGACGGTGAAATCAATGGGGAGCTGTCCGCGGACGAAATGCGCGAACCCGAATGCGTCGAAGGTTGTAGTGCCAGTGGGCGCGTTAAGGTGTTAAGACGATGGTTCTATTAGCGAAGTCGAACGCTGAGTACGTAAACGTTTCAATTTAAGAAGTTTTATTTGCTAAACCTAAACGCGGTAAATGCGTCTGTCCAAGTTTAATCAGTTTGGTGTCTGCGTTTATAACGATTGAGAACGAGTAGTTTTTGGCGTCTCACATATATGTTCCGCACCAGTCTTAAACTCATAAAGTAGTGTATCAAAATTAATAACACTGCAAAGAACGCAAATCGCACCACCGCAGTCATGTCTCTTCGAGCTAGAAGTAGCTTCATTATCGCGGTTGCTGGTGTAGTATATGTAAAGGTCGACATCAAGATGAACTTGAACGTTGATCTCCTTCTTTTAATTGATCTGGATATTTTGACGTCTAGTGTGCATGATATACGTCAAAAATTTTCCGTACAGTATGAACATTGTGCAGTCGCATATTGCAATTGATTCACGACATTGAGTCAATATTATCGTTTTCATAAGTTTGTTAACTTTACATGTACTCGACATCATACTCAGTTCATTATTCGCGCTTCGTTTGTGTAACTACTTCTCTTCATAGGCAATAAAGATCATCAACATCGTCATAACCTCAAACCAACTCTATTACTATTTTGCTCCATATATTATTTTACTCAGTTTAGATAAAGTTTATCTTCTAAAATAAAGTAATTAAAGACAGAAGATGTGACTGTATCTATAGTATTTATCGATAATAATTAGATGGTTCTACTGAGGTGTGAATATAGGTAGTTGGAAAATAAATATATAAAAAATAAATTCAGACGGACAATCAAAAGATGAAGGTGAAGCTGAAGAAATCGAAGGCGGTGCGTGTACGTGACGCAGAATTCGACGATGACAGGAACGTGCATGCTTATTGCCAAGAAGAGCAACTCTGTAATTCTATTCTTGCGAAACAAGCTGAATGAGAATGGGAAAGGTAAAGGTTGCGCCGGGCAGAAGTGCTACGGGATGGGATGGCAAGATTCCGACTGTGATTAGGAGACGAAGTAGATTCAGATTCTTCATCTTCTACTAGTAGAAGTAGTTCAATGTTATCGGCGACTCGTTGTTCTATCGAGGCTACTCTGCAAAGTTCGAGTTCAAGTTCCTCTCCACATATGGATTTGGATTTGGATTTGGATCGGGATGTGCTGCAAAGTCGACCCATTCGGGCTAGCAGATTAATTGAGAGTGGTACTGATAGGATCGGCAGGCCTGCTTCCCCAGCTAGAACTAGTAGGCCGGCCGGTTCGACTGTTGCTGCTGTGAGTGAGACCGGAATCGGATCTAGCGCATACTCAATCGCTATTCCTATTTTTAACGACTTCTCGTGAGTGTGAGTGTGAGGATGACTGTCACCTAGTTGTACAGCGACTAGTAGCACACCAGATCCAGAATCGGCTGAACAAAGAGCACCCGAGCGCAGTGTCAGTGGCAGGACTGCTGTGCTTGAAGTGCAAAGTCACATGGCTTACACTTACGAGAGCAAAAGACAAAGACGTGCCAGAGAGAAGCAAGAACGAAAAAAACGCATGAAGGCGAGTATTGTGGCATAAAGCGAGAGAGCAAGAAACATGATGGTCATGAGAGACTCTGATCCTGCTCCACCTGCACCTTCTGCACCTGCGGCTGATGAAAGTAAGTCACAAATCGAGCCAGGCGACAGCAGATGACGAAACCGGACTTTTCGGTAACAGGAACGCAAGCTTCGGAAACAGGAACGCAAGCTTAAAAGAGAGCTCGCCGCTCAGCTCGCTTAAGAGCGGCGATGTCTTCTTCTACCAGTGCTTTTCGGCTGGCGAACTGCGGCTGCAGCACGCGCGGGGGTGAGGAAAAGAAACGTGCGATCTCTTCTGAGTTGCGTTTTTCTCTTCTGGCAGCAAGAGGTCGAAAACGTGAAGAAGAAGCTTAAAGAAGAGAAAAGAAAGCAGAAGTAGCTGGAAGAAGCAGACCGAGCTGTATGCGGCGTTTGCATGGATGAGTGTCGGCCGGTAAACACACTACTGCAACCTTGCCTGCACCTGCTGTGCGCCGATTGTGCTCCTTTGGTTAGCAGCTGTCCCTTTTGTCGAGGCGCGATTGAGGAGCGAGTGCGGTTGGTGGACGTGTTATCCTCTTCAGCTCGTGCGCGCCTAGTTCAAAGTCGCGCCGGCGATCGTATGGCCCAAGCAAGGGCCCACGCCCAAGACCTGGCTCAGCAATCGTATGCACGCCCGAACGGGCGGCCGGCGCCGTACACAGAAGCTTGCGGCGCAGAATCGGGGTCCTGGTGGCGCGAAGTATGCACGGCTTGCGGCGCAGAATCGGGGTCCTGGTGAGTTACAACGACTACTATGACCCTTATGCGGGTCAGACAAGATATCAGGTACGCTAAAGCTAATCCATAGCTATTATTATTAAGCCAAATGTACTCGTACTATTGGTATTGAATAAACTAGAAAAAGAACAAAAAGTATAATTTTTGTCGTTTTCTAGTTGTATAGAACAGTACAAAACTAAATATATGTTCTACAGAGCCTACATAGCCACAGTGCTTGCTGATTAGGTGTCAATGCGCCTGAATACGCAAAGTTTGAGCAGGATGTACAACTACATTAATTCCATGCTTGCAACTCACGCAAGTACCAGATGGTGCGTGTTTGCTTGCGTGTGCTCGTCGCGGAGACGAAGTTATATTAGTACGTGAATGTATTTCAAACTTAGAATCAAAAACCCAAATGTTGTGGCGCTCGAAAGTTTTGACTTATCATGATCATTTTGATGTTTAGTATGGTAGGGCTGTTAACGTTTTAGGTATACGTATACTAGTACATAGTCGTTGTTTGTCGTACTTGTACTTTGACTTTCCGTGGTGGATCTTTTTCATGGTACACTGTATTTAATTCGTGGAGAATTTGAAATGTCAATTCATGTTTTGGCAAAAGCTCTCGTATTGACGCCTGATAACTAGTATTATTCTATGATAAGCCTATTATTCTATAGAGCGAGTAATTTTTGTTTCAGACGGCTGAGTGCAGCCAGAGCCAGTTTGAGAGTGAGAGTCTGTTTTTGAGTGTGTGTAAAGAACTAATCGTAGATAATTATTTGGAGTAAGTGAATGGATAAGACGACGATAGTTAATAAGATGGCGTCGACTCCACGCGTTATGATATTTCCTCAAACCATTATGAACCATGTGAAGATGGCGTTCGGGTGCAGATATCTCTGTTTATGTTTTTACTGTCATCTTGCTTTGGCGCTTGCGCTTGCATCGACCTTGTTGTGCGCGGAAACAACCGAAGCGGTGCAGCTGCACCTGCAGGCGAAAAGGCGGTCTAAAAAGATGGACAGGCGCACCGTTGTGCCTACACCTTCTTCCTCTTCCTCTTCCTCCTGACCAGCCTCACCGCGAAGGCCTGGGTCCCTTCACCCCTTCCGCAAGCTGTGAGGGACCCAGGCCTTCGCGCTGCCCACCGCCGGGCGCTGATTCACCTTCGACCAATACGGCACGCTGCGACGAGTCTAGTGACGACGGCGATGCGGGTCACAACAAGCTTACTACGCAGTACGTCTTCGACCCGTAATAAACCCAACCTGTACGAAAGGCTGTGCGCCATGGTGCAGATGTGGACGCAGTGGTACTAGCTGGAGGATCTGGGGCTGGAACCAGTAGATAGGCATGGGGTGCGGGGCTGGGCCTGGTAATAGTGGGGAGCTGCTTCACCCGGAGAAGTATAGAGGTACATCGTCAGGGTCAGCTGGATAGAAGTCTAAGTCTAAGTCTAAGTCGAAAGCGAAACAAGCATAAACGAAGTCATGAGCATGACACAAGACTAGAGCAGCTTCATCTTCAACTTCAGCTACCTCATCGCTGGACGACTTCGGTCCTTTTCAGAAGGCGGCGCCTCCGTGGATCACTGCCTTTTCAGAAGGCGCCTTCGGTCCTTTTCAGAAGGCGAGCCAACTCGACCGCGAGCGACAAGACTCGCTCTCATCGTGGGTAGACGTCGGTGCTGAAGCTGAAGCAGAAGCTAATGCCGATAGTAATGCTCAAGGTGAAGAAGATGAAGAGGACGAGGACGCCGAGGACAAAGCTCTGTAGGCCCAAAGTCAGGAGATCGGCAACGCCATTGTGCGGGATCACTGAGAAGCGTTCATCCGGAAGGCACTTGGGGAGGGCGTTCCTGTTCAGGAGGGTGATGCCGTAGCTGTAGCGCCCACAGACGAAGAAGCAGGTTGAGAGTCTTTGTAGCCCTAGAGCTAGACTTCGAAGTTCCAGAAGTTCTCCGCTCCGAACTGAAACTTCGTTGCCTGGATCAGCGACTTGCATCCTGAAAACGTGAACAAAAAACGCACGGAATGGGCAAAGACGGAGTACGTCGATCCGCGCGTCTACCGCTACAATAGTAATTTCAGGAAATTGTTCGGTGAGTAGCTGTTGAAGATTTGCACTCCGGCCGCGACATGACTTTACGAGAAGGAGTTTCGGGATTTGATGGCGCAGACGGAGTATTCCAGGGATGAGAAGATGAAAGAGTAGGAGTTGAAGGGAAAGATGGAAGACTGTTAAAAAGTTTAAGATGAAAGCGCAGCAGCAGGAGCAGGTTCTCGTTCTGGTGAAGATGGTTTAGCTTAAGACGGGGACTCGACTCAATCTCAAGGTCAAGCTCAAGGTCAGGAGAGCGAGGTAGACGATGATGACGAGCTTGATCAAGAAGAGGAGCAGGAGCAGGAGCAGGATGAAGAAACTGCAGCACAACGGCAACGGGAGCACAACGGCAACAACGGCAAAATATTAGTGATCGTGCAAGGCTGAGGCGAGGTTATCCCCGGCGTCTGGTCGCGCACTCTACTCACGCAGCACGAAGGCGGACTCTTCAAAGGCAGCATGCGCAAGTACGTCGAGCGCTGAGTCAGGGGTGTGCGTGAGAGCCGGAACGTGCACCTCGGTACTTGATGACAGCACGAGCATGAACATGATGTTGATGATAGAGTGAAAGACGTGCATAGTGGTGCGCCGGTGGTGCGCGGCACGCTTTACTAGTAGCTGAGGCGACAAATACGCGGGTGTAGTTGTTCTGAATCCAAATGTTTTTGCGCAGAAATCAGAGGCGGAGAAACGGTGAGACTGAGAGGATGAGGCAGAGGCAGAGTTGAGGAGATGAAGTGGAGTCAAAGGTGAGTTGACCACTGCGGAGTGAGAAGCACGACGTTCTGCCGCGGAAAATCGCAACCGCCTCAGAGCGGAGAGCCAGGTCGCCTATGTCCAGAACGTCCTAGAAAACTTCGTGTATCCGCTGTGTGTGTCTGCGGCCAAAACACGAAACGCACGAAACGCACAAACAGCATGAACTTGAACATGAACATGATCTAGCATGTACGGAACCGGTTTCGATGATAGCATGTACGGAACCGTGATGCATGAGCCGCTGAAGATCGACATTCTCGCGCACTCTAACGGCGGGCGGCTGGTGGTTTGATAGCTCAACAAAGCGTAGCAGCGGGCGGGTAAGGGCCAAAGTAGCCTCATCAACAGCATCAACCGCATCGCGTTCACCGACAGCTACCACGGTGTGGGCGGGATGTGGCGTGGCAGCGAGGAGAGCGAGTGAGCGAAGTAGAATCGGCTCGCAGTTGAGGCGGGAGCGGGGAAAAATTACGGTAGTCGCACTTCGGGTTCTGGTAGTCGCAGTTCGGGTTCTAGTAGTGCCAGTGACGGCGAGAACAGGGACAGGGACGGGCGCGGCGCGCCATGAGCATGAGCACGAGCCGTGGGTCCGTTCGGCGCGGGCTTCCACCTGTTTCAGCTGCTGTAGTAAGCGCGCAGTCAACTTCGTGCCGCAGCCGCCGGTGGCAGCGGGCGGCCTGTGACTCGGGGAAAAGCTTTCGATTGACGTGTAGCTGGGCGAAGGGGAAGGCGGGATACCGGGGATCGATGACGATGTCCAGGGGCCTAATGTTAATATTCCGGGGCTGAATGCGTCGCCGGGCTTTTACTCGCTGCTGTCGCTCTCGGCGAGCAAGGCTGCAGCAGAAGCGCGCAAGGCAGGAGATGAAGGAATGGAGAGACCCACGTCGTCGTTACAGCGCCAGGCCAGTGGGCGCATGCAGCACACCTACATGAGTCTCGGTCAAAAGCTGTGGCCCGGAGCAGTGTGGCCGGTGCCGTGCGTGTCGGCGGGTGTGGACGACCACTAATAGCACCAACTACTGAAGCCTTGACAAAGTGTTCGAGTTTTTCCGCGAAGGCGACGAGTCGGCGGTAGAGGATAGATTGACAAGATATGGTGAAGCTGAAGCTGAGTAGAGAGAAAGAAATTGACTTCATTTAGAAGAGGGTGAAACTGTAGGTGTAGAAGTAGATGCTGATCCTGAGAGGCAGCAGGGTCTGGGTCAAGCTGATTATCTACTATTGTACTCATACTCATCTGGTAAGCCGGGTACTGGCGTAGGCGAGTACTCCGTCAGTAAGTATGCCTACGAAAACGCCGACGCAGAACTGGAGCGCCATCTGCAGCAGTGACGGCTGTCGGTAGAGCGCCAGCGAGCTTGGCGGAAAGTGTCACGGGAGCGGCTACGAGAGTGAGAGCTAGGTCAGGGTCAGGCCAGGCGAGCGAGCAAGAGCAGTTTGCACCAGAGACTGCTCGGGTGAGGTAGTGACGGTGTCGATGTCGATCCTGCTGCGCAGCTAGCCGCCGAGCGCAAGGCCGAGCCGCCTCGAAAACTCTCGGTGCGCGTCGACACTGACGTGCGAAAGTTTTGCAACAAACCGCAGTCGCTCTGAGTTGGCGAGGAGTGCCCGCTCCACGAGGTCAACGAAGCCGCCGTGGACGCGTTCGTCGACGCGCTGGTGCGACAGGTGAAGAGAGAGACATCAGATGGAGGTGGTGGAAACGGTTGACAATACGGTTGGATTGAGCCGGTCCATTTCACACAAGGAGGCAAGGCGGTTGCCATAAGTGCGGGTTTGAGCTCGTCGACCATTGTGAGTATGCAGGTGCACCCAGCGCTTGCTGACTTTCATGCAGCTGCGGACCAGAGAGCGAGTCTTGAAGTGTCTTTGTGAAGCTGTCTTGAACTGGAACCAGACAGCGGCTCGTCTTGAAGGGTACTTGGTGTAAGCAAAGGGCGTCGAGGCTCTAGAGGTGTCAAAGTGTTGGACATTTTTGCTGAGGAAGCTGGCGGGCGTTTCGCAAAGTGGGAAGGTGTGCAAATATAGGTGTAAGTCGAGCAGGAAATAAAGTAGAAAATGTTGAAAGATAAAAAGAACAAGAACATCAAATCTGAGAACAAGTCTGACTTTCCTGACAAACGACGCCTTTCTGACACTACCAATTCACACAACGCTGACGACACCGGTCCCACAGATGCTGACAACGACAGTGATAGACCTCGCAACACTCGGCACTGACGCTGGGCCGGCAGCTGGCTGAAAATTTTACTCGACGAAGACACGTCTGCCTGGGGCCGCACTCTTTTAGCGATCAAGCTGGCGTGCATCGTCGGCGTCGTCATCTTGCTCATCAGTATCGGCTGGACCATCGCGCACCTGAACTGAAGTTTCGACGCGAAGAACAAGAACAAGAAGGGGAATGCACATGCAGGCACGCGGCGGCGACTGGTGCGGCGCGAACGTGAAGCGAAGAGAAGTCGCCACGTGGCCGAGTGAGACATCTATGCAGACGATGGCGACGGTGACGCAGCGTCACTGTCCTTTTCGTTCGCCGAGAGAGCCGAGGCGAACGAAAAGGACAGCGACAGCGACCTGCGCGACCCCCGGCGCGCACCACGCCTGCGGCTGACCGAGATGCACGAAGAACTGATCCGCGACCTGAACTTCTCCAACAGCGGCGCGCGCACGAGCCAGCGGCAAAATTTGCACGAGGAACCGGCTGAAGAGCCAACCCCCGGCGGAGGGCCTGGAAGTGGATGATATCGCGGAGATCGTGGCGCTGGCGTTGGTCATGTACGCGAAGAGGACATCTACAGTGGGTCTTCATCGTCGGACTCGTACTACTTGTTGAACGAAAACGAAAACGACAACGAGGACGGTGCAGGTGAAGGTGAAGGCTCGCACGACGACGGCGGTTCACAGTGTTCGCAGTCAGACGCCGACTCGTACGGAGGTGGGGTTGGCGCGGGCTCTGTGTACGTTGGGGCCTGCGACTATAGCGATAACGATAACGATAACGATGTCGAAGTGGGCGATGTGTACGAGAGTGGCACATGTGCAGCGGAACTGGTCGTGGGGTCTCTACGTGCAGACGGAAGTGGAACTGGTCGTGGGGTCTCTACGTCCGGTGCGGGTGCGGTTGCGAACTCGGGTGATTAATCGATTATACTCGATGAATCGAGCGGTTGCGAGCTCGGGTGATTAATCGAGCGGTTGCTATCAGTAAGAGATGAAAGTCTAGAGGGTCTTCTAACCAGTGAGTCTTAGTGAGTCCAACTAACTCAAAGTCGTAGTTGTGCTTGTGATAAACGATTTAAAGTCAAAGTGCGTGTTGTAGTGTGATAAACTTAAACAGTGTGAATCATGTTTGAAGACGAAAATAATAGTAGATGGGGATGCGTTTGAACAGCAGTAAAAGAGTTTTTTGAATTTTTCAAAAACATCGTAATTTTTTTAGATGAGCCGTATATAGCTTCGTTTTTAATAAATGTCGCGAGCAAGATAGAAAGTACTCGATAGTGAGCAGATAACCCACATGAATCTATCTATATAATGTTTAGTCTAAGTGAGCTGGTTATGGTTTAACGTCGCTGATAATCGACGTTGTTTCAGTTGAGGGTTCCGACGTTTGATTTGTCGCCTTTCTTGTTGGTTCTGCCTGTTTTGTTTCGTTCTCGTTTTGCCTACTGCATTACTATTTTTCGAGACCAATACTCGACCTTTTGCTTTTCCTTTTTCTAGCACTTTGCACTTTGGTTTGACGACTTTTTCTTCAATCGATAAATCTACTAAATGTAACTCAACCAATTCCTACCTCTTCGTCTTCACACTCTCACTTCATCATTTGTTTCTTCACCTCATTCAACTGTTTCACCAAATAGGGCGTGTAGAGTAGTCTAGCTAGATTAGTCTGCACCGTGCGGGATGGCGCACAAGAGTAATCCGTACAAGAAGGCCAAGGCCAAGTTCAGGTGGAAATGGAAAAAAAAAAGGACGAGGCGTCTCCAGCGCAAAAGGCGCAAAATGAGGATGCGCTCCAAGTAAGCGGCTTGATTGTGAAACACAGAGCGAAGCGAAGTGTAGCTAGCTCTAAGATAGCTTAGCTATGCGTTGCTCTCATTGTCCATATGTCTAAGTCTACATATCGATAAATTGTGTTGTCTATCACTATCACTATTGGGTCTCTTTGGGGGTACGTACATACTAATACCAATCGATGCAACATGGGCGGTATATCTAGTGAGGGTGCGACATGTCGCATTTTCTTACACGTGGTCGTGAGGTAGAGGCGCGTACGACTGTGAGTGAGAAAAGCGTTGTGTGACTGAATAGATGCGATGCTGATGTTGTGTGAAATCTGAGATTGATATGATATGAAGATGTTGCTCATGTTTGGGCGAAGACTAGACACTTGTCGATTTTTTTTATATTTTTCTTTTCAGGGGAGACCCAGACTTCGTACAAATATGTATTGCTTTTTTCTAAGTTGTATTTGCGCGCGTGCCTTTTTCGACTGTTTATTCTTTCCTTTAACCATCAACTGCATTTGAAACTTACTCCACCACTTCAACTTCACCTTCACCACAATCGCAGGACGTGTAAAGTAGTCTAGTTAGACAGCGATACACATCGCGGGATGGCTCACAAGAGCAATCCTTACAAAAAGGCTAAGGCCAAGTTCAGGTGGAAATGGAAAAAAAAAAGGACGAGGCGTCTCCAACGCAAGAGGCGCAAAATGAGGATGCGCTCCAAGTAAGCGATATATTAGTAAGCGATTCTTCGTACTAGAGACTGTGCTCGCTCGTCTTTATCGAATTATATTGTCTAACTCTAACTGTCGAGTCGTGAACTAAGTGCGTACATACTAAAACTAAACGAAGCATAACAACATATAGATGGGTGTCCAAGTGGGTGCGGGTGTGAACTGCCATATTTTCTTATACGGAGTCGTTCAACGTCAATGACTTTGAGTGAGAAAAGTGGCGCGTGACTGAATAGATGCGATGTTAATGTTGTATGAAATCTGAAATTTAGACAGTGATATATTCGCGACACTGTTATTCCGACTACAGCAAGTTCGCTCATGTTTCGTGTTTACACTCTTTCGCGCCTTCGTTTTGTTTTTTCATTCCGACTATTTTTTCGATCACTAAGTATAAGACAAAGACAAACTTTAATTTAACTACTGTAAGTTTAATCGTATATCGAAATATACTGCTTAACCTCACTACTTCACTTCACTTTTCCTCAACTTCACCTTCACCAAAATCGCAGGACGTGTAGAGTAGTCTAGTTAGACAACGCTACACGCGCGGGATGGCTCACAAGAGCAACCCTTATAAAAAGGCCAAGGCCAAGTTCAGGTGGAAATGGAAAAAAAAAAGGACGAGGCGTCTCCAACGCAAGAGGCGCAAAATGAGGATGCGCTCCAAGTAAGCGGCTTGATTGTGAAACACAGAGCGAAGCGAAGTGTAGCTAGCTCTAAGATAGCTTAGCTATGCGTTGCTCTCATTGTCCATATGTCTAAGTCTACATATCGATAAATTGTGTTGTCTATCACTATCACTATTGGGTCTCTTTGGGGGTACGTACATACTAATACCAATCGATGCAACATGGGCGGTATATCTAGTGAGGGTGCGACATGTCGCATTTTCTTACACGTGGTCGTGAGGTAGAGGCGCGTACGACTGTGAGTGAGAAAAGCGTTGTGTGACTGAATAGATGCGATGCTGATGTTGTGTGAAATCTGAGATTGATATGATATGAAGATGTTGCTCATGTTTGGGCGAAGACTAGACACTTGTCGATTTTTTTTATATTTTTCTTTTCAGGGGAGACCCAGACTTCGTACAAATATGTATTGCTTTTTTCTAAGTTGTATTTGCGCGCGTGCCTTTTTCGACTGTTTATTCTTTCCTTTAACCATCAACTGCATTTGAAACTTACTCCACCACTTCAACTTCACCTTCACCACAATCGCAGGACGTGTAAAGTAGTCTAGTTAGACAGCGATACACATCGCGGGATGGCTCACAAGAGCAACCCTTATAAAAAGGCCAAGGCCAAGTTCAGGTGGAAATGGAAAAAAAAAAGGACGAGGCGTCTCCAACGCAAGAGGCGCAAAATGAGGATGCGCTCCAAGTAAGCGACTTGTACGATTTGTAGATAGACGATTTTTTGTTGTAGACGCGCTTGCGTGTCTTCGATAAACCGAATTGTCTACATCTAACGTCAAGTGGTGAACTTAGTTGTCCTAGCGTACGTACTAATCTGAAAAAAGAACACGATGTCGGCGCGGCTGAGCGAACGCGCTCGCTGCTTTCAAAGTCATGGGCGGTGCGGCGCGTTAACGCGAGCAGTTGTGGGTCCGGGCGGACTTCCGAGTATTTGGATAAGCAGTATCTGATCTGATCAGACTGATGAGGTACTTGGTTAAGAAAGCTTGGGCAAGGTGCAGAGACGGATGACACTGATGACATTGTTGTTTCTAGAAGAGTACACTTTTAGCTCGTTTCGGAGCTTGTTGTTGATGAATATATGATTTTTATCTGCAGTAATGTTTCTCTTCGCAACCTTATCTGCAGCTATGGTTATTTGTTATGGGCAGCATATACATTATCTTATGCTATGGGTTTGTCACTCCCGGGTGGAGGAGGTGCTAACATATCATAGAGATAGACAGCAAATGATAATATAATCGAAATCGTGAAAATGCTTCAAAATTTAGTTTTAGTCTAGTGTAGTTAATAAAGAATAGTCGAAAACGAAAACGAAAACAACAACAAGGTATCAAATATTAATAGACTCAAAGTAAGATGTCCACACACACACTCGCAAACCCTGGTATGGACTCAGCCTCCACGAGCGCAGTATCCCAATCGTCCGTCCTCGCCCAAGTCCGCCGCGAGAACAAACAGTTCCAGGCGCGGCAGCTGGAGCAGATGCGCGCTCTTGTCTATTAGTAGTAGCAGCAGTAGTAGTAGTGCTAGTGTGTCGCATGCACATGCTGGTGGTACTCGTACTGGTGTGTGCAGCTGTAGTTTGATAACGCTTGACTAGTGAAGGCTATCCTTCGTAGTAGGACTGTGGTGCCGCGGTTTGTGTAGTGACGACCTGTGAATTGTCAGGGTGGAGACACAGCTTGGAACGCGAAAGGTGTTCGAGATCCTGGGTTGAATGGAGAAAGAGAAAAAGAATTTGAATAGAGATACTGGGGTGAACGTGAATGGAGCTTCTGCTTCTGCTGCGACGTAGCCAGTGTCCCTGCACTTCCACGACCAGCGCGGACGACAGGGCTGGCTGACGCTGAAAGGCGACGCGTTCAGCGTCACTGCTAGTGACAAGTACGGCTAATCCTAATGAGAGCGTTGTAACTTTCTAATAGGTAGTGAGAGGTGCAGGTGACTGTGTAATATGGATCGGTAATGAGGTTTAGCTTTAGGGTGACGCTTGAACGGTGGTGACGATAGACATTTGAGTCCAATACTAGTGAGGCGATGAGTTTTAACGGTGGCGAAAATGCTAGTGCGGACGTGATGAATACTTAATAAAACCAAAACGGCTTCAATAACTTCAATGCTATCGGTTGGCAAAGATGCACCTAATCTGCTCTGTCCTGACGGCGGCTGGACTCCTGTGATACTCAAACGTGTGGCGGGAGCGTGGGTGAATGCGGATGCAGATAGCGGCACTATAGCTACTTCTACAGGCGGCGCAGTCACTGCTGGAGGCTGAGGAGCTTTCTCCTCGATGAGACGGAATAGCGATACAACTGTAATTGAATAGAGGGACAAGCTCGAGCAGACGCGATTCAGCAGGAAGTGGACGAGTCGTGATGCTGATAGTGCGACTGCTACTAGTGTTTGACGAAACCAAGCCTTAAAATAAGATCAGGTAATGACAGAGAGCACGAGCAGTTGAGCATGGGTCGGTACTTCTAGTTGACGTCAGAATTGCACGCATAGTCAGACTACTGTTCTGGCCATCTTCACGCCGAAGTAAGTAACGCCGGCAGAAACAGAAACGCAAAATCCAGAAGATTAGTGAACAAGAACAGCCAAAAGTATAACCAAAAGCCGATGTTGTTCCAGTGCTAGTAAGTCTAAATGTGCCAGACCATGATATCGATAACGATGAAGAGTTAAAGGGCGAAAATGATGAAACGCAGTAACCCTAGCTGCAGCAGTAGAATGACGTCGAGACGGAGACAGTAAAAACGAATTTAACAGCAACAGGTGTTGTCGACGATGATGAGGAGCAAGAAGATGGCGAAATTATCCGTCTACTCGAACAAAAGCGCAAATCCGTCTGAGCAGCACTCGAGAAGAAGAAGAGCCGGGCACGAACTACGAATGAAGAGCCACAGTCATCTCAGCCTGTAATAAAGGAGAAGACGTAAACGCCGGCAACGACGGAATTGAGTGTGACTGCAGGTGAAACAGCTGAAACCAGGGTGGACAGTGAAGCTCAACCGCTTGAAGCGCAGGCGATGTGAGAGGATGCGCATGCTAGTACAAGGAGCGACATCGACCCGCCTGACCGGCCTGAGCGTGTGAGCCTGTTAGGCTTAGATGAGATTAGTGAGAAGGTGAAGGACGACAACAATAGCGTCGAGAACAAGCAGAACAATATCAATATCAATAACTACAGCCACCTCTCCCTTGCGCTCAACGAGAACGATGCCGTAACTTTGAAGCGCTTCGACGTACATGCCGCATTCAAGCTGATCGACAAAAACGGTGACGGAGTCCTATCCCGCATCGAGGTCGTCAAGGCGCTCAGGTCCGAGGGATGAGCAGGGGAAGAGGTGCGCAAGCTGCTGGCGCTACCGCAAAAGATCAGGCAGGAGGATGGCACGCGCGACCTCTTCGAGCGCGTCTACCAGGGGATGGACAGCGACGACTCCAAGTCGATCACGCTCGCGGAATTCGAGTCGTACTTTCGGTTTAGCTCCGCGACGGGCACGCGCCCCGCCGCCTCCAACAACAGCAGCCACCTCTCGCTGGCTTTGAGTGCGAACGACGCCGTATTTTTGAACCGCTTCGGCGAGTCGGCGGGAAACCTGTCATAGGAGTCTGCTGGCAGGGTGCTGGAGGTGCCACCGGAGGAGGTGCGGGCGCGGCGGAACACGGCGCAGATGTTAAAGGAGATAGGGGAGATGCTGCAGCTGCAGGGGATGGAAGAACTGGAAAAAAGTGATGAGGGAGATGCTGCAGTTGCAAAAAAGACAGAGCCATAGTCTTGTTATTGAGTAAGAGGATGAAGCTTATGAAGTTGTAGAGACGCTAAGTCGTCAAGAGACTGAGAATGAGATCGGGAAAAAAACTATCTGAATGCTAGTGTAGCTGTAGTGCGTTAATTTTTTTCGACCAATGTTTTCATATGCTACTAGAATTCATTTGTACTCAATGCTTTTGATAAGGTTCGGCATGTTGACGTCATCTATCCTCGACTTCTTTTGTGAATGCTTGACAGTTTTTTTTTTTTGCGCGCGTATAGTCATATTTCAGAACAACATCAACTTTGACAATTCTGTACATCATCATACACGAAAATAAATGATCTTCACTAAATGTCGTAGTAGAGAGTTTGATTTTGAAACCGTCGGAGTATAACATACCTATCAGTATCATAACAAGTTTCACAACGAGTAAGATCGGCACAATGGGCGGCAAGGGCTACGGCCACTCAGGCGGCTACGCAGGTAGTTCCAGTAGGTGGGGCGACGACTACGACAAGGGCGAGAACACTGACTGGAACAAGGGCTACGGCAAGAACGACGGCAAGGGCTACGACACGGGCTACGACACGGGCTACGGCTTCGACTACCCGAACTATTACGAAAATGTGGACTACAAGTAGCAGCGCGGACGTGAACGTGACCGTGATCGGTGGGGCGCTAGTAGTGATCAGTGGGAGTTGTGGCCAAGTTCTAGTAACTAGAACTTGGCCACAACTCCCACTCGGGATCGCAGTCCTCGTGGTAGTCGTGCTGGTGCGAACGCCGCACAGGATCGCGACACCGCTTCACCGCTAAGGAAGCAAGGAAATAGTTACGGTGATGACAAAGGTTACGGCAACGGCAAGAACTACACGGGCGGCGACTACTCCTACAAGGGCAAGGGCTACGGGAAAGACTAGTGAGTAGTGACAGTGGGTGGTGGGGAAAAGGGAAAGGCGCAGGGGCGAAAGGTAACGGGAAAGGGAAAGGCAAGTGGAAAGGTGGCGGTAAGTACTACGTCAAGGATTCCTACGCTTTGATCGTAGACGCTTGAAAGGCCGGCAAGCCGGGAGAATGATTTGATCTATTCGAAAAGCTGGTAAAGGGTGAGGCTAGTGAACTAAAGGAGAAGTACAACGATTAGAAGCTGGGCACTATGCTTACCAATATCATCAAATCTGCAGGCAAGGTGGGTGATTGCGCTGTTTTCAACGGCATTGAGGC
>JACLAC010010675.1_pt1 | contig 19084 bp, 13 predicted proteins | sample 8027881 | NCBI WGS metagenome assembly JACLAC01 (sample SAMN15725517, study PRJNA655200) | protist metagenome | isolation source: fluorescence activated cell sorting (FACS) single amplified genomes of... | place: Spain: Blaines Bay Microbial Observatory, Mediterranean Sea | collected 2016-01-19 | reverse complement strand
ACACCGATGATTTATTGATGATAATGAAGAAGGTGGCTTTTTCTCTGGAAGAAGGTACGGAGCAATTGGAGACCCGTGTCAGCAGTATTAGCTCTCAATTAAAACGGCAAGACGAGGCATTTGAGATGGAAAAAGACGATGAAGACAAAGAAGACAACGAGCAGTCGAGCCCCTTACTCGATGATATTGGGGGCGAAGACCTGTATAACGACTTCAGCGAACTTTCTGCACTAGATGTTGACTTAGGCAACGACGGCGACACCAGTGTCGCTTCGGTTGGTGCCTCGGGTACCGCTGCACAAACGAATGCATCTGGATCAGCGAGTGGGAATGTCGCTGGGGTTGAAGTGACTTCAGAAAGTACGAAAAATACGGCTGTAAGTAATATAGTAGACGACTCTAATCAAACCGAAGATGCAAAAGAAGAAGATTCCTCGGATAGTGACGTTGACGAAGATGTTGAAATTATTATCGGTGCCGCAGTATCCACCTCAGCAAAGAGGTTTAATCGCAGAAATAGTCTAGGAAATCGCGCAAGAAACAGCTGGAAAAGGTCGGACCATGTATTGAGCACTGATGCACCAGAAGGGACCAGCAAAGTAGCAGTGGACGAGGCAGGTGACAGCACCGAAGGCAACGGGGGCAGCACTGCACCTGCAGAGGCCGAGGATCCAGGAACTTCGAAAAGTCGGTATAAAAGCGCTTTTGCCGGTGCTTCTGTCCTTGAGTCTAAGGCACTTGATGATGACGATGTCGAATACGATCCATTGTTTGCGGTAGAACCGTGGCGATTGAAGACAGCTTTTGACATCGATCTTGAAGGCCTGGAAGAGAAACCTTGGAGGGAAGAGGGTGTTGATGTGAGCGACTATTTTAACTACGGACATGATGAGCAAGCTTGGATTCAGTACGCCAAGAAACAAGATCGCGTTCGGCGTAACCTTCTATACAAAGAATTTTTGAAGAGAAAAAAAGAAGCAGAGGAATCTAGGGGAAAAAATGGCCAAGAAGAGAATGCCACCAAGTCAACCGACAATGGTGCCCCAGATGCCCACGTTCCTCCACCAGTCCCCCCGTCCTCAAGTTTTGTTTCAATTGAAAATCGAAAGTGTTACAAGTGCTTTCAGTATGGCCACGAGGCTAGGGATTGCCCTAACGTCAATAGTTTCAACCGGTCATCCGACAATGATATTGTTTGTTTCAAGTGCAAAGAAAGGGGTCATATGTCGCGCGATTGTCCTAATTTAAATCGTGTACAATGCTACATATGTAAGGAATTTGGCCATATTTCTAAGGAATGCCCGAATAAAAACTATGGAGGTGGTGGTTACTCGATGAATAGATCACGTAAACGTTTTAATAGCAGTGATGACGAGCAGCAAGGCGATAGATACGACCGTTGGAATAGAGGTAGGAAAGAGTATCGAGGCAGTTCAAGAAGTAGAGGAGGCCGGGATGACCAGTATAACGATAATTACAGAAGCAGATCTAGAAGTCGCGGAAATAACTACCGTGGCGAGGGGAGAAATACAGCATGGGAAGGAAATAGAAACGGTAAAGGCCGAAGGTGGGAGAACTCTCGATCCAGATCCCCTCCCGAACGCCGTGCGCGGTAACTTTTCCTAGCGCATTTGAGCTTCGGTATGCTTTATAAACGTAGTTTTGTATACAAAAATGGTGCACTTAATTTGTTACGTTCTTCTATTTCCATCAAACCATTTCGAATGACCTGACATATTAATTTTCTTCCTTCCCTTTGCTATTTTGGCATTTTCCTTGTAGTGCGTTATTCCCTCCGCTCCACCCCCCCCTAAATGGTTGATTCGCTCGTATGGCGAGCCATAATGCAAAGCCATAGCAAGTCGGTTTTCACCTTCTAATATGGCGTTTGCGACCTGCTTATCCGGATCGCTATTTCCTGCGTTTGTTTGAATATTGAAATCCCGAAACTCTCTTCGGGTAGTTTCCAAAATGTACATTTTCTCGGTGTGGTCGGGCCACGTTTTTGCCGTTCGTAAAAATCTCCTATACAAGGATCTAACCTTTGCGGCATTTTTTGCCTTGATCATGGTTGACTGTTGGCAAGTGCGCCGATAGCAATCGTACACGCCGCGACGGAGTTGTGGAACTTTTTCTTCCCGTACCGCATAGTAACGGGTTCACGCAGATTGATGAATGAGGGCGTCTATTTTTTTACTACAACACTACGGCGGTGGTGGTGGTTGTTCATCATCATCATTCTGAAAATAAAATTTTTTAAAATAATAACGTACTAAGAGTAGAAAAGACTACTACCGAAGAATAATAATATATATAATAAATAATAATAATCATAATAGTAGTAGTAGTAGCGCAGCAGCAGCATGCACCACCACTACTACTAAATAAATAATTAAATAAGAATAATGGGCTGCGATAGCTGAGGCGTCATCACAGTGACGAGGTCACAGATCTACGGATCAAATGACACGAGAGCGCGCCCATCCACGGCCGTATTTATGCATGATTAAACCTAGAGCAGTAGAAGTGTTAGGTTAAATATAAAACTGACGCAGCGTTGCGGCCAACGCAAAACGCAGCTATGTCTACCACCGCGTCACCCTCCCAGTGCCAGATGTGCCAAAAATATAAGAAGATTGCTACAGAGCTGAAAGAGAGCAAGAAATTGCTAGCGGTGAAAACGAAAAAAATACTGGAACGCCTAAAGGAAACCAAGCAGCAGTTGGATGCAAAAGATGAGAGCACAACAAAGCAGCTCGATTTGCTATCGAAAAAGCTGCAAGATATGGAGCAGGAGAAAAGCGAAGCTGCAGGTGAATACGAAGACAGAATAAGTAACTTGAAAAACACTATTAGACGAAACGAAGAAAAGCGCAAAGAGGAAAGGAAGGCAGACGAGGCGAAATTCGAGGAGGACAAGCAAAAGTTAGAGGAGACCATTCAAAGCTTAAAGGAGGCCAAGAAACGGCTTTCAGCTGCGTCAAAAGCCAACGCCGACAAACTGAATGCTAGGATAAGTAAGCTGAACGAAGACAATTTAAAGCTGTTGTCGGAGTTGGAAACCTGCAAAAAGGATATTGACAAGTTAGCAGCAGACGCGGAAGCGAAAGAAGAGGTGATCTCAAAATTGGATAGTGATGTAAAACATGAAGTTAATAGTGTGGTACAAAACGATAATGTTGTTGGGGTAGATGAAGCCAATAGTGCCAACAAAGTAGATGGTGGTGAGGTTTTGCCTGAAGCCAAAGGCGATCCCGAAAACTGTATTGGCAAAGACACGCACACAGCTGCTCAATCTACACATGACTTAGAAATCAAGCTGGAGAGCAGCATTATGAAAAATAAATCGTTGGAAGAGGCTTATAGCAATTTACAGGAGCAAGCAGACGAGACACAGAAAAGTCTGCAACGCAAGCAGGACATGCTAAAAAAGTTAGCTGAACGCTACAAGGATATACAGAAAAGGTACAAGTCTCTGAAGTCGGAGCATAAAAATATGAAATCATCGATTTCGAAAAAGGAAAAAGAGTTGGTGGACAAAGATGCGCTTTTGAGTGGGATTGAAACCGATTTGAAATCTAAATCTGAATTGCTCAAAAAATCGAATTTAGAGATCGAAGGGCTGAGAGAATCGTTGGAACTCGTGCGTGAAGAAGTTTCACGCAATAACTCAGCCCACGAACAACACGTAAAAGACTTGGAGGAACAAATGGAACTGCGATGTAAGTATTCTCTAACCCAACGCAATAAGGAGGCCCCAATTAGGATCCTGCTACTCTACAGGCAACGCATAAGCTAACATTTTCATAATCAGGGTCTGCAAGGAGCAAGGAGCTAATAGATAAGGACGACGAGTGCTTGAGATTAAAGAAGGAAATCGCGGACATCAATAACAGCAACTCGGGGTGGCAAAAAGAACGCGTTCGTTTAACGTCGACGAACGAACAGCTGAATCGTGAGATCAAGAATGTTAAGGAGGAATTTGGACAGTATCAGAATAAAGCACGCATCGCATTGAAAGCACAAAGTGATGCTGAGAGCGGGAAAATTGCAAGTCTTACCACAGAGGTTGGGGAACTCCAAAATCACAACGCAGAATTAGAAACTCGAGTCTCTGAGGCCGACGAAAAAGTGAAAAAGCTATTGGAACGCCTAAAAGCAACCAAAGTGACCACAGATACGCAGAAAAAAGAACTTCGCAGAAAAATAGCAGAGTTACGCGATAAAGAGCAAGCACTTCGAAGCATGAAACACGACGCCACAAACATATTAGAAATGCAGGAAAATGGTCTCAGAGAAATGGAAGATCGTTTGGCAACGGAGGAGAAAAGGCTGAAAAAGATACTAAGATATGTAGCGCTAATAATAACAGCTAACGCGCACAACAGTAGCAGTGGACATGTCCCTGATTCCACTACGGGGAGTAGTATAGGGGAGGTCGGCAATAATGGAGGTGACAAAATGGGAGGCACAATCGATAAATTTGGGATGGATGAAAGCGTGGCAAAAAACCTCATTGACCAATTATTTGCCGGCTCGTCCGAGAACTCGAGTCACGAAAGACCAACGACTCCGTCGTTTGAACCTGACACTCGGACGGAACAAAAAAATAGGAGTTCTTCACGAGTGCTAGATATGCTCACCAATATGGACACAGAAGCTCCCAGGACTAACACTTCTTCGCGTTTGATTGATATGGTTGTGCTTGATTCAGAGCCAAATAGTTTCGGCAAAAAAAAATCATCTAGATTTTCGCAAGCTGCTAGCGACGGCGCTGTTATAAATAGTGGTAGGGACAATGATGATGGTCGGCAAGAACATTTATTGCTTAGGGCAGTAACTGCAGCCGTGGATTCAACTTCAAAATTGGACTTGCTCCAAAAGACTGACGAAACATTTGTTCCCCAGGTCCACGGCGATGGCGTAGACTCAGATCCCGCTGAAAAGTTGCTGTTGGCGGAAGAAGAGTTAGCAAAACTTCGGGTGCATTTTGACGAGGTGAAGCAGATGAATGAATTACATTTGCAACAGCAAAGTGTGCTCAAGGAAGAAATACGAGAGTTGCACAGAAAGATGAGAAGACAGGAGAAGCTAATCGACAGCAACGATTCTAGCACCAGTAACACTTCAATTAATACCGGTAAGAAGAGTCAAAGGAATATGAATTTAGAATATCTGAAGCAATGCATATACAAGTTTATGATTGCAGACGAACCAAACGAGAGATTGACTTTGGTCGACCCTATTTGTACCATATTGGAGTTGAGCCCGTCAGAAGTCGAGCGCGTAAAGAAGGTGGCAAAGTATGAAGCAAATGCCGGCGTCCTGTCTGGTGTTGTGAATTTTTTTTCTCCGTATACCCCAACAAAGACTTAACGACTCCAGAGTAGGACAGCTTTTCTGTAAGGTACCCAATTTTAATCAGCCCCCGTCCTTCGATCTGTGTGTTGATGATATAATAATACCGCCGTATGATGTATTATTATGAATAGTAATAATTATTTTTGTAAGACATGATGATTAGTAGAATGGAGTGTATAGAAGATATCTGGGCAATCATCCATCATCATTACACATCATTCTTTCATATCCCCTTGTAATTTCAATTAAAAAAATCTGATATGATCACCGTGTAGCATGGTGGCACTGTATAATAGTATGCAGATAGTAGTGACATGGTGCTAGTGTGTGCTATCTGTGTGGAGGTATCGATTTAGATTTAGATTTAAGATTTAGATTGCTTGTACAACATGACGACAGCAGCAGGTAGGTAGGAAGGAGGTACCTCATGGGCTACATAAAAATACACATAGTGCTACTACACATACATTCGAAATTCTCATTGGACTAGGACATTTAGTTTATCATTGTTTATCATGATGATGATGATTGTTTTTTGATTTGATAACATTTGTTTAATTTGTATTTAATTAAATAATACTACTGCAGTATAAATAATAAAAAAAAGCGAATTGGTATATAATTTTATTATATAGGTATTATTATTATTATTATTATTATTGTAAATAATATAATTAATATTAAAATAATAGTTGTTATTGCTATTTATATTACCGTATTAGTTATTGCAAAAATAAAAAAATAACGAACGACCATGACGCACTACTACTAAGTAAAAGCTGAATAGTAAGTAAGGCAGCAGCTAGCAGAAGCTGCAAGCTCATCCTCCTCCTCCTTCTTCTTCTTCGTTTTCTTTTTTTCTTTTTTTTTTTTATTATTATTATATTTTTTTTTTTCTTCCTCCTCCTCCTTATAATATTAATCTCTTTAGTTCTCGACGAAGGGAAAGTCTTGCCTACCTATCGCCACTCTCTGAGACGCACAGGCCATTCACTGAAAAGGAGGACCCAGAGAATCGCGACTAGAAGTTCGATTCTACTTTATTGTGCGCATGGGCAGTGGCGCTTCGTCGGAAGGGGGGCGTGGCTCCTCCGACGCCGCGTACCAAAAGTACCTTGCGAAGATCGAAGCGGAAAACGCCAAAGCTGCAGTAGTAAACAATAGTCCCGCCGCTCGAGCATCACCCGACAGTGGTGACGGCACGAACGGTGCTGCATTGCATCAACAAACTACCTTATTCGATAAACCGGTGGAGAGTGTGCCCGTCGTAGATGTGCCGAGCTCCATTCCGCCAAGCGCCCGTAACAATGCCCAAAGCCTTGGAAGTAGTTCGGCAGCGCTTGCACACGACGGTGAAAACGGCAATAGCAGCCACCTGCCACAGCACCCTGTAGATACTAACAACAACCACCAAAATGGCATTCGTGTGCTGGGATCTCAGTATACCATTCACGGAGACCCCGCCCCAACTGTAGATAAGACAACCGGCCACAGCGCCAACGGCCTTCAGAGCCAACATAGAACGAAGTTTGCACAGCCGCAGGTGAAGGGAGGGAAAAACGATGACATTTTTAAACGCATGATGAGCAAATATTACAACATCACGACGGACACAAAGGTTGCTGCACCGGAACCACCAAAAATGTCCAAGGGTGTTGCAAAGGGCGGGCAAACGGCATCGGAATGCCATTGGGCTGCGTACAACGGTGACATAGATAAATTGCAGTCTTTGTTGGATTTACAAGGCGAGTCCGAGGTGTTGGACTCCCTAGGTAGGAGCGCGCTGTTCTACGCTGCATGCCAAGGGCATTACGACGCATGCGCATTTCTGATAGATCATAGACATGAGTGGGCAAACGTAAGCGATAGGAAAGGCGATACCCCAATGCACGTGGCGTCCTACTACAAACACAATAGAATCGTGGAGTTGCTAGTCCAGAGCGCTGTGGACGTTTCCATTCGAAATAACAAAGGCTACATTCCGCTCCATGTCACCGAGTCAGTGGCCACTCTGAAGCTTTTGATCGAGTACGGTAGCGACGTAATGTCCGTGTGCAAAAAGGGTAGAACAGCCTTGTTTTGTGCAGCTGCCACAGGTAGAATAGGTTGCTTGAGACACTTGTGCAGTCTTGCGACCCAGTACCCACGGTTGGTGAACTTGGCGGACCACCGTGGGGACACTGCGTTGCACGCAGCTGCCGCAAACGGCAACTTGGACTGTGTCAAGTCTCTCTTGGAAGTTGCAGCGAGCACAAACGCAAAGAATGTACGGGGACTTACGCCCGCGGAGTTGGCAGAGCGCAACAACCACGGCAATGTTCTCGAAATTTTGAGGCCTGGGTTTGATCCGAACGATGGTGGCAATCTCGGATCGCAAGCGAGTGATGGCATTTCCCAGGGAGGTAGCTCGGGAGGCCAAGCACATGCAAAAATGCTGAATGAAGTGTACGAACAGCCTGTCGCTGGCTTCAATAAATTTGGTTACATATCTGAGCGAAATTACGCTAACGATCAAAACGAAGTTCACGGTTCTGCCTACCAAAGTACCCACGTCGCCGTTGCCTTTACCGAAAGGTTGCCGTCCAACGAAGACAAGGACCTGTCCAAGCTGCAGGCAATACTCCACCCGAACTCGACCAGCAGCAGGAGCAGTAGCACTGTGCAAAATGATAGTTACAGGGCCGATGACGACGTTGACGACGAAGGCTTGAAGAGGCTCCAGAGCATCGTCAATACGCCGGGGAGAGCCCCGCAGAGCGACGGAGGCGATACAATTGGGGAAGAAGATTCTGCACTGCAGCGGTTGCAGAGCGTCGTGAACACCCCTGGCAGGGCACAGGAGAATGTTGTGAAGGACGATGATGTCCAGCGCCTGCTCAGGGTCGTCAACAGTAGCCGTGAGGACGCACCCATTAATGCGCCCGTGCAGCAGCGGCAGTGGATTGAGATGACAGACCCGGAGAGTGGCCATATGTATTACCAGAACGTCGCGACAGGCGAGTCGCAATGGGAGAGGCCATATTAGGCTGCAAGGAAAAGTGTCTCAAAATATATACTCGTATATGTAACATGTTATTTAAAATATACACAATGTGTTTAATTGTGAACACGGTCGCACGCTGTGGCCAAATAGTGAAAGCGCACGTTTCTCTCTTCCAATCGTGCCCCCAAGTGTCTCAGTAGTAAACTCCAGCCTTGACCATTGCGTCAGCATACTTCGTCTCGGCGCAGCTCAGCTTAGGGTTAATGCCCGATAAAATTTGGTCGTAGTCCACTTTCTCCCATCCCAAGCTCATTGAGGTTGTTAAGGGCTCATGGAAACATTCCTTTGGCGGTGCCTTTAAAAGTTTGTTTGCCCGCATACGCTCTTGAAATTCCGCTGCTGACTTGTACTCTGCACCTAAATTTTGTCCCTCCCTCAGTTTTTCCGTTTCTCGCTTCAATTCTGTAAGGGCGAGCAAGAACTCGTCGCGACTAACTCTACTATCCGTGGCTACACTAAACTTGGCCTGGAACGCTTCTTGCAGACCATCTGGTGGAGGTCCATGGTATACTTTCGTCAAAAGTTGCGTCAAATTGCCGAGGTTCAAAAATCCCCCGTCGCTTGCGATACCGTCGAACTCCCGCATCCACTCGTCGTCGGAAAACTCCGTAACGTCCATGAGTTCTATCGACGTAAACTTAAAGGAACTCGACGCGCCCAAAGCGGTCAAACCGAAGAATCCATAGTGCAGATCATGATTGTTCTTACTCATATTGGAGACAGCCTTTTGCCTTTAAAATGCTAGATTGTGTCCTTGTCCGTCACTGGGACACGTTACTTGCGCCTGGAACAGTGAGTTATTGCTTTGGCCTCGCCGTGCGTTATTATTTCAATTATTATTATTAGTATCATTTATATTACTCTGCTGTATTTAATTCATTATTTTTTATTATAGTACATATTATTATTATTAAAATATGTAATCAATTACAATGTATAATAATGAATAATAATCGTCGATTTCTTCCACTATTTATTTATTTACTACTACGTCGTGTATTGTACATTATTTATCTTCAACAACAACAACAACAAAAAAGAAAAACACAAAATATTATTAGTGCTATTTTACGTACATTATATTTTTACATTCATCATTTATTACTTCCTATTATCATATATATATCATATCGAGTATTCTAATTCATGAAGGAGGCGAGAGTAAGAGAAAGTTGCATCCTCGATTATTACTCCTTCTACCAATCGACGATTATTGAGTACATGTTTTGTATTGTAAAAACTATCAGACGAGAATTTGAACGTGGCGATTAGGCTGCTTGATTTGTATAGCGATCTATTATACTTGAAGAAATCTTCCTGTCGTCCACCACGAGGAAGGAAGGGAGAAGGGAGTGCCCAACCATTCGTCAAGTGGCAGAGAGACTACATCCAAATTGTACTAAGATGCTGTTTTTGATTGGCGGAGACACAAAACATGGGAGGATGAATGCTGGACTATGGCTTCTTCTACTATATTCATTGTTATATATCTCTCCTCTAATATTTTGTTATTGGTTTCTCTTTTCTTTTTTCCAGTGTGTATACTTAATAATCCGTAGTTTTTATCTGATGACACTGATTATATTAATAATGTTTTGTGGAGATAAATACTATATAATTTAAGGTACAAAAACATATTAATAATACAGCAGGTATGATAAATTAAAATCATGAACATCATATTATCATATTAGCATCTCTCCTCATCCATAATAATAATTAAATAATAGAAGCACATCATCATAGTCGTGGTCTTCTTACTACTTTACTACTGAATTAATAATATCAATAAATAAATAATAATAATAATAATGAGCAATCAATACACCTTTTTGGTTCTTCTTCTTCTTCTTCTTTCTTCTTCTTGTTTTTTTGTGTTTTGTGTTTTATATTATTATTACTATATTATTTACTATTATAATTACTCCTATCTATGATGATGTATAGCTCTCAGGAATATATACACAGAAATGTTTATATTTTGGTAGTGGTATGTCCATGCTAAGCTTCTAAGCATAGGCAACATGTTGTTGTACTTTGAGACTACATCCATTTTTATGATGACACCCGCACGTCAACGTCGTGTTTAGTAATAATTGAAACCATTGAAGAATACTTTTTTTCTTTTGATGATTATTATTATTATTAGCAAACAGACAGAGGGACTCGAATACCTGCTACCATCAAATAGCATTACAAAAACGTCCATTTGGATGTTGTTTCAATTATTATTATACTATTATATTTTTAATTGTTATTATTGTTATTATTATTATTTATTATTATTATTAGTAATAATAATAATAAGAAGTAGAGGAGAAGAGGAGGAGAGAAATTGTGATGGTGAATTAATTGTTTCGCCAACGCTGCGCAGTCCGAACGCCGAACTGCCCACACTCTTTGTTGCCCGGCAGTCTCAACGCAACAGAGTGGCAATAGAAACAATGCTGCATTGACTTCTGTTACAAAAAATGTTTCTACAAATTTCATCTCTGGAATAATTTATCCGCTGGGTTTTTTTTTATCCGACGTGGCTGGTGCGGCCGCCCAGGTTCGATTCCTGGGCACGTCTTAGCACTTCTGGTGGTGCGTGATGGAAGGAGGCCGCAGACGTGGTGGCGGCGGCGGCAGACACAGAAGCCAAACAACACATTCTTGCAAGAGATTTTTTTATTTAACTAACGTTTGTGGCATTGAAAATAGATCTAGGATAAAAATATTTTTTTCTATAAACAAACAAATATGCTCGATGTTATTAAATTAAATGCAATTTTTAAATGGTTTTTACACAACAGCTAGTGATTCAGTAAGTGCTTCTACGTCCAAAACAACGAGCGGACCTCTATATGCTTTCAAATAGAGATACCATGTCATGAATTGAATGCGCCGTACTTTTACATTCTTATTTTTGCGTGTCTGAGACTTGATTACTTTTTCAAGAAATGGAACAATATACTTCTCGTATCCCGTGTAAAGCGTGGTATTGTCAGGCACTACCTTTTCTAAAATATGCATTACTTTCTTTAAACGAGAGAAACGCCGACGCTGCTTTTCATGACTAAAGTCATCTGGTTCAACCCGTTTTAATGGTCGTATTTGGTGAGTTACTTGTGCAGAGTCTGGATCTAAGTAATTTGTGCCAAGATCCCACAACTCAAGCATTGTTCGTAGCCCACTATTCACCAATTGATAACCATATGGCAAGCAACGATAGGAACCTTTTCCAGTTTTCAGTTTTCTTTGGGGAACGTACTCCTTTTTCCACAAGAATTGTGCTATTATTAACATTATTGTTATTTTAAAATTATTATATTATCAAAATACAATAATGTTAAATTGTTTCTGCTAACGTCCAGGTGTCCTGAAGTGACTTGATGGGCTCTTGGCTTATCAGTGTAGACTGTGAGGCATACTCGAATTTCCTATTAAACCAATTTCGTTTGGATTTCAGAGATTTTATATGTTTTAGTTTGTTGAGATTTCACATCGAAATCTCGTTAGTAGGGAAATCTAGCATAAATCTAGAATACTGAAGGAACAACAAGATATAATGCTATAACCATGGTAAGTGCTATTCGCCTACTATTTTACATAATTACAATTTTATGTATTTATTCCTGCGTCTTTTTCATCATGCAAATTTAGCATGTTCACACCAGTCGAGATGAAAAACCGTCATTATGGAATATGTATCGTTCTGTGTATATATTTCTATATTTTGTCGTGTTCTATGTATTTATTCCTGGATTATGATACAGATGATGATGATGATGATGATGATGCTGGTGGTGGGGAAGCAATTATTGATCATGGTGGTGGGCCATGGTCCTTTACTGCCCGACACCATTTACACTTTGGTCTTGACTGTTCATTGTCAAATGACGATGCAACCCGCACAGCCTGCTACGGCAGTGGCCTCCCCAGAGTCGCTAGGGGGCGTGTACACAAACTACAGTAAATGGGTGCGTTATGGAATGATATTCGGTGGCCTATATTGGTGGACGGACGGCGGGGTCTTGAATTGGATCTTTTACGGAGTTCTATTTTTCTTGGGGATGCTCTACCTGCAGCAAGACTCGCTCTTATATGCGCGGAAGCATCCTCAGATACCTCGCACCCCGCAAGATATACCGAGCCAATTTAAAATGAGTTCGCCGGCGCAGTATGATCTTCGTTTTCAAGACTGCTCTATTAGATGCCCTGATGGCGTTATTATTCAGGCGTGGTTGATCCTTCAGCCGGAGGGCGAAGCAGAGCGTGCACCAACAATGATTTATTTTCATGGAAATGCTGGAAATATAGGAATGCGTTTGCCGCAAATGAGCGATCTATGTAAACTATGTAAAGTCAATATCATGGCGGTAGAGTATCGTGGTTACGGTAACAGCACTGGCGAGCCAACGGAGGCAGGTTTACAAATGGACGCTAAAGCTTCACTAGACTATTTATTGCTAGAGAAAAAAAGTGTAATTGACACAGAACAAATTTATTTATTCGGGAGATCTTTGGGCGGGGCAGTTGCAACTTGGCTAGCTTCAGAGTCTGCAGATAAACTCAAGGGTCTGATCATCGAGAATACATTTGCAAGTATATCAATGCTTGCGCTTAAGCTCTTTCCACTTCTGCGGCTGTTTCAATTTTTGTTGCCACTTATGCTGCGCCATAAGTGGGATACTGTGGCCGCGATTCGCAAGGTTCGAATGCCTATTCTATTTTTGTGCGGTATGAAAGATTTAATGATTCCAGCTGAACACATGAAGTCGTTATATGTTGCGAGTGAGAATAGTATGTCAAAAACATTTATTGAGTTTCCTGAAGGTGGACACAATGACACCCCTGTAAAGTGCCGGGATAAATACAACGAGGCAATACAGCTGTTTTTGGAAAAATGCGCCTCGATGAAGGAAAACAGTAAACCGAAAAACAAAGAACTTTAATACCCCGAATATATTAATATTAGAAGTAATTTAATTACAATTGAAATATATAAAACAAGAGAAATATTCTCATTTCTATTACTTATATAATATATAATATAAAAATATAATTCGTACGTACGAGTACTTCGTTATTATTTTATTATTATTTCTTTGCTGTGTGTACATCGACACGCACCTCACCAAATATATGACGCTAAATTCACACTAATCCTTTCTGCTTCAATCGAGCACTAATGATCCTGTCCGTGTCATGATTTGCATACTTTAGAACGTGAAGCCCATTGTATCGTATGAAATTTTCAAGAAATCCCTGTTTGCCATAACGACGACCAGTTGGAAAGCGAAATTTATCTAAGTGAACAGTTTCCAAGCGCTTCGACTCTTCCTTCGCTATAAACATTTGCTTTCTTGACTGTTTTAACTCGGCTAAAGTCGAGCATTTTCTAAGCTTTTGTGTTCGTGCGCTCATAATAGTAGAATCTGTAAACTTTTGGTCGTTAAATCTATCCGCTGGTGCAGAACCTTTAAAATTCAAGCAATTTATGACATTGATACCACCACGGCTCTCTTTAATCCATAATTTTCGCTTCAACCTCTGGTACCGTCGACCAAACTGCTTTTCGGGTAAAGTTGCTAGATTATGAGCTCTTTCTTTAATTTGTAAGTGATTCAGTTTATTTCTTTGGGTGTACTCATTGGCCTCCTCGTAAAATTTTCTTGCTAGTTGTTCTCTACCGATGTCATGTTCCTCTTGATCTATGATTCCAGAATTATCGGTATCCATGTCGCGAGCAATTTTGTAGTCGTTAATACTAACAATACCATCCCCGTCTAAATCATACGAGGAGTGGGCCCTGTTTAATGCTGCATATGATCTTAATAAGCCTTTCTGGGTTTTATGCCGAGGTAACGGGTTGTTGTCATCCATAAGCATCGTTCGCAATGGTCGTGTTGAGTCTCTTATTGGCTTTATCCATCTTCGTTCGGGATCGACTTCAACAACAGGTTCTGCCGGTTTCCAACTTCTTGCGTTGCTCCACTTTGCAGTTCGATTTTGTCTATCTGTGGTTGTGTTCGCTTTATTCAAATTGCTCGACCCTGTCGAGTGTTTTCGTGCTGACCGTAGGGGCATGTTTTGTGCGTAGTTAATTTGCGACACTGATATCTATGCCCCGATGATTGCAGTCATTCTCAAGAAACTGTGAGAGTTCGGCGCGAAACCCGAGTGAAGAAAGCAATCACACAACATAATATAAAATAATAATTAATAATAATATAATATAATAATAATAAATAATATGATGGATGATGATGAGATGATATATGATGTGTGTTTGTTTATTATTTTTTTATTACCACAGCAACAATGAGAATAATATTATTTAATATTTTTATTATAATGATATATATAAAGAAATTTACTCTACTACTTCTTACTGAAGAATATACAATCATAAAAAACAAATAAATATAATACTACCATTATGTTATATATGTACATATTACATCAATATATATTATAAATAAACAACATAATATAATGATTACAATATACAGTATATATAAATCGATAATAATATGTTAGTTACTATTCGTCACAATAGTTGCCGCAGCTTAAGAAAGTACTACTAATTCTTTTTTGAAGTCAACTTTCTTTTGACGACCCAAGAGCATGATTATACGATATAAACAGTCATAGCGAAAGTATATTTTTTTATCCGTTCCCACATACATATATGCATGCCCCAAGGGATAATAATAACCATAACACGTTATAGCAAGTCGTTGCGTGCAGTTAGTTGCAGAAGATTGTAACACCGACCGACCGCTGCCTGTTACGAAATGTCTGTACGCCCACGTCTAAGAAGTACGCAGGGAAGAAGGGGTTTTCTTAATGTTCCATACTCTACTTAAATCCTGGCTTTGCTACGTCCCTATCTGAAATACGAATGAGGAGTTTTTCGGTTATCTTGTTGTTATCTTCCAACAATAATTGTACTGCTGCAATCCTACGATGATGTCATATTCTTGTAGAGTAAATAGTAGTCCTGTTGTTTGATTATTTTAATAACTGTTTATTATTCATATTATTATTATTTTACAAAAAAACTACTACTATTATACTTATCATCTAGAGCTTATCTACTTCCTTTTACTTTTCTCACACACTACACAACAACTGCTGTAGATCGATGATGTAGCAGGTAAAAAAAAAGAAAAAAATAATAATAATAATAAATAACTTCTTCTTTTTTTCTTCTTTATCTTATTATTATTTATTCCCTATATGATATAAAATTGGTGATGTAGTATGTAGTTATAGTATGTTTTGATAAATACTATTAGAGTAGAGAAGAAGAATCATAATTAATATACTTTTATACTACTACTGAAGAAGGCACCTGTAGTAGACCTGTACTTCTTATTATTATTATTATTGTTATTGTTATTTCTCAATTATTATTATATATTATTTATTAGGAGAAGAAGATCAAGCCAGTAACGCAAGGACAACTGACGCTTTCGAACCAGTAACGGCAGAGTAATTGACGCAATTTTTTACATTGAAACTACCGAGAGGGAGAATGCTAAAACGTTGTCGCCATCCACCGTATTTTATTAACATTTTGTAGAGAAAGAAATACTATTCATAAAATTTCGAGGGATTTTGGCATATACACTTGAAAACCTTGTGTAGTCGCAAACTTTGCTATGCTGCTGGGCAGTGACGCTGAGGCCGCAAGATCTAGTTTGTACCGACAGGTAAAAAAGGCAAACAAAGAAGCGAGCAAAAGACGCCGAGATGAAAAAAAGAGCAACAAATCGCGTCTTAGGCAGTTGAATAGGGAAATAACAATGATAGAGAAACTACTCGAAAAAAATGTACCTACAATAGACTACACACCTGAGCAGAATAAGAAAAGACTAGTTAAACTGAAAATAGAGCGTGACAACATCATCAAGAAAATGTCGAACCCTACAATAGCTGATTACCAAAAAATGTTTGACGCGTCTAAAGTACAAAAGAGTAAAGATCGCTCGGCTCGCATAAAGATTTTCTCCGCATCGCGCCGAGATAGACTTCGTACTTCAGCTTTAGAGCGTGTAAGGCCTGCCAAACACACGTCTGCGTACAATCCCATGAGAACGAAGGCCAACGATATAATTATGCGACCCTTCACTGGTCTAGGACCTAGCGAGAAAGGTAAGCCGCTGCAACTAAAAGCGGATGCGTTGTGGCCGGTGCTACCAGGGAGAGGGACAGATCGGATTCCTGGTGCAAAGCCATGGTACCGCACTAAAAATGGCAGAATATTTGGCGAGCAGACCCTAGAAGAAATGCCAAAAAAGTACCGTGAAACTGTCATAAGGAATAAAGCTATCCGAGAAAGGAATGAAAAGTATATGCAAGCTCGGGCGAAGCGTCGCAGTGTCATCCAAGCAGCTTTAGATGCATCAGCGAAACCTCGAAGGCCTTGGACCGCACCGCCGGGTGTTAATCGGATTTTTAGCCAGGTACCACCGCTTAGACCGCCGACAGATCAAGAAAATAAAAAAATTGCCAAGTTAAAAGTTCCTGATAGGTCCGATCCAGGGCATCGACTACCAGGATACCCTGCGTGGCGCTAAGAAATTGCCATAATTACAGCAACACGCGATAAATATGTTGATTCTTGTAATTCTTTTGGGCAAAACGAACTATATAGAGAGTGTGCATGTGTAGCATAAAGTATACATATTTTTATCTTTTGCTTCGTTTTAGTACTTAATCTTTTTCCTATGCCTATGATATCATAGAAATCAAATGTGTTATTACCTTATCGTTATTAAACTTAAGTACAAAACTTGTAAAAGAATTGTTAACTCTCACGAAAACGACATGCTAAAAATATTCAGAGATACTGCGAAATCGTGTTTTCTGGGTGTGATTGTATATCATTTGAATTCGTGTATTATTTGAATTCGTAAACGTCAAAGAACGCTTAATAAGCTTCGAAACTTGACGAAACTTTCGAGGACATGTTATCTACTTTTTACAATTTACAAAGAAACGCGATCATATGCTGGGCATGGCTGGCGCTTATCTATTTACTCTATATAATCAAAATCATCGTTAATGTGCAAAATTTTATCCGCTTCTTTCGATGAAATACCATGCTTTTTTTTTAATCCACTCTTGACGGCGTAAATATTGTCGGTCCATCGATTGATTGCAGCCTTAGCTGTAGAAATATGAGCTCGCAGCTCATCCAAAACTTTAGGGTCATTTTCTTTTAGACGACCTAACTCTTTATCGATATCAGCTACGTCGCTCTGCAATTTTTCGTAATTTTTCAATATTGAATCGTATTCATCCGTTCGTTCTCTGCCTACGCTCAGCGTTTCAACTTCATTTTTGGTCTCCTCTAACTTTCTCTTCTTGTTACTTAAACTCTCGTCGAGTTGCTTTACAAGTTTTTTTTTGGTTGCTGTGGCCTCGCTTGGAAATGACCAGTAATAATTTGCGATTCCAATTTTTTCCAAATGGACTAAATTGTCATCCACTAATTCCTGCAGTACTTCTTTGATGCTTTGTGTAACGATCCCTTGTTTGCCCCCAATCTTCTCCATCTCCTTCAGTGTAAAAGGGCTCTGGCTATCAAAGAATATTTGCTGTAAGCGCTTCCGCTTCTCAGCTTTTGGCATACCTCTTCGCTTTGACATGGTCTTTGAAAATGTAATTGCTGTGGGGCTAAAATTGCTGAGTTTGTTTGTCAGTACTCCAGAAATCTGCGGATTGCCACATAGACCTTCATCCTCTACGAACTGAGAACTGAGAACGCACACGTGGCGGTCGCACTACTACTAACAACTGCTCAATCTGCTATTATTATTATTATTTATTATTATTATTATTATTTATTATTATTATTATTATTATATTATACTAGGCGGCGGCGCCTACATCATAATCACTTCTACTAAAAAAAAAGAAAGAGAAGATAAAGAGAGACAACATAATATTTTAATTTATACCATACCATCATTTCACTTTTTAATTAAAAAAAAATGATGGAGGAGGAGGAGAGAACAAATAAAAAAAAAGAAAAAAAAAAGAGTATGTATTTTAGAAGTGTAGAGGAGAATAAAAAAATGTGTGATGAAATGAAAATCGATTTGAACTACACATAAAAATCATCTTCTTAGTTAAATAGTACTACCAACTAAAAAGAAGAAGACACCACTTTCGATTCACAATTTATTCGCCCTTCACTACACTTACACTATCATCAAGCTATCTATCTATTTGCAAACAATTGATATAGACTAGCATAATAAAAAAAACATGTAACAATAATACTACTATACTATAATACTCTGGTTCTCTGATTACTATTTATATTACCTCTACAAAGCGCCACCATCGTCCACATTGATGAGATAGACCCATTGTGAGTTTATATATTTTCTCATCCGTTCTGTTTGCCGCGTAAAATGGCATTGTAGACGTGCGAGGCATAGGGAATAAATTTGGAAGCTAAGTAATGGTGTTTCGTATTCAAAAACCTTAGGCAGATAAGTACTTGGTCACGATGTGTCTTAAGGACTTTTTAACAATATGACAATAGTATAATGAATTTTAAAATAATAAATGAACTCACAGAGAATCTATTTCACTTAAATAAATGTTTGAATTTCGCGTGGTGAAAGGTTTCAGTCTTCCTCTTCGCTTCTTCTCTTGCATTATGTATTGTTATTA
>JACLAC010024099.1_pt1 | contig 19088 bp, 17 predicted proteins | sample 8027881 | NCBI WGS metagenome assembly JACLAC01 (sample SAMN15725517, study PRJNA655200) | protist metagenome | isolation source: fluorescence activated cell sorting (FACS) single amplified genomes of... | place: Spain: Blaines Bay Microbial Observatory, Mediterranean Sea | collected 2016-01-19 | reverse complement strand
TTGCGTCCTCCGAATCAAGCTGTGTTGCTCCCAATCTCGTGCGACTGCATGCGCAGCAGTTTCCCATGATTGCGAGACTTTTGATCTTCCTGACCCTTCTGATCAACGGTCTTAGCCTTGTTCGCATAGAAGATGGGCCTGTGGCAGGTAGCAGTGGCAATCTGGTGCTTCGGTATATAGACTACTACCTACCATCTTCCGCGAAGCAGCGTCTATTGGCACTAAAAAGTTTTCACAATATTACTTTAATGTTGAACATTATTGTTATGTTGTCGATTCTCACTGGATTCGTGGTGATTTAAAGCTCTGCACTACAAGAATCGTATGTCATCATTTTAACATATTTAGGATTCGGTTGCGTCTTTGAAAGGTCAAGGTAAACCTCGGCAAGTTTCAGAAGAAAGAAAGGGATGCAGAAAACACTGTTTTCATAAACAAATAAAGTTATGATAAGTTAAAGAAAATTATGAATCTCCTCCACAACAATACAATAAAAATAATCAGTAATACTGCAAAAACGAGTGTTATGATTGTGATTGCGTATCATTTAGAATCATAGACGTCGAATGACGTTGACAAATTTCCAAAACTTTATGAAATTTTCTAGGACAAGTATCTGTCCTCACTCTTTTCATATTTACACTAAAAAATAATTCCGTACTACTTCAACGCTAGGAAATTTTGTATTATTATATTTGTACATATAGTTTTTTTTGTATCGAGATATTAAATATTTTCACCGTGCAAACGTTTTTGCAACTCTTGGGTAAAATATCAAATGTATATCTTAGTTATTCAAAATATTTTAGTCCGATTGGATACATATGAAAAAGCACTCCAAAAGGGTCATGACTTAAAAGGACATCACCTTTCAATCTTTGATGAAAACCTTAGGGCGACTAAATATGTTAATGGCATCTTCTATCTCCTGAATCTTACGTTCCAAATTGGCTTTTTTCCGGATAGCACTCGGTGTCTCCACCAATAGTGGCATACGCTGCAAATGATCCTTGGTAGCAGCCAAGTTTTGTTTCAATATGTTCAATGTGTCAAGTCTTTCCTCTTCTGGCATTAAGCTCATTCCTGCTGGAGCCTTCTTGTTCTCTTCCTCCCTTCGTTTCCTTGCTGCCTCTTCTGCCATCTCAGCCTTGCGTTCTTGAATGTATAATGGTACCTTCCCATAGTTATCACCACTCTTTTCAATACCACGGTTAACATTCTCATCTGTGGCTTTCTTTGGCGGAGAGGAGGTTACAACTTCACGACGATTATGTGAAATAAAGTTTTTCTCCTCCCTGGCAGGCATATTGATGACCTCGTTTCTTTTTGGGACAGCAGGTTTCCTGGTTTCTCTTGCCCCTTTCTTTGGACTATTCCGTCTAGCTTTCGCTATGCGTTCTTCCCGCAACTTCTTGTTCTTCTGAGCAAGTTTTTCCTTTTGCTCCTTTCTTTCTTGACGCATACGTGCCGTTTCCTTTGCAATTTGCGTTGCCGTTTTGCCATCTTTTGCGACTCTTGGTTTGACGTCCTTAAAGCGTTTCATTTTAAACGCTTTTGCCTTTGGCTCCTCTCGATGTATACGCTTTTCCCTGTTTTCTTGTTGCTTTTCGCGTAAAATTCTCAAGTTTTCACGAGCATGGTTCCTAGGCTCGATACCGCGCCTTCGTTGTACATCTCGAATACCCCTCACCGGGTTCATAAGATCACCAACGGCAGAACCTTTTTTGTTGTACTTTCTTGCGATTCTAGATGCGTCCATTTGTGCGTATAAATGATATTGATATATTATACTCTTTGAAACAGTCCCTGTCCGTGTAAGTTGTACCCGCAACGCCAATCCATACGAAACCTGCGTGTACACCACCACTTTCAATTCTAATGGTTGAGGGGAGCATGATGGTTATATTACTACAACTTTTTTTTATTGTTACTACTACTCTGTGTAACTACTACAATAATTTTCGAAAATTTAACACTAATTACACTCTACTGTAAGAAGTAGTGCTGGAGTCCTAGTAATGTTTGCTCTCGTTTTCTTTTTTCTATTGTCAGCTGTGATGCTGGAATGCATCATCCTCCAGGCAAACCAAGCAAATACAATAAATCCATCTATCTCTGTTGTGTGAACGAGACATTGGCATTCAAGCCCGCGAGTCATATACAAATACGTACACAGAAGGATAATATTAACATCATACGCCAACATTTATGTTCAATTCAAACCTGCGATCAGGTTTAACGGCAGCACTACGAGTTCAAATTAGGGTACTGGGTTAAGAGCAGAAGAGCAGCGCGATTTTTGGAAACTGGAGTATACCATTTTATAGGCCAACTCACCAGTAGACTGTACAACAATATTCCTTGATGATCGACGATCAAAAATTACGACGACGACGACGACGAGGAGCGAGAATAATAATAATAATAATAGTAGAACAACTGATGATAAAGAAGAGAAGAAGAAAAGATTCATGCGACATGCATTACCGTCGATAAATCACACCCGGATCTACCTGTGTTTATGTGGCCCAGACGGGGCAGGCATGGCCTCCATTGCGCTGACAAGCAATACTGCAAGCACAGACGAAGACGATGCTCTCCAGCGCGATGAAATAGAGGCTCTGGCCGCCATTTTTGCGGAGAACTTCGAGCTTGTGCGCGATACCCCCCCGCGTAGAATAAGGATATCGGTCGCAGGTGAAGTAATTCTTACTGTGTCGCTTCCGACAAGTTATCCATCAACAGCGCAGCCTCAATGTACTCTGTCAGTGCACCCTAGATCTGCGTGCAAACGATCCACAAAAGACTTTATTCAACAGTACAAATTCCCACCTTTTGAAAAAGGGGGTTTAGGCTGCATTTATGACCATATTCAGGATGTTTCAGACAGGTTGCCAAAGCTGGAAGAGGTAAAATCCATGTCAGGGCATGGCGACGAGGAGGAAAGACTACTATTATTTATTGACCACATGAATGATTCCGTTTCATATCAAAAACTCTTGAAACGATGGTCGGAAAAGCTAGATTTGCAGCTTGAAATATGGTATCGCGTTGTAAGCAAAAGCGAACACTGCAAGCGCAACAGCAGCGCCAGAGCTGAAGTTCCGTTGCCAACTGGAAAAAAAACGCGAGCAGAAAATATTTACATTTTTATTCAAGGTGCAAAGCCTGATATTGATGTTTTTCTTCAGAAACTAAAAGTAGAATATGTAGATATCAATAAACAAGGAATAAAGTGCAAAGAACGAAAATCGAAAATTTTAATGAGGATGCTCATGCAAACTCTTCATAAGAAAGCAGCATGCAGATTTTCTTTTGCTACTTTTGCACAGCAAAATCCATATTCTAAAGAAATACAACTTAACCTTCGCCAGCGACTCGAAAGTTTCGGCTACACGTGTTTAGGTAAAGATGTATCTATGAAATCAAAAGAATCGAACAGCAACAAACGTATTATATTAATTAAGTTTGATCACATTAAGTCGAAACAAGTACGAAAAGCCATCAAAAGCATAGCAACTAGTTTGTTCTTGAGAGGTTTATGCAGACCCGGTAAACCTGGTCTTGTTTGCGTAGAAGGGACAAATAAAAATGTTGCTGAGTTTGAAAAAAAAGTTCGCTTAGAATTTTCTAGTTGTACACGTAATTCTGGATGTTGGGGTCCTGCAAATCATCATTTTCAATCCATTAGTGTGATTGGCGAAAAGTATCAATGCGATAGAGACTATTTTGAGAGCCAATTTGTGGAAGTTGAGAGTGAGTCCCTTATGCACGTTGCTCATAAATTTGTTAATGCAGGCTTAAAGCAGCTATTTTTTTCGTCTTTTCCTGCATTAAATCCAAATTGGGATATCCCAAGCACCACTGGTAATCCAGACCCGTATCTAAAGCAGCGTGGAGGTACAAGACGAAAATGTTCAAATAAACGCATTTTGTAATCGAAATGGTATGATAGTCTAACTTTTTTTTCGTTTTGGCACGCACACACTATCAAAGTTAATGCGCTCTACACTTAAAAAACAATACGCGCATTAAATCACTTCTCTTTCAGGCCCAAACTTCTTTTTAGTAGATAAAATAGTATTTAATTTTCATTTTTTTAAAAATATGTACTCGTATTTTAAATAGCATAGCGCACATGTATTGTAATAAAATATTTAGAATGTACACACGATACTATATCTATTGCTTGAACGCAGTAAAAGGTTCGTATTTATTTTTTTAAATGAACAGGACGCAATCAGTCATCTGTTTGCGTTAGACAAGCAACACCAGCTTTGATCCATCGTTTTTGTTGGTGATCATCCATCATTGGTAACTTAATACTTGTGACATAGTTTGTACTATGACCTGTTGTTGATAGCATACCCCTGCGTTCAGAGGTTTTATAAACGGGGCAATTATATCGATGACCCCAGACGATTTCCTCACGCTTCACTGGTACCATCCAAATCACAGGCATTTGCACATAAAGCTGTTTGACGTTGCTATCTACAAGAACCTTCTTATCGAAGTCCCATCCAGCTCCTTCTAAAAAGAGGCCTTTGATATAGGCACCATCGGCAGGTCGATCCTTGAGATTATCCTGCTCTGTCAAGTTATAAAGTTCATAGTCATAACTGAGTTCGTCAATAGCTACGGTATACTTTCTTGCAAAATTTTGAAGTGTACCTGTCAGAAAAGAAGGAGTAAAAAAGAATCCACTGATCCAGTACACTATCGGCCTGTCATTCTCTAACCAATCCGCAAAAAATTGCACACGTAGAAGAAAATCATTGGTCCATGGTCCAAGGGGCTTCATGGATGGGTACGACACTGCTGTCCAGTTGTCTGGCACCCATCCATTAACCATGCTATTGCCCATGTCTTCCAGTTCTTGTGACATCACGACGAGACCCTTGATGGCTTTGCGAACGTCTTTGAGAGAAGATGACATTCGACCTAAAAGTTTGTTGAATTTTAAAAGCTCTTCAGTCAGCACAGTGTTCATACTTTCATCAAATCGCACAGGATATAAAACACGGGCCTTTTCTATGTCATATTGACTTGGTAGCCTTCTATCTATATCTGATGCAATATCTTCTAGAATCTCGTCCCAGGACTTGCCGTCTCCACTTGCAGACTTTGCTTGCAGTCCTAATACAGTATTCAGCATTAATGTTGTTTCAGAAACTGCAGAAGCAATCGCGGCATTATCGTGCATTCCAAACAACTCTGGCTCAGCCTCAAATGGGAGTTGCTTGATAAACTCGAAATTTGATTGCAAGTCTCCTTCCGGGGGTGCATAAAATCTACCGGATGACGAAAACTTGTAGTCGTCGTTCAAAATGTCAGGGGTATAGAAGTCAGTCATTATGTTTGTAATTAATCGCCTGTCCTTATCATCTGTTACCCGACCACCATAATTACACTGAGCTCTTACATTGCAAGACATGCTTGATATGGGCCTCATGGATGATCTTGAAATTGTTGAGAAAATTTCGGTCATAGCGACTAAAGAAAACACTTTGCTTCTTAAATTAAAAGGTATGCAAAAAGAATGGGGTGAAATGTCTTTTGAAACTAAAGACTACCGAAATACTGGAACCTCTGTGATCGGAGGTACTGAAGATATACTGACATTAATGGACGATCAAATTGTGATCACTCCAGGGCAATTGTGGCTCTTCAACCTTCTCTCCGATCTTTAAGTCCTTCATGGATTGGTGAGCTTCTGCATCACTATTAAGCTCTTCCAAATTTTTGCCTGGCATGATTGTGCCAAGCGGGCTCGACGCCGTTATCTTGGGCCTGGTATTAAAGTAAGGGGTTGACTGATTTCTAGCCAACACATCTTTCGTGTCACCAAGTGCCCCTTCGTTTGTTTTAACTAGATAGGGAACCGAAGCAGACTCGCTTAAAATAGGAATTTTACCGACTTTTTTGGGTTTCCTCGCCTTTTCTGGAAATTTTCGTATCGGTTCACGCCTATACTTCTGTTTCCGCGTAAACGTTTCTACCATCTCATGTTCCTGCGCATGCTTACTTTTCCAGGCATAAGGAACATTCTTTGAGTCAATCTTGGATTTGCTCTCATCCATCTTTGACGAAATGTCATCGGAATCAAAAACCATCAAATTAGCAGTATTGCCCAAGCGTTTCCTAGCCCATTTCTGGCTCCCGGTGGCATCTTCGGTCTTGCCCGTCTTGGACTTAGACTTTTTGGTAAACGCCGCAGGTATGCGAATGTTGAATTGGGAAGACATGTCCGTAGCAGCCCTGTCTTCCGAAAGCAATTTCTGTGGTTACCGCAAAGCCTTTTGCAATGTAGCGTTGCAACTAGATTCCGCTCGATCAAGCGTTTCCAATCATGCAAGGTATTGCTCCCCATGTCCAAAACATGCATTAATCATCACGCATGGTAATCGCCTTGTGTGAATAACAACTCCATCCTTACTCTATAAAGCAGTAGGCATTAGCATACCAACGGCACAGCACACGCGATTTGAACGCAGTCGATGAAGTGTCAACGATATTATTCTTGGCGTCTTCTACTAACCCTAACTCTAACTTGGAAAACCCTCATCATCCACATAGCTTACTATACAATAATTTGAAATAATACACACTTTTCATTGTTGTACGTTGTTCAAAAAAAAATAAAAAATAGAAGAAATTTAAAAAAATTTTTTTTGGTGTGATAATCTAATGTAGTTGGACACTACGCCTTCGAAGGCTAATTACGAGTACCTCGTAGTGTACTGCTCTGCATATTACATCTTTTTATTGCTGTTCTCTTCTTCAGCTGCTGCGGCGAGATCATCATCTACTATAAAAAAATAAATTATTACACTGTACCTCATCCTTAGAATCCGCGGTGTTTTCTTGAAATGACATCGACCCGATCACCAACCCGGATAACCCCGCAAAAATTATGAAGCTTATCTGGATCGTTGTATGTTGGTAATAGACTAGATAGATTTTCACCAAAAACAATTTTGTCGCTTTGATTTGGATCTCTGCGGAAAGTTCGAAGGGTTTTCAATGGTTCTCCCTTAATACCCGCCTGTTCTGCTGTCACTTGATTTGTCGTTGTCACGATGCATCGCGTACAATGTTTTACGCCCAAGAAGTCATAAGTACCAATTTTAATATGCCCATACGTATCTTCTTCAAACGCGCGACCACCTACTGTGACAATATTAGGTCGGAATCGATTCATAGGCAGAGTACTTGCCCTTTTCTTAGCTAACCTATAATTTAAATCAGTCAATGACTCCTGACCGACGATTAGGTAGTTAAACGCATCTGCAAAAGAGGCATACGGCAATTTGCCACCCAGAGCTTTATGCTGCGAGTATTTCGCTGGACTGTGTCGTATAGTATTTAGTGGAGTGTCCATCCAGACCAAGCGATATCCCTCTGTATCAAGGTAGTCATTGATCCAGTCCGAAGCCTCGTCACCTTGATCTGGGCAGTTATAAACGGTGTCATCCCATATCTTTACGTCGATAAAGTCACCGTCAGTCACTGTGGGAACAGCAAGATCCCACATGCTTGGAGCACTGCTCGATAACATATTGATCATAATGTGTTAGTTTCAAAAGTATTGTAGTAAAGTGCCGCAATTCCTTACTTACCGCAAAACCAAGGTTCCGTCTTCTTGAACAAGTGGCCATATGTTACATAGTTCGGGCTTCTCCCTTTGTGTGACAAATTTCCCACTTTCGTCAACAATCATCCATCGACGGTCGTGTTTGAAACCAGTAGTACACATGGATACCTTTTCTACGCGTACTCCACCACAGCCTTTGATAGGATAAACATATAATTCGGCAACGTAAATGTTCTTCGCGGAAGTAAAAACATAAGTCTTCAACACATAAATCGAAAACAAAAGCAACCCAATAGTCTGCACGTCAGGCATCGACGTCAATTTATCGACGACTTCCTCGAAACCTGTAAGCATGGCTGGCGATGTTACAACTAGTTTTCCAATTTCGCTCTTGCGTCTTCAAATTTATTAGCTCGACGGGGCCGACGTGTGGGTGCAGAGCAGTGTAATATCACCGAAAGGCTGCCGGTTTTAGGTAGAGTTCTTTGTCCCGTCATCACTGGTGGCGGCTGCTGGCCACCACGGACACAGAAAGAAAAAAGAAGAAGAAGAGGAGATGAAGATTCAGATGGCGAGAGAATAGTAGACAAGCTTGAAAAACGATCGATTGATAGGACATCGATTGACAAGCACATACGAAATGTGTAAGTACAGGCACAGGAACAGCCCCAAACTTCTAGGTTACACAGCATACACATGAACGATTTTGATGATTGCGCTATTTATATACTAGCTACTCTTTGTAACACAACAACATCATTTTTTTTCAGTAGTGTTCTTACTCTACAACTTTGCTCACTATTATCCAATTTTATTAAGAGAGTAAAAAACAGTGCTTTTCCATCCTCCATAATTTGAAATAATAAATAATAAAGAAAAAATAATTATTTTATCAAACTGTTTCTCAATGTTAAATACGGTTTAATTTGAAAGTTTCAAAACAAACTGTTGGGCGCACTCGACGTTTTTGAATGCACGACCAATATAATTGTATATACGAAGCTCCTTGTCAGTAGAGAAGTCTCTCTCGGTTCAGAACCATAATACTTTTTTTGTTTTGGTATGCCATGCTTAATAAGGCTTGCTTTTCTTTTCCTGGACGGAGTACGTGAATAGTATTGAGGCTACTGGCACAGTCGTGTAATTCAAAGTTTGCCATAACATTTGCGGGCTCCAGATTTTGTTTGATTGAGAGACAATGTTACAAGTCATTGCATCAAGTGCACCATCAATGATGCCAATGTTGTAACCATGCAAATGAGTTTTCTCAGCATGACGCTTTAAATACATTGGTAAATCTTCAACGACGTTGTATACCACGAAACAGAGAAGAATATACGGGACCGAAATGTATTTTTGTCTCGAGTTGTATAGGAAAAGATATGCCGCTATACAAAAAGCACAAACCGTCCATATGCTATTTTCAACGAAAAACCATAAGTAGTGTTTTTTCATTACACCAATAAAACTTATAGTTTGCGCGATTGAAATGAGGAAGACAATTATGTTTGATAATTTTGTGTTTTCCAGCAGTTCCCTACTTGCCATATATACGAAAGTTAACTCGCCAGTACAAGCAACAGTTCTACCCCAAAGAGGCGAGCACAATGGAAAATCCCAAAAGCAATCTCGCTCCACAGTACAATGCATGAAGATAGCTCTGTGCATGTAGCAAAAGCAAACAACTTGCGAAAAGCCTTGTAATCTTGATGCTTTACATTTTTTATGGAACGTTGCATAAAGGAATGCCAAAGCGGTGGCAGTGCTCAGACTACTCCACCAGATCATAGGAGGCACTTGCACTACCTTTGGAGGTCCGATGCACAAATAGACCGCAAAAAAGTACGCCGTAAACAGCGAAAGTAGCTTGAAGTTCATTTTCTGATAAAATGTAGATTCTTATTCAGGTTGGCTGCAGCGAACAGTTGTAGTAACGTTGCGTCGTTTCCACCACTTGCAGCCCTTCGTGTTGCTTGCTGCTTCTTTCATCATCATCAATAATATAATATCATTATTATAATTGATTTTTATTGTTGTTGTTGTTGTTGTTGTTATTCTTATTATTATTCTATTGTAGCAGTATTGTGTTGTTGTACTCCCCTGTAATTTAAATTGAAGTAGCATTTTAAGAAGACCACCTCATCATCACACTAGCCCTACTACTCCACGATAGTAGCAACGTGAAAATGTCCGACCAATAGCCGTCTCCCTCTGTTGGGATTTGGATTACGACGAAATTGAAGTTGAACAAGAAAACATCCACCACCACCACCCATATTTATTTAGTTTTTATTTGTGTTTTCTTATATTAGTGATACACTATTATACTTATTACTATACGAAAATGTAAGGAAGCCCGGATGTATATGTACTGAACCAATACCAATATAATAATAATATATTTATATGAACCAATACTAATCTTCCTCCTCGTCCTCACTCCATGCTCTATAAGCACCCTCTTCATCGGAGTCCAAATCTTCCATTCCACGCTGCCTCAACCTAAACGAAATACTATCAAAGCCATGATCAACTGCAGCATTTTCCTGATGTTTGGAAGCCCAGCAAACCTTGCAGTACTCATTACGGTACATTTTTGTTGTAAAGGATGTTTGAACATGCTTTCGCCGACTTTTCCTTGATCTTTGCACATGTTGAATCGCCAGCATCATTGTAGTAATATGGTGTATTCCAACTATCATAAGCGACGTGCCATGTATTTTTCTCTTTCTTTATAATACTTGCAGGCTTTTCCCACTGCGTTACATTCGTAGTTGCATTGTTAGCAAAAGAAGATCGTAAATGTGAGGAAATGTTTGAAAAAGTTATGACGCCTAAACGGGCGTCGCAGAAATCACAAGATAACACAGAGCCTGTGGAAGCATATCCGGGACAATTGCAGCTATTGGAGGAAATGAGACTGATGGATATTCGGCGTGTAGAACAAGAAAAAGAAATACAAGACTTAATTATGCGCGAGAAAGAATATGCTATGATGAATATGAGAAACATTTGTAATTATCTGAAGAGAAACGTCAACTTGAAACAGATTGCAGAGGAAGAGGCGAAGAAGCTTCGACGAGAAGCACGGGAAAAGGCGCTTGCAAATTTAGTGTCTAAAAACCTAAAAAAGAAAGAGAAGAAGAAGCCAAGATGGCTACAGCTCTATGAAGATTCAGAAAAGAGAATGACGAGGGCCAAACAGAGGCAGATGAAGTCAAAGAAATTAAGCAGTGAGGCCTTGGGTGAGAAGGAACCCAAAAAGAAATAGTACGTTACATTTAATATATAGGTGTTCGCTAAAAATAATCAACCCCAACATTTTTTTCGTTTAGACATTGTGTAGTTTTGTTCATGTTAACGAAAATTATAATGCGCGTCTTTTATCTCTTCTACTCTCGTATTTTCTTCTTATCCTTGGCCTTCTTCTCCTTCTTCTCCTTCTTTTCCTTTTTCTTTTTTGCCTTCTTTTCCCTTTTTTCTGTAGGTGTTTTTTCTGCTGTTTTCATCACTTTCACAGGCACCGGTTCTGTTACTATATCATGGCTTTCCTGGATTTCTATTTCTTTTTCATTTTTTTCTTTCTTCTCTTTTTTTTTCTTCTTCTTTTTTTCTTTCTTCTTTTTTTCTTTCTTCTTTTTCTTCTTCTCTGTCTCTCTATCGTCTTCCACTCCAATCTCATCAGAATTTATATTGTCACTTTCTTCAATATTTTCGATTTTGTTTCCTGGAGAATCTTGACTTGCATCAGTGGTAGCTTGCCCTTTACCACCATTATTTCCATCAGAAATGTGCTCGGCAGTTCTTTCCGTTGCAGCAGCAACCTTGTTCAATGACCTTGATCGCGAGTGCACAACTTCTAAGTATCGCGTTTTACCGTCTTCTCCTTTCATAGTCTTCCCATTCACACGCTGTACTGCAAATGTCGCTGCAGCACTGCTAGTAAATGTTACAAAGCACTGCCCTTTACATTTAAAGCGGCGCCCCGGAAAGTAGAGCAGCTGTATCTTTGAGATTGTGCCACAAGACTCAAAGGTTTCAAGAACAACATCTTGCGTAACACCAAAAGGCAAACCACTTACAAATACTTTATTTGGATTAGCGCCAGGGTCTAGTTTCCGTCGTTTTTTTTCGTTCATTTCTTGCTGCTTCCTCTCGTTGACGAGTTTGTGGTTTACTGATACGCCAGCAGTACTAGATGCGCCACGTTTTTTCGATATCTTTTTCGGGCACTCGTATATCCAGTGCCTTTTTTCACCTGCCGCGCCACACGCTTTACATTGGTATCCCTGTGGAGGCGGTCTACGCGGCTTACCAGTGCCAGCTAAGTGTTGAATGGATTTACCCTTCAAAAGGTGCTGCGGATTAACTTTTTGATAAACATTACTGTGAGACATACTTTGACATACGAAATACGACAAATGTGCAGCGCTTCGCAAATGCCATGGGCGCCGTGTGGTACGTGTCTACGGTCATCCAAGCTCGCGCCATGGACGACGTGGAAATAAAAAAGGATCGATGGTGGAGGTTGATTGAGGAGGATTTTGTTGTTGTTTGTTGCCACAGGAGAACAAGCCGCTCCTGTCTACGCAAATGCATACTATTGAAACCCTCAGGTGCCCTAGGAAAGCACCACATAGGGCGTAAATCGCTACACAATCCTGTGCTTGGCGGGCTTGAAGCCTTTTTCGATTTAACTAGCTACACCAGTCGCGAAGAAGAAATTTTAAATTAGCTTAGCTAGTGCTAGCCAGACGACTATTTATATTTGCTCCTTCACCGTTTGAAGTCTCTTCTCCTAGGATCCAACATTTCGATTTAACTACATCAATTTGTACTATCATGGTCCTCAAACATTCAATAATATTGCACAAGATGATATCATCAAGATAGCCTTTTTTTGAAAAAAAAAGATATTAAACAACCGAATCTTCTTCTCCTTATTTATTTATTATGGTACGTATATGCTCCACTCTACTATATCGACAGTGGTCAGAGTGTAGTCACTATGTATGTTGTTGTGGCGTATCGTTGCAATGGATAATGAGCGTTTTTTACATTCTCTTCATTGTTATTATTATTACGGCCAGTCCACATCAAGATAGAGGCGTCATTCACATCATATTATTATAATACTAACACGGTTATCCATTATTGTCGTCATTGCTGGAACGTGCACGCATCCTTCCTGCGCAACACATGGACGGAATCGATGTGCAAAGCTCCATATCTACTTCGAAATGATAGCGAAAACTTCAATTTTATCCGCATGGGCGGTATGGGTCCTCCTGCTGCTGGCGGTGTACCCTATAGCATTTGCACAGACGACAGTGGGACCTGGACCACTCTCCATGGACTATGGGGATCCTACTGTGAATTGTACTCTTTCGGAATGCGCAACCGTTTCGGCAACGCAAGTAGGTGTTAGCCTGTACACTGGAAAAACGCCAAACGGGATACGGTTCACATTGCGACCAAAAGACTCGAGTGGTTTAAACACTGCGATGTTTACGACATCGAACTCGTTTGATATCAATGACGAAAGCGATAAGAATGCCATATGGAATTATTTTACTTCCGATGTAAGTCAGAGTCGTGTTGTCGATGCCTATTTCTACGCCACCCTCAGTTTCACTAACATAATAACCAAACATATTAATTCGGTAAACAATAGTGCCCAAGAAAATTGCGTGGTTCGAATGCCTATGATGACAGCTGCATGAATGACGAAGGATATTTTGAATATTTCAAAAATGCAGTTCCATTTACGTTGAAGTCCAAATACAATGTTAACCAACAATTTACGGACCACCTATGGATTGGAAGGGATGAAGCTCAAAATCAAGGAATAAACCAAAAACAATGCGCGAGGCTTGTTGTTGAATCAAATGATAACGATGTGGAAGTCAAGGAAATACGAAGAAACGAATCTGAAGGACAATTTTACTACAATGTTTCGTTCGCCATAACCCAACCCGCCACTGGTATATTCTCAATTTTCTTTCGAAACGTTGGAGAAAAGAGTGGTTATGGATATCCAATACAGACAGCTAACAGTAACAGCTGGCCCTCGACCACAAATAACTATGGTTTACCGTCACAGGTTGCGGTATCCAGTCCTTATCTGTATCTTAATGCTTCAACAGCATTGACCTGCAACTACATCGGAGAATGTGTTCGAAGCAAATATGAATTCAGAGTTAGCAGTGGATCCTTGGAATCGGGAAAAATATTTAATTATCAAATGTCAATAAAATTTGGTGGAATGGTCACAAAAGATTGCGAGGAAGGAAATTTGCCATGCTCAATTGAAGCCGCACCAAGTTTTCAGACAATGACGGTGGTGTTGAATGCATCAAAGAAGTCGCGAGATTTAGCATATTCTACAAGCTACAGAGTTGATTTCGGCAATAACGAGCCTATAACAGAAATAAATGTGAATCTGCACATCAGCGTCGGTCCCACAGACGCAGACATATTGCTTGAGCGATTGTAGCTATGACTTGGATATACGAGCGCAAGGTTCCTACTTGCCCGACACTTGTGGAGGCAAAATGGGTTTAAGTAAACCAAATAATGCTTTGTGTTGCCCATATAACGGGTGCAACAATAATGGATTCTGTGTTATCGACGATGTGAAAAAGGAACCTATTTGTAAGTGTGATTCAGGTTACTCTGGCGTTGGATGTGAAAATGCCATCGTGAATCCTCCTCCGCTCGCGACATATGGAATATACATTGGAGGCCTGTTGGCACTTGCAAGTGTTGTTGTCTGCTGCAGCTTTATGATTATGAACACATTTATGGCATCCTTGATCCCACAAAAGAAAAAAAAATTATAATACACGGTCAAAGCAAAAACATGTACAATATATGTACCTATGAAACCTCATCTTTTATGCGGAGATTTAAAAAATGATCTACTCTAGTCAATATGCAAACGCATGTACATACGTTTGTCAAGGCGATGACGCCACAATAAAATATACAGAAGCTCCTCATCTAGCCAACATCCCGAAAATCAGTCTACCATTGAAGCAACACAGTTACATTTGCCCAATAGCGAAGAAAAGACTGTGTTACCCGCAAATAGACATGAGGCAATTCATGTGTCACAGTCAGAAGCTGTCTGAGCAAATGCTTTTTCATAGGCAACTTCTCTGGTAGAATACTACTTTGGTGGCTGAATCCATATGTAGGCAACTTCTTTGGTAGCATACCACTTTGGTAGCTGAATCCATTCCGGCCTCCCTTTTTGAAATTGTGGTAGTGCTAAGCATTCGTAACTGTAATAATGCACCACTACAACAACAGAGTTGTTGATGTTAATTATGTTTGTGTGTTGTGTTACACCATATTATTATTATTTTATATTTTTTATTTATGTGACGACGACAACAAACAACAACGAGAAGAAGAAGAAGAAGAAAGAAAAAAAGAAGAAGAAATATAACGGTGACGGGCTATGACACGCGAATGGCCGCAGATGTAAGGGTCCCGCGAGTAAACCCCTCTCTTTACCGTTTTTTACATTGTACGATTTTGGTTCTTAACCACATAAAGTTCAATAGATGTCGTCAAATAAATCGAATATGGCTTCAACAATGAGCTCTTCGCAAGACTGGGGTAACTATGCGAACGTTGGTGACGGGGCAGGGGGCAATGGAAGTGAGCCTTCGCCTTCGTCCTCGTTGCGTTCATCACCAATTAAGCCACCCTCTGTTGTATCAATCAAAAACGATGCCAGTGTTAATTCTCCCTCATATAGGCCAAAGTCACCTTCAATACTGTTGTCTCCTGCCCGAGGTCGCAGAGCTTCACGGTCTTGGTCGAAAAATGCGCTTTTGCCAGGCCAGAGCAAATATGCTAACCAAAACCAAGCAACTCAGCATTTCGCAGCCATTGAAAAGATATTTAACGTCGAAGCTTTAATTGAAGACTTGAAGGCCATGTATAGCTCTGAGGACACAAAACAAAGTCGCTACGCGGGTTTTCTTTTTCACGCCATCAGCGAATTACGTTTTTCGAAGCGCACTGTGAGTGGTATACGCCTCGTAATGGTCGCTTTACAAACTGAGTTGGACGAGCAAGAGCTACAAAAAATGCACTACGGCGATGCACTCGGTGTTAACGACAACAATATGAACAAATCAAACATTGATACGGAGGCTATTGTGTCTGGAGAAATTGTTTTGCTATGTTTAGCATGTGTGACAGAACTTGAGATTGTATTTAACGCTACAGTCTCTATAGCAGATGAAATATGTAGATGCTTGCGGTACTGGAAAAACTTGAGTAGCCAAAACTGGAGATTTAACGTACTTCGGGTGCCTGAACGAATTTTCAATCCAGAATTACACAAATCCTCTTGCCAAGAGCGTATTCAATATTTAGAGGAAATCTTAGAAAAGCAATTACATATTTTAGGAGTCACAAAGCGTTTGATGATTAATATGAAAGATAGGTGCCCTGCCGGATATGATTTTAAACAACAATACGGTAGTTTGATGGGTTGGGCGGCAGAGGGGTTCGAAGTGTTACAGCGTGAAATTGGAGGTTCGACTATTACCAATGAGCCCTTGGTTCATTTACTAAAGCGTAGCTCACGTGCTTTTTTGCGAAATTCGTCCGTAGGGTCAAATTTGAATGTAATGTCCGGTATCCCAGAAGAGGATACCGAGGATAGTGGTGCACATTCTCTGCGATCACTGGGCTTCTGCTCTCCGGTCTCTAGGGAAGGTGGCCCACGGGTCATGGGGGTCGAATTTGCAGGAGTTTTGATGGTCAATCTCGGTGAACTCATTTCAACCGTACCAAAGTTCCAACAAGTTCAGAGAAATATGTATAGCCACTTGAGAAAACCAAACTGGTTTCTGAGGCGATGGCCTGAGTGGACACTAACTTTCGGCTGTGTCGCTGCAGGTTTGTATACGGCCCACAAAAACGGTGTGGACAAAAATGTGATTGTAGACTATTGGGGGAAATTCAAAATAAGCGCCGAAGAGTTTGTCACTGAACATGTTACGGATCCATTACGCACTTTATTTCGTGAAATATTCTTTGATGACTATGGTGACGTGACAGATCCTGAGGAAATAGAAGCAGCCAAGCATAGCTTAATTAGCGCACTGAAGGATTATCGCACAACACGGGCACTAGCGGACCAGCAAGGATATTTGGGGTCCTTAAAAAGTTTTGTTACAACCGAGGATCCAAAGTCAATACTACCAAAGGATGTGTTAGAAAAGATCCAAAATGATTCCAATAAAATGGTTATGACTGATATAGTCGCAAAATTCGAAGATCAAATGCATGACCCTAAAAAAAATATGATAGCTGGAGACGTGGTGGATTTGATGCTTATACAAGCTTTATTTTTAAAAAAGGAGATGATGGTTGCCATGGGTAAAGTCGATCGCTTACTGAAAGCAAATCAGTTCAATTTAGAAACTATGGCATTGGTACCTGCCATCATGGTATCAACGGGATTGTATAAATTAGGCTTCGAAATATATCGTCGTATGGGTTCAGAAGAAATGAGATGGAATACAAAATTTGAACTTCGAATGACTTTGAGAGATATTGAGCAATGCCTAAACAAAGTTGCGCACAACAGTAGGTACGATACACATGGTTTCGAGCTCTTTAGAATGGATGACGCAAACTTAGGTCTTTTGGCGTTGCTGCTGCATCGTTTTGATGAATTGGTGCACGTGCATTTTTATTTGAATAAAACAGACGCCGAAGAGCGGGTCCGCATCGAAGAAGACTTAGATGAGCTGCTTGACGAGGACCTAGGCATTACGCAGCGGGTAAATGTTGTGCATAGAATGTGCCGATACTTTCCAGATGTTTTCTCTTTTAGACAATCGCTTTTTACTTTTTTTTTAATATATTATCTATATTACTATTCGTCTACTACTATTAATTATTGTATTTATTATTTTATCAATCACACGCCGCACTTCTTTTTGGCCAATACCATCGTCATCGAAGCGCTAAAAGATCGTAGTCGGCTGTCTGGATCCTTGTTCCTCCTTATAGAAGCCTAGACACATTTTTTTCTTTCAACTCTGTATCTTTACCAAGAGGAAGAAGAGAGAGAGATAAGCCATGTCGACTCCGTCTATTTCAGACTTAAGGAAAAGACAAAATATAAGTAAGAAGAAACGCAACCTCAAAGAACCAGAACCAATCGAGACCTTTGAGGAGTATAAAAAGCGCGTAGAAAAGGAAAGAGAGGAACAGAAAGAACGGGGGAAAATCCGTGACCCTCTGGAAGATGAGAAGCTGGTGCAGGAATGGATGAAGGAGGAGGAGGACAAGAAAAAGAAAAGAATGGATATCGCAAGCAGTGGTGGCAGAGACAGGCCGCTTTTACTGAACAAGGACGTCTTCTATGATCGAGACTACTGTGCTCTATTTATTGTTATATTTCTCATGGACATGGTTGTACCATTGTTTGAGTTGTATTGCGCACTGGATGGCTTTGGGTTCAACAAATTTAACGAGCAGCTTGCGAATGGTCGCGGAAAAGGTATGGGTAGGAAAAGGGGCAAATATTATGCAAAGTCAGAATTTGAAAAAAACCAAGAGATCGTTATGAAAAGCTACGAGTCACTTGTTCGACTAATGTTATACTGCTCACACTACATGAGATGGTTTACGTGGATTGTTTGTATTTTGGAGATTGCTATTCGGTATTTCTTTCTGAGTAGTGCAGATTACTACAAGGACATTCCGAACCTAATAGACGTCTTTTTTGGCACTTTCATTGCATTTTTTTACAATAAACCGTTATGCCATTTGTTCCGCTTCTACGGGATTTTTTTGAGATTGCACTTGATATACAGTGACGAGAAAGATATTGCTGTTGGTGCCGTAGAATTAAAGTTAGAGAAATGTTTGAGGAAATTGAATAAGCAGACGAAAGCATTGAAACAGAATTCGACAACAATAGAATCGCAGGATAAGGAGTTGGCCCGATTACAGGAGGAGGTTGCAACTTTGCAACAAGCGCTGTTTTTCGCTGCTAAAGCAGCGGAAGATGATACAGAGTATTTTTTCAAAGCATTGGACGAAGTGGGTGCATTTTCACCAGAAGATATGTCTAGCATAAAAGATTCACTTAGTGATCCTTCGCTTGTTGAAAGTATTAAAGCAAAGGGTCCGAAGACTCATCATGTAGCGAAGCCACCCAATGGTTCTGGGACAAAATCAGAAAAACACCACCATGGTCATTCACATGCTGGGCATTCCCATGGTCATAATGCTTCCAAAGGCGTGACAAAGACGGTGGATATTGTGAAAGGAAAGCCCAAAAGAAAGTTTCAAATTCGCACAGACGGTAAAATGCTAGAGAAAAAGTTGTGAGCGAATTCTAAGAAAACTAAACTGTCTTGATCTACTTGGTAATCCTCATATTTTGAAATTTAAAATATTAAAAAAAATATGAACATGTGAGGTTAAAATTCCTTTAAGCTATTTTTATTTA
>JACLAC010004283.1_pt1 | contig 19090 bp, 17 predicted proteins | sample 8027881 | NCBI WGS metagenome assembly JACLAC01 (sample SAMN15725517, study PRJNA655200) | protist metagenome | isolation source: fluorescence activated cell sorting (FACS) single amplified genomes of... | place: Spain: Blaines Bay Microbial Observatory, Mediterranean Sea | collected 2016-01-19 | reverse complement strand
CAGTTTCAGGGCATGAAGGCCATTCTCATAAAAGGGTGCGACCATCTGATTAACACAGCGATGACGTTGAAGTGATGATTGACCCTCAAATCGTTTTGACACAATAATCATAGAAAAATGGGTATTTCCCACCTGATTAATACCGTGATGACCTGCATGATGATGGCTATCGTCAGTAACACGGATATAAGAGGCATTGAGTTTTTCCATTAGGGTCTGTACTAATTTAGATTTCATTATTATAGACCCATTGTACACTACGCCATTTTGCTTTTCTACATTGAAACTATCTAAAAAGCGATGTTAAAAAATGACTAAGGTCGGCAATTTCTCACCTGACGTTGTTTAGCAGCGCTAAAGGAGAAAGGTAAAAATTGACTAGATTAGGCGTTTTTCGACAGAGCCATACTGGCATTTCGTGACAATCCCTTATACTCTTTAGATCATAATGTTTCGAAATAAAAAAAATTGGGCCAACTTGATTACATTTTCCCGTATTTTAGGGGTGGGTATTATTTTTTGGTTAACCCCATATACAACAAACCTAATGGCATTAACCGTCATTATTATTTATACCATTGTTTGTATTACAGATGTATTAGATGGCTATATTGCCCGAAAGTATAATGCCGTTTCAGATTTAGGTAAAATTATGGATCCGCTGGCAGATAAAATTTTGGTATTGGTTTTTTTGCCACTTGTTTTTATGCATGCGATTGACGCCTTTCCTGTATTTTTAATTTTATCGAGAGAATTTGCCATTATGGGAGTCCGTGTCTTTTCTGCCAAGCAGGGTATTATTATTGCAGCCAGTCAGTGGGGTAAATTTAAAACCGCAATCACACTTCCTGTCTGTGGTATTTTGATGGCTAGGGTCTCTGTTACACCGCTTGAACTCTCTGTTTTTTTACAGCCCTTAGAAGACCTTCGTCTTTGGATACATCACTGGCCAACATGGGTCTATGATACGTTAATTTGGATAATGGTTATGGTTACAATTGGGTCATTTATTGACTATCTTTGTAAATTTTTATGGAGCCATTATTTGAAAAAAGCAAAAGGGGATCGGCGTGCTGCAAAAAAAATGATCTGTGTTTTTATTCCCAATACAATAACGTTGATTAACCTCGTTTTTGGGATTATGGCAGGGGTCAAAGCCTTCAATCATGAGTTTCAGTTAAGTGTTGCGTATATCATGATGGGGGCGATCCTAGATGCATTTGATGGCCGAATAGCCCGAAAATTAGGCGTATACTCACCACTCGGGGCAAAGTTAGATACCAATGCAGATTTTATTACATTTGGTATTGCACCAGCAATATTTGCCGTAACCTATATCTCTCAGAGTGGACTTCCTTTTTCGCTGTGGATCGGGATGGGCGTAGGGGTATTGTTCTACGCATCGGTTCACTATCGGTTAAATCGATATCAAAAAGGAGATCATACGGATCATTTTGAGGGGTTACCATCCCCTGCAGGAGCAGCGATTCTCGTGCTTTTGGGGATCTCTACAATGGCAAATGAGTCACCGTATTTATTTATTGCGAGTGGCCTTATTTTATCGGTGTTAATGGCATCTAAAATAGCGTACCCTCACAATCGAATAACACGACATATTATTATATTTAATCGATTATCTAAGGCAAGTATTGTTTTCTGGTTTATTACGTTGGGTCAATTGGCAGGCATTCCTTTTCCACCACAATGGCATATTATCGACATTACATTACTATTAACCGCATCGTATTTGGTTACACCATGGTTGCCAAAAAAGGCATTGAAATAGCACGTCCACATCAATTTTAGCGGCGGGTTTATTTTTCCGTTTTGCTTTGTTTTGTTTGTTTTTTATAAAAAGAGGGAATGCTGTTATACAAAAGACAGTATAGAGTAAGACGTATTAAGGGGGAAATTCGTGGGGGATAAGCTAACTAAAGTAATTAAAGAGTGTTCATTTATCACCAATGAAGACAAAGACATAATACTTAAAAATAAATCAATATTTAATGATATTCCGGTGTCAAAAGTGTTATTAAGGCGGTTGACAGAAACCGCTTCAACGGTCAATGAAAAGATATCCCTTTTAAAAAAAAACAAGACACTATTAAAGGGACTTCCCAGCTCTTGTATTGGGCTACTGGTCTATCGATCCGTCGATCGTTTTAAAGCGAGGTTACCTGCCGTGAAACGTTTAAAAGAATTGGGTGTTACAGGACAGTCTATTGGGCTTATATTAAGTAATGGGGATATAAATAAAAAAATAAAAGGCGTTGAAACGCTTAAGAAATTAGGTGTTGAGGGTCAAAATGTAGGCCTAATTTTGCAATTTGGTGATGTGGGTGAAAAAATAAAGAGTGTAAGGCTTTTGCAAAAAGCAGGCATTAAGGGGCATGCGCTTGGTGCTATTTTGCAAACCGGAGAGTATCATAAAAAAATTAAATATGCGATGGAGTTAAGTAAATTAGGTATAGAGGGATCTGCGATTGGCCTTATCCTCCAGATAGGAAGTAGTACAGAAAAAGTAACCATTGCGAAACAGCTTTATAAAATAGGGTTAGCATCACATACAATAGGGCTCGCCTTACAAACGGGAGATGTAAGTGGCGTTGTTGATGCCGCGATTAAACTCAAAGAGTTGGGATTAAAGGACACAGCCATTGGGTTAGTACTACAATCAGGTAATATTCATGAAAAAGTAGCAGGCGTAACGGAACTCAAACACTTGGGATTAAAAAGCACGGCCATTGGATTGGTCTTACAATCAGGAAATATAACTAAGAATATAGCAGGTGTTAAGGCCTTGCATGAATTAGGGTTAAGTAGTACGGCGATTGGATTAGCCTTACAAACAGGATCGATAAATGAAAATATAAAGGGGATAAAAAAGTTAAAAGCATTAGGTATAAAAGGACACGCTTTGGGCTTGATTGCTCATACGGGTAATTTAAAAGAAAAGATAGTTAAAGTGAAAGAACTCAAAAAAATAGGGTTAAATGACCATGAAGTTGGATTAATTTTGGAGACGGGGGAAATCAATGAAAAAGTAGCCGGTGCAATAGCATTACAAAAGATAGGTCTAAAAAAAAGTGCAATAGGAATGGTGCTAAAGTCAGGGAGTGTAAAAGACAGTATTACTGCCGCAAAAAAACTTAAGAAAAAAGGACTAAAGAGCACAAAAATTGGACGTGCTTTGAGTCAGGGCAATTGGAAAGCGTATTAAACCCGAATAATGCAGTTAAAATTGCCTCTTTAAAAAATAATGCCCGGGTTTTGGATTCAGTAAGGTTAATTCAGATCGGTTAAGGGAAGCAAGAATATCATGTTGAGACTGGCTAATTGGGATATACAAAACAGTCCATTTAAGTGCTAATTTATGGCTAATTTTAATGACTTTATCATAGGGAGCAAAAGCTTTTGCAGTAATCGTTGTTGGTTGAAGTGTTTGGGATCGAATAACATCATTAACATCCTCATTAAGGATCGTTAAATTCTCTAAGGATAACGCGTCTTTAACATGATCCAAAAATCTCGTCTTTCGACGTTTCGATTCAATGGCATAAACGCGTGATTGCGGTAAACAGATCGCCAAAATAATTGCCGGAAGGCCAGACCCCGATCCCATATCGACAATCGTTTGTGGCTGATCGATTAACGAGGCAAGAATATCACAGTTCTCAATGTGAAAGGGCAAGTGGTCATAGGCCTTTGCTGAATAAATATTGGTATGTGTATTATAGTCTTTAAGTAATGAAATATAATTTTGGATCTTAAGTCCCCCTCTTTGGGACGTTAGTCTTAGAGAGTGGGATTTAGGGGGTGAGTGCTTAGGCATGCTGGCCCAATTTCCCATATTTTTCAATAAATGTTACCAATACAAATATATCGGCAGGATTAATACCGGCAATATGTTGTGCATCATAAATAGTTTTGGGTGCATACTGTTTGAATTTTTCCCGACTTTCCATTCGTAAACCTGGAATTTTATCAAAGTCAATCGTTGTTGGGAGCCGTTTATTGGCCAAGGATTGAATTTTTTTGATATCGTCTTCTTGTTTCTTAATATAACCGTCATATTTAATCATCACCATCGCTTTTCTGATCGACTCTCGATCCTGTTCTGGTGCAGAAAGTTCTGTCATGATGTCCTGCTCTGACATTTCGGGGCGCTTAATCAATTGTGTTAGGGGACATTTTTGCGTTAAGTTTAAGCGATTCATAAGATCGACGGAGCATGATGTATTAGACCATACTTTTCGATACTGTTCTATTTTCAACCGTTCGTCTTGAATTTTCTGAAATTCGTCAGAGGTAATTAAGCCCAAGTCGGCGGCATAGTGACTCAATCGAAAGGGGGCATTATCTTGCCGCAATAACAATCGATATTCGGAGCGAGACGTTAACATTCGGTACGGCTCATAAATATTTTTATGGATGAGATCATCGATCATTGTGCCAATAAACGAATTTTCACGGGTGACGATAAAAGGGTCCCGCTTTTGCGCAAAAAGGCCGGCATTAATGCCCGCAATCAGACCTTGTGCTGCCGCTTCTTCATAGCCCGACGTACCGTTAATCTGACCGGCTAAAAATAGGCCGGAAATGGCACGGGTTTCAAGTGTGGGGTTTAACTGATCGGGAAATACAAAATCATAGTCAACGGCATATCCAGGGCGAATAATTTTAACGTCTTTCAATCCGGGCATGGTTCTTAAAAATAAATCTTGAACAAATTCAGGTAATGATGTGTTTAATCCCTGCGGGTACATTTCAATAGAATCTCGACCTTCAGGTTCAATAAAAATATGATGGCTTTCTTTATCACTAAAACGGACTACTTTATCTTCAATCGATGGACAATATCGGGGACCCACGCCCTTAATCACCTTTGTATAAAGTGGCGATTGATCAAGATTATCCAAAATAATACGATGCGAATCGGGTGTCGTATAGGTGAGATGGCAAAGAGATTGATTTTTATAGCGGTCATTATAGGGTGTTCGAAATGAAAATTTGAGGAATTCTGGATCGCCGGGTTGTGGCTTCAATTCAGCGTAATTAATGGAGTCACGATGAAGGCGAGGCGGTGTCCCTGTTTTCAAGCGACCCAACCGAAAGTAGCGGTGTAGACAGCCAGATAAGGGTTCTGCGGCACCTTCATTAACACGTCCGCCGGATATATTCGTTAAGCCGGTATGCATTCTGGCCTTCAAAAACGTTCCTGTTGTAAGAACCACAGTGGGTGACATATACGACGTGCCATCTTGGGTGATGATTCCTTGAATCGTTTTATTTTCGATATGTAGGCCATAGACTTCAGATTCAATAACTGTAATGAGGGGGTGTGTCGTTATTTTTTTCTTCATATAGGCATTGTAGTCGTCTTTATCATTTTGGGATCGAAGACACTGAACGGCAGGACCACGGGAACGATTAAGCACTTTAAGCTGAATAAATGTATGATCGGCGCAGCGCCCCATTTCACCACCCAGCGCATCAATTTCGCCTACCATTTGACCTTTTGCAGGTCCCCCAATCGAGGGATTGCACGGCATAAGACCAATCGTATCGATAGACATCGTAAATAGAACGACACGACACTCCAAACGGGCCGCAGCAAGAGCGGCTTCTATTCCAGCATGGCCACCGCCAACGATAATAACGTCCGATTGTTGTGTGTTACTCACTGTCATAAGACTTAATTTATAGCATGAGCGTGTAAAAGAGGGTAGTGATTAAATCGTCACCCCAAATAATACAGCCACAGCAACGCCTAATATAATCCAAATCGTTTTTGAAGAAAGGGATTGTATTTGAGATAATAGGCCGCCTGAGTTATCTTGTGAGGGCGGTGACACCAGAACAACTTCAGTTGCGGATTGCTCCTCTCCCAATGCCTCTAATATCCCATCAACATGAACAACACCATGTCCTGACCACTGATCATATCCGACGGGTGGGATATCCGTGGCATTGGCTTTAATCAGTGCATAAATACCCGATTTGGTCATCGATGGGTATAAGGAAAGTGCACGTGAAATGACACCAGATACAATCGCTGTCGCTTGAGAGGTCCCTGATAATACACCATACCCATTACTGGGTAATGTACTATAAATATCTGATCCGAAACTCATAAAGTCCAAATGAGACCCATAACTAGAGTAGGACGCACGAGCACTGCCTTTTGTTAGTGCACCGACTGTAATAACATCATCGAATGAAGCGGGATACTCGGGGATCATTGTATTGTTATTTCCCACAGAAACCACAATAATAACCCCTTTTTTAAGGGCATATTGGATAGCATCTTCAAGAACCGATGTTTTTTTAAAATAACCCCAACTACAATTAATGATTTTGGCACCATGATCAACCGCATATCGAATCGCCATCGCCGCATCCAATTGGGACCCCTTTCCTGTGGCATCAATAAATTTGATAGGGATAATCGTTGCTTGTGAATTGATCCCCCAAGCCCCATTATTATCCACAGGTTTAGCCGCAATAATACCTGAAATATGCGTGCCATGCCCATTTTCATCCGTAATATCTGCAGATGAGGAGTTTGTTTTCGAATAGCCTAAAAAAGAAGCCCCTTTTGATGTATCGATCGCATGGCGTAAGCCAGGATGCGTTGCATCAACACCCGTATCAAGAACAGCAACAGGAATACTCATTTCACTATCAATCATGATGGCAGCGCGTAGTGATAGATCTTGAATATGGTATTGGCGTTCATGTACAGGTAATAAGTGGGGCGCGTTTTGGTTAATATAGACATAGTAATTAAATTCAACATTACGAACGGATGGACGCATTTGATAGTCCTGTTTAACAGTCGTAATATCCACATTTTTAGGAAAAGACGCAATAATAATTTCAGTAGGAGGCGTCTTCTTATTGGGGGCTATAATTGCTGCGTATGGTGTTATTACATCAGAATTAAATGGAATTGAATATGAAGAAGCACCCCATTTTTCTTGAAGGGACGCCATTATTTTTTCAGAAGAAACAAGGGGCGGGTCATCATCCGGTTGATGATGAATATAATTCGCAGGCGATACACTAGGCGTATCATTTTTAAGCGTAATAATGAGTGTATTGGGTTCATATTCACCAGGCGTTGCATATAAAAATATACGTGAAACAACAAATAAGAATAATAGGAGCACCCACACTCCTCCTCTTTGTTGCGTTAGCAATAGAGAGGAGGCTGGGGGGTGAGTGCTTCTTTGAGCGTCGTCATCAACTTAAAAAGAAGGAATAAACGAATCCATATTCATACGAACACCAACAGAGTAGGAGTCATTATACGCATCTGTTGAGGTATATACACGTTTAAAATGAATAACATAGTTAAACAAACCGCCCGTAAAATACAGAACATCTGCCTCAAGAATTGCGTTTTGTCTACCCTGAATAGGAATCGTATAGTTAAGGACACCCACCGTATTTGCAATTTTTTTCCATCCCAGAGACGCAACAGCCGTTTGCTGATCTTTATAGTATTCATATGTGGCACCTGCTTTAACATAGCCATCCATTAAGTCCGTATACGCACCGACCAAAAAACCAGACTGTGCTTCAGTAAACGGATTATCCGCAAAGTCAAATGACGTTGCCTCATATGTACTATTGAAGTAACCGGGAATAAACCCACGCTCAAAACGTCTAAACTCAGTAATATAGCTCACCATGTTAAACACATTACCCTTTGCACCAACAGTCGCCCCTTTACCTCCAGTACCCGGCGTTCCATAACCCGTGCCCGACTTATCTAGTTTGGCCAGTTCACTATAAACCGTTAATAAATCACCAGCGACAGGAATGCCGACATCAAGACCATACCCCATTTGAGAGGGACGTTGTATACGAGATCCACTGCTATCATCATCAACACCATTATCATCATTAACAATAGTAGCACCAAAAACGATGGGCATATTAATCACTGGTATGACAGGATATCGATACGATAACCGCGCGGCTTGTATTTTACTTGCTGTATACATCGCATCAGCACGTAAATCACCCATCGTCGCAAAACCCAAAAGCCCCGCCTTACTATTACTAAATGTTGATGCCCCCCCACTACCAGAGTCATAGTTGTCCATTAATAACCCATAACCAAACGTTACATTGGTCAGCCGTCCCCAACGAGCACCCCATTTATCTTTGTAGTTATATCCAATGTGTCGGAACGTAAATATCTGTAAATCATCAGGACGTGAGTCGTAAGATGCTAAGGGAATATGTAAATTAAGGTCAAATCCCAATTCAGCACCTTTAAATTTTAAATTAGGAGAAAAGCCTGTTGTTAAATAGGTTTGACCATCAACCATACTGAGTCCCGCACCACCGCTCAGCCTACTTTCCTCAAAATCATCTAAATTATATCGAGCAGCCGCACTAATAGGCGCGACTAACAAAGAGGAAAGTAGTATCCCCATTGCTAAACCAAAAGATAATGTGAATGTCCATTTTTTCATTAGTAATACTCCTTTATTGGTTCTTAGGACAAATAACGTTATAAATAATCATCGATAAAAAAAGCATTATAACACTCAAAAAGCTAAATAGGAATTGGGCACTTGCTTTTAATTAAATGCAATCAAGTTGCATTTAATTTGGTTTATTGATAGAGTGTTTGTAATAATTTTTATAGTGGGTATTTTAAATTTAAATCCAAATAGGATAACATGATGCCCCGTATAAATAAGAAAATATTGTTACTTTTACTGTTATAGCAGCAACTAAATGCCATAAAAAAAGGTGGAGAGTTGCAGCAGTAAATTATACGGATTCTTTTTCCAGACCAGACTAAAAAAGGTGTTTATATGATACAAGATTTTAAAAATAAAGATGTTATTATCATAGGTGCTGGCGCAGCGGGAATTGGTGTCGCTGTTGCTTTAAAACGTATGGACATTAATTTTGTGATTTTAGAAAAAGAAGAAGTCGGTGCATCGTTTAAGAAATGGCCAGAAGAAACCCGTTTTATTTCGCCTTCATTTACGGGGAATTTTTTTAAGATGCCGGATCTGAATGCGATTACACCAGAAACATCGCCTGCGTTTAATTTATTAACGGAACATCCGACAGGGGACGAATATCAAGTGTATTTGAAAGGCGTCGCTGAACATTATGAATTGGATATTGATACGGGCGTGACACTAGAGAGTGTCCAGAAAAAGAAAGGGACCTTTGTTTTGAATACCAATAGAGGCGAGTATCACTGTCAATTTCTTATTTGGGCAGCAGGTGAATATCAGTATCCAGATAGGAATACATTTAAAGGAGCTGAGCTTTGTACTCATTATTCTGAGATTAGTAGTTTTGAAGATATCAAAACAGAGGATCGTATTGTTATTGGCGCCTACGAGTCAGGGTGTGATGCTGCGATAAATTTATGTAAAGAGGGAACTAAGGTGACACTCTTAGATAGGTCCAATAATTTCGAGCTGATTAATAGCGATTCTAGTTATTCATTATCGCCATTTACGCGTGATAGGTTAAACGAAGAAGATGTGTGTTTTGAGTATCAACCTGAATCTGGTGTTAAGGAAGTACGGCTTGAAAAAGGACAGTATTATGTTGAGACGGTGACGAATAAACAATTTTATTCGCCGTATAAGCCAATTAATTGTACTGGATTTAAGAGTAGTCTTTCGCTCGTAGAGTCCCTATTTGAAAATTATGAGGGGCATCCTCTTCTGAATAATTTTGACGAATCAACTAAAACCAAAAATCTCTTTTTAGTAGGGCCACAAGTAAAACATGAAAATGCATTATTCTGTTTTATTTATAAATATAGGCAGCGTTTTGCAATCGTTTCTGAGCGGATTGCGGTGAGGAAAAAAATTGATAAATCTGTTGTTAAGAGCGTCGTAAAAGACTACAAAGAAAATAATTTTTACATAAAGGATTTATCCTGTTGTGATGATGAATGCATATGTTGATTTGAAAGCTTATTTAGAGCCCCTTATTTTAATAGCAGCTATTATTATTGGCGCGTTAAGCGGCGTTGTATATTCAATACAAGCCAGCATATTGGATTATTCGATTATCGCTATGTTGTGCTGTTTATTTTTTAACGTGTCCATAGATCACCTTCTACAAGGCATAAAGAATAAGAAATACTTGTTTACTGCATGGGTTGTCAATTTTGTATTGCTTCCCACTATCGCTTTTGTAGTTTCATCAATTTTTATTGATAACAGCAGCATGGTCTTTGTTGGGTTGATTTTTTATTTAGTGGCACCTTGCACGGATTGGTTTCTTGGTTTTACCAAATTGGCCGATGGTGATATGGATGTAAATTTAGCATTATTACCCATTAATTTATTATCACAAATTTTACTGCTTCCCCTTTATTTATTTTTATTTACTAATAGTAATTCACACGTAGAAATAAATGCATTTTTTGATGTGTTTTTTAATTGGGTATTATATCCTTTTTTGTTTGCACAATGTATACGATTTTTTTGTGCAAAAATAGGCAAGGTTTTTTTAGAGAAAAGCAATATATTTGCAGAGCAAGGAATGTTTATCGCCTTAACAATACTTGTATTCGCTATTTTTAATAATAATATACAGTCATTATTGAGTAATTTATCGATATTGCCTATGACGTTACTTATCGTGGTCTGCTTCTTTCTAATAGCGTATTTTCTAGGACTATATATTTCAAAAAAATTAGGGTTTACACGCGCTGAAAAAGCCAGCTTAATCATTACTGCATCGGCTAGAAATACACCTTTAATGCTAGCCATTAGTGTAGGGTTGTTTCCTTCCGAAACAGTAATTCCGCTGATATTGATCTTAGGGATGCTTATAGAGTTTCCGCACTTGATTTTATTAAGCTTTTTGTTGCGTAGTAAATTTGAAACAAGAGTATCTGTTTAATCTATTTAGGGTCTCTTTTTTTTCGATCAAATCCCAAAACAGCCATCTCATCTAAAAATTTACCATCCTCTTTATCCATGATCTTTTTCCATGCTTTCTTCGTTTTTTCTTGATCTTTTTCAATAACTTTTTTCTTTTTAATAGCTTCCGTTAATACCTGACGTTGCATGTCGCGGTCCTTTTCAGCCGTTGTTCTAACCTCTATTTGTGCATTAACTTGTTCCTTAAGTCGTTCAAGATGTGCTTTTCGTCGTTTAATATCGTCCATATCGGTCATTTCGTCAGAGGAGATACAAGATAACAGTTCTGAATAAAAATTTTCTTGAGTCTCTATGAGCTCTTTTTCTTTTTGTTGTTCTCTGGCTAGTGTTTTCTCAGCCTCTCGAAACCTGTCTTGTTCTTGTTGTTCACGGATTATACGTACTTTGAGAACATCTTTAAGTTGGTAGTTAAAGCGCTTTGATTTGTGTGCTTTACTCATTTAGAACAGCGATTGCAATGTTTGTACCGTCGTATCAAAAGACTCAATATCATGTGTGCCTTGCTGAAGAAAAGACGTGACATCATCTATTTTTTCGATCGCATTATCTATCTTGGGGTTACTTCCTTTGACATAGGCGCCAATATTAATCAAATCTTCTGCCTCATAGTATCGGGCAAGAATTTCTCTTAATCGTCCCACGGACTGTTGATGGTCTTTTGTTGTAATGACAGGAAATAACCGACTGACACTGTGTCCAATATCAATACAGGGATAGTGGTTTTTAGACGCCAAATTACGAGAGAGCATGATGTGACCATCTAGAATACCCCGTGTCGCATCTGCAATGGGCTCATCTGCATCATCACCTTCAACCAGGACCGTATATATAGCTGTGATACTTCCTCTATCAGACGTTCCTGCACGCTCCATCAATCGGGGGAGCATGGCAAAGACAGAGGGGGTATATCCTTTGGTTGTGGGCGGTTCTCCGGTCGCCAGGCCAATTTCACGCTGAGCCATTGCAAAACGGGTTACAGAATCCATCATAAATAAAACGTTTCTGCCCTGATCTCTAAAATATTCAGCAATCGATGTCCCCACCATTGCACCCTTAAGTCGAATAACAGGGGGTTGATCAGACGTTGCACAAATAACCACTGATTTTTTAAGACCGTCCTCTCCTAAAGACTCTTCAATAAAGTCTTTAACTTCACGACCCCGTTCCCCCACCAAGCTAATGACATTAACATCCGCTTCACAGTTTCGAGCTAACATTCCCATTAAGGTGCTCTTTCCGACACCTGATCCTGCAAAAATACCAATTCGCTGACCTTTACCTAATGTAAGCACACCATCAACAGCCTTGACGCCTGTTTTAAGCGCCTCTGAAATTCGAGGCCGTTTTACCGGATCTGGCGGGTCTTGATCAATTCCATAATAACAATCGAATTCCAGTTCACCCTTATCATCCATTGGCGCTCCTAACCCATCTAAGACACGACCCAGTAATTGAGGACCAACTTTAACCCGAATGGGATTTCCTGTCGCATAAATGCGACTACCCGGTTTGATACCTCCCAAGGTACCTAATGGCATAAGGAGAACCTTTTCTTCTTTAAAACCAACAGCCTCAGATAGTATGCTTTTTTGAGAATCAATTTGGATTCTGCATAATTCACCAATTGAAACACCTTGGACCTGTGCCTCAACAACAAGTCCGACAACTTGAATAACTTTTCCGACCACTTGTAGTAAATCTAAAGATTGGAGCCGCTGAATATAGCTATCGTACTGTAGAAGTGTCATTCAAACGTGCTATCAGCAGTAGTATCAGGATCATCTAGCGTTGGAAGCGTTTCGTGGACACCCGCGTCAGTTGGCGTGCTAGTGTCATCTTCATAGTCATCAAAGTCCAAGTCTAAATCACCAGTTTCAGGTTCATCAGTAACAACTTCTGTATCATTATTATCGCCATCAATCGTCTCATCAATCGTCTCATCAATCGTTTCATCAATCGTCTCATCAATCGATGCGTCAGGTAACGTATCCGGCTCTGTTTCAATTAGACTCTCATCTGATATAGGGGCCGTAATCGGATTATCAATTTCATCATAGAGTTGCATAAATGCATTTTGAATGAGCTCTTTTTTTGTTGAGATACTCGAATCGACATATCCCAATTTTGTTTCAATAATACATCCCCCAACCTCAATATCAGGATCGGGAACAATATCCAATTGCTTAATATCACTAAACGTCTTTTCAAGGTGAGGGCGATACGCTTTTATACTCTCAAAGTCTGATTTATTGACCTTGATAAGGACACGATCTTTTTGCGTGACTTTGGCTAATGCTTCTTCCAAAATATTTTTAAAAATCGAGGCATCTTGTTTAAGTTGGGTGTGAATTATTTTTTCTGCAATCGAAAATCCCAAGTGAAGAACCGCTTTACCTGCTTGACGAAGTAGCTGATGCTTTTCCTCAACAACACTATTCAGTGTTTCTAGGACATCCTGTGCAAGGCTTGACAATTTATTTTTACCTTCTTCATAGCCTTTTTCATATCCCGATTTATAGCCTTGATCAAGTTTATTTTGAACCTCTGACTCAATTTCAGCCAATCGGGTTTGACGTAAGGCATCTAGCTCCGTCACGCTATTTTGATGTAATGTGCGTATTTCGGTTTCAGCTTGTTGACGATACTGGGTCAATACATCGTCATATAAAGGCGGCGGCGCTGATGGTGGTGGTGATTCGGAATACGCATCATCTTGAACAGGGTGTTTGGCCGACGTAAAAAGATTTTTGAGTCGGATGACCTTTCGTTTTGAGTCCCTTTCTTCTTGGTCTGATAAATGGTCCATCACTCTATTCTATCATAACGCCTCCCCTAAGGAACCGTTTTAATCCCCCTCGTTACATATACCGCTTAACAATATCACCCACGTTTTCTACCGCCGATTTTAAGGGTTTTTTGGGTTGACTAGAGGGAATATTTTTAAATCGATCCAACGTAGAAATAGCTGTCCACAACACAGCCTGTGATAGCGTATTTTCATCAATAACCATACCCGTACTCGCTGACTCAAAGGCACGGGCATTGTACAGCTGATGATTATCTTTAGCATAAGGGTAGGGAATAAGGATTGCTTTCTTTTGAAATGAGAGTAATTCAGCAATCGTTGTTGCCCCTGCACGTGAAATGACAATATCCGCTTGTTCATATAGGGCTTTCATATCGTCACAATACGGCAATACTAACGCAACAGCATTGGTTTTTGGCTGCCGAAAAGTAGGTTGTTTTCCCTCAAAATGAGCCTTAAAAAAGGAAGCACCTGTTAAATGAATAAGATTATAAGACCGTGAGAGGATGTCATCACGATAGCGCATAATAAAGTCATTAATTCCCTTGGCACCCTGGCTCCCCCCCATAACCAAAATGGTTGGATGATCCGATAGCCGTTTCAATACTGGTAATAGTTGAGGCTCATGTAAATACTGTAACCGAACCGGGTTCCCGGTGACCTGTGCGTTTGGCAGGTAGTGTAGAGACTCTGAAAATGACACACATGTCTGCGTGGCTAATCTAGAAAGCGTACGATTAACACGACCGGGAAGGACGTTTTGTTCCAATAAAACAATGGGAATGGACAGTAGTTTAGCGGCAAGAATAACGGGAACCGTATGATAACCACCTGTGGCAACCAGTACATGGGGACGAAGTCGCTTGAGATAAATCCATGAGCGCATCAATCCACGAAGAACGGTCAATGGATTGGCGCGTGATGAAGGGATCTCAACGCCTTGATAGCCATAAGCCTGGATAATCTCTCTATCGTTACGATCGGTCGACATCAAAAATGTGATCGAACACGACTCAAAATATTGCGCCAATGCAATGGCAGGGTAGACATGGCCGCCTGTTCCACCGCAGGTGAATGCGATGTGTGTTTGTTGATGGTTAGTCATTAGATCGATCCTTAGAAATATTAAGTAATACCCCGACACAAAACATGGACACCACCAACGACGACCCCCCAAAACTGATAAACGTTAACGGAATCCCTGTTACGGGCAATAACCCCATCACAACACCCATATTTAAAATAGCCTGTACGACCAATATCAACATCAGACCCATTGCCAGATAAAAGCCAAAAGAGCTTGTTGCATATCGGGCAATCTTGAGTGACCGAAACACAATAACACCAAATAAAAGAAAAATAATACTCGCTAAAATAAAGCCCCCTTCTTCACAAATAATAGAAAAAATAAAATCAGAGTATTGTAACGGCAAATAAAAATATTTTAATTTGCCTTCACCAATCCCCGTTCCAAACAAACCACCAGAGCCAATTGCAATTAACGACTGAACCATATGATAATTTCGACCCAAAGGATCATCATCAGGATTTAAAAACGCCAAGATCCGTTTCTGTTGATAGGGCCGACTCAAAATACTAATCGTAATAATACTAATACTCCCCAAAAATACAGAAAATAACTGTTTAAAGGGAATAGGACTAATAAACAATAATGCACCGACAACCATTAAAAGTAACCCTAAATTTCCCAAGTCGGGTTGTAAAAATAAAATAAATAACGGCGGACTAACCAAACATAACGCGGCTAAAACACCCTGCTTTATATCACTCAGTACGTCTTTTTTTGTTGCAAGTAAACCTGCAATACTTACGACAATAAAAAACTTCATGAGTTCAATGGGCTGAAGTGTAAATAGACCCAAATCAATCCATCTTGATGCACCACCCACTAACTTGCCAACACCTGGCACTAACGTTAATCCCATCACGATAAGAGAGGTCATATAGCCATAAAGGGCATATCGTTGATAGGTGCGATACGGAATACTCATCCCCATCAAGCAGCCTAAAAATCCCAATCCTATAAAAAACACCTGTTTTCTAATGAAATAATAACTGTCATTAAAATTAGCAATGCCAACAATAGAACTGGTTGAAATCAGCATTACAAGGCCAATGATAATGAGGATTACCATCACCAAAAATAAGGAAATATCAATAGACGGTACAGAAGTGCGATTGGACATATCGTTTAAATTGATCTCCTCGATCCTCAAACCCATTAAATTGATCATAACTCGAACTTGACGGAGAAAATAAGATTGTATCACCCGGAGACGACGCATGATAGGCCCGTTGAACAGCCTCTGGCAATGTTGTTGTGCTAAAAACAGGTACTTTAATGTGATCTAAAAAAGGGTGTAGCACGGCAGACAAGTCACCAAAAACTGTAATAGATAGAACATTGTTACTCAACTGTGCTAAAAATGACGCTAACCCAACGTGTTTATTTTCACCACATAAAATGAGATGAATCGATGACTGACATGAAGATACCGCTGTTAATGTTGCATGAGGGTTTGTCGCCTTAGAATCATTAATAAAGAGTCGGTCACTATCGACAGTAACGGGTTCTAATCGATGGGGCAAAAAAGAAAAAGAATTTAATTTTTTGTAACAATCAGCTGTCGTATATCCAAAATATTCAGCAACCATCAACCCCGCGACTGCATTTAATGCCAAGTGACCATTTTTCCATTGGTCTGGCAATGAAGGGGCAAGCTCAGAAGGCGTAATAAAGGGAATACACTGAGCCTGAGTATGGGGGATCATTGTTGGAATATACGCATCTTGAGGATTATAAAAAACGACTTGATTCGCCGTCATATTTTCGATAAGACGTTGTTTTTGTGCACAGTAATTGGACATTGTGCCATGTCGGGCAAGATGATCCTCTACAACATTAAGCAATAGTGCCACATCAGACTGAAAGTATTGGGATGTTTCCAATTGATAGCTGCTAACTTCAACACAAACACTAGGCATCGTCATTTCTGGGGAAATCAAAGAAATAAAAGGAACCCCAATATTACCCACCGCGGGACACCCTATTAAATGAGCAATTAACGATGTCACTGTACTTTTACCATTGGTTCCTGTAACTGCAATAATTTGGGTCGTTGGTGAAAATTTTTGGAGGAGTAGGTAGGCATAGTCCAGTTCAGAAATAATCGGGACAGAGACGTTTGGAAAATCGTTTGGCGGAATCCCAGGGCTTGCAATCACAACTGCCGCGTCAGATATCGGGACAATTGAGACGTCTAATTCAGTCGCCTTTTTGATGACGGCTTTGGCGGTAATGCCGTCGCCTAGGACAGCAATGGATTGAAACATACTCATAATACATGGTGGTCTAAGGGGGCGATAATCGCCCCCTTAAGGGAAAAGGATATTGATAAAATAAAAGACACATCATCACTCAAGGGGGGTAATACCCCTTGAACCCCTATATGGGTATTAACGATCACGTTCTAGAGTGTTATTACCGACTCAATAACAACCTCTTCAACAGGAACATCACCATGATGCCCATTTTGATCCGTTTTAACCGATTTAATATCATCAACAACGTCAAGGCCCTCGATCACCTTCCCAAATACAGCATATCCGTATTCTTGAGGGTTATCCCCGCGATAGTCTAAGGGTGAGTTATCCGCAACATTAATAAAAAATTGAGCCGTTGCACTATCAACGTCGGATGTGCGTGCCATGGCAATAGACCCACGCGCATTAGACAGACCGTTATGGGCCTCATTTTTAATGGGCTCATCCGTCTCTTTTTCAACCATTCCAGATTCAAAGCCACCGCCTTGAATCATAAAGCCATCAATAACCCGATGAAAAATCGTATTGTCATAAAATCCAGAGTTACTATATCTCAAAAAATTTGCGACTGTAATCGGCGCCTTTTCCGCATCAAGTTCGATAATAATATCGCCTTTGTTTGTTGTCATTTTTACTTTTGATTGTGTCATTTCTATCTCCTTTACTGTCATTCAGACCTAAATCTATCCCCAAATGATGACATTGAAGATTAACATTTGTCTAGTAGCCGTCTTAACCAATCCTACTTTAAAGTATCTCAGCAATTTCCAGCAGAATCACAACAGTTGATATGAAGGTAGTTACAGGCAGGCACCGCAGAAATAGCGCCCAGAACAGTGGCAAGCAGATAAATCCAAAGGTGACTAAATTCACCGGATAATAGTGCCGGCCCCAACGACCGAGCCGGATTCATCGATGCCCCCGTAACAGGACCTGCAAACATCGCTTCTAAGGCAACCGTTCCGCCAATCGCAACCCCCGCCATTAATCCCTTTTCTTTTGCTCCCGTTGCAACGCTTAAAATAACCAACATTAAAAAGAAAGTCAGTAGATATTCATAAACAAACGCACCCCATACAGATACAGAAGGAATGGTCGCACCTAACGTGGGATGCGTTGGAAATACACAATATAACAGCACACTTGCCAACAGAGCGCCCAGGCATTGGAACAAAATATAAAAAGCAGCATCTTTAAGTGAGAGACGTTTAATCACAAAGAATCCCAGTGTTACCGCTGGATTAATATGAGCCCCCGACGTATCGCCAATGGCATAAATAGCCGCCATGACAACCAAACCAAAAGAAAGGGCAATACCAACATGGCTAATAGCGCCACCATAAACATCATTTGCAATAATCGCACCTGTCCCTGCAAACACCAGAAAAAATGTGCCAATCAATTCACAGAAATATTTTTTCATTGGCTCGATCACCCCATATCATACTGTAACATTGAAGGGATGGGTGTAGAAACATCGGATTGATCTCGGTCATGTTTACTCTTTCGTCCTTGTATTGCCTCAAAAATATTCTGAGAATAACTTCATTTAAAATATCATCTTTATGCAGAGGACAAAAAACTAAGAATATTCTATGCAAAAAAGTCAAATTCATTTAAAAAAGCATAGTAAAACAAAAAAGAGCATATCCTGTCCAGTTTATTTTTATCATAAAACAAAACAAACAGCTGATCCATTGGTATTTATTGGAGACTACTGATGCGACAGAGCCAGGTTGGTCTGTGATCAAAGCAATACTACATTAGTAATTATTAAATATACTAAAACAATCAATCGTAATATAGTGGTTACCAACAAACAAGGAGGTCAAGGGATGTCAAGACACCATACAAGACACCATATAATCCCAAAAATGTATTTGGAAGGTTTTATTGAAAATAATGAAACTAAAAAAAAACAGATTTGGACTTTTTCAAAAGAAAGAGCTCAGTACAAATCAAATATAAATAAAACTGCTACGGAAAAAGATTT
>JACLAC010006011.1_pt1 | contig 19096 bp, 17 predicted proteins | sample 8027881 | NCBI WGS metagenome assembly JACLAC01 (sample SAMN15725517, study PRJNA655200) | protist metagenome | isolation source: fluorescence activated cell sorting (FACS) single amplified genomes of... | place: Spain: Blaines Bay Microbial Observatory, Mediterranean Sea | collected 2016-01-19 | reverse complement strand
GTCCGCATCTCCTCCATGCCGCCGGCTGCCGCGCCGTCTGCCGCAGCCGCCCCATCGCCAGCAGCAGACGAGAGCGTGTCATCGCCACCCTCTCCCGCGCCCGCAGAGCCGGAGGAGGAGGAGGACGACGACGACGATGATGCAGAGGAGGAGGAGAAGGCCCTTACCGCCCTCGCCAACGCGCGTGCATCGTCGTCGGCGGAGGAGGGCGCCGACGCGCCCGTCTCTGCTGCCATCTCGAGCGCGCTGGCGCGGCTGTCGAGAACATGGTCGGGCTCGAAGTTGAACTTGTGATGTGTGATAGAGTGTGAAGCACAATATGCGTGTGTGCGGTCGTGCGGTATAGAGTGTTCGATGTTGCGGGCTTGTGTGTGTGGCTTTCGGGATGATTTGTTTTGCAAAAACGCTCAGCCGGTCCGCTGCCGGCGCTCTCCTCCTAGCTGCGGCTCGGGTCCTCGTCGTCGCTGCAGGCAATCCACCTTGTAGATTCTACCCTTGAGCCGCACCGTGCCGTGGTGGACGAGCGCCTTCCGTTCCGCGTCCCAGCTGACTTCGAGCTCCGTGCCGCAAAGCGCGCAATTTGGAGAGCCGGCGTCGGCAAGGATGGCCTCCGAGAAATCGTATCCGTCGTACGCCTCGAATGGTGGGCCGCTCGCAGCGGGCGGCTCCTCCTCGCCCTCGCCTTCGGAGAATTGCCCCTCGACGGAGCCGTCGTCCGAATCGTCGATTGTGATCACGTTGCCAACGTTGGACGAGGAGGATTTCGAGGCGACGGTGCGCACGTGGGCGCGCCGTGGAGAGCGGCCTGCTTGGCGAGCGCTCGCCTGCAGTCGGGCGCACGCGCTCTGCTTCATTGCGTGCCCGCGCGCTCGGCGCGTCGTACGGGGCACCTTATGTTTGCATCTTTCCATCAAGATATCTCCGTCACGGGCAACGCCTCCTTCAACCCTGCCACGCTGATCTTGCCGGGGCTTCCGGCCGCGTCGTTGCACCTTTTGCTCTCCTTTGCGGTCCTCTCCGTAGGCGTCAACAACCATTCCTGCGCCAGCAGCTCCGCCGCCGCTGGCCGCTCATCCGGTTCGACCCGCGTCGATGCGAGAAGCAAATCCATCGCCGACGCGCTCAGCCGCACCTCCGCCTCGAGACGCGTCGCCTCCGCTTGGACCGCAGCCGAACCCGCCGCCGCGGCCGCGGACTTTGCCGCCTTGCCCATCACCACAGCGACTTGGCGGTTCGTGTCCGACGGCCTCTCCTTTGTGTTGGCGCGTGCCTTCGCGTTGGCCTCCTCCGACTTGGCCATCGCGGCCGCCTTTGCTGCGAGCGCGTCCGCCGCCGCGCCGCCGAGCAGCGTGTGCAATAGGACGGCTCCAAGGCTGTAGATATCCGCGGCAGCGCCGCCAAACCAGGTGCTCGGGCTCGGCAGCGCGAGCCTCTCGGGTGCCATGTAGCGGTCGGTCCCTCCAATGTCCTGACAGAGCCCACGCCGTCCCTTTGGCGCATTCGGCTGATCCATTGCGCACGCGGAGCCGTAATCGAGCAATTTGATCCGAGGCCGGGAGTCGACGAGGATATTCTCGGGCTTGACGTCGAGGTGCGCAACGTGCTTGCTGTGCATAAAGGAGAGCGCCGACGCGAGCTGTCGCACGATTGGCGCGGCGACGGACTCTGGCAGCCGGCCTTGCGGCGCGGCGTCGATCTTCTCGCGCAGCTCGCCGCCCTCAAATAGCTCGAGTACCAGCAGCGCCCGCAAGTCCTCGAACAGCACATCATACAGCTTCACAAGCAGTGGTGAGCCGCCGCCATCAGCAAAGAGCTTCTCGTGCATTTCCGTCTCATTCTGAACGAGTTCCGTGTCCTCGCCGCCGTGGTCGACAATTTTGACCGCAACCTTCACGACCTGCTCCCGTCGTCTTACGCGCTCGCGGTCGCGTGCACTCCACACGGTGCCAAATGAACCTTCCGCGAGCGCCTTGATCATTTCGTAGCGGGCATGAAACTCTTCTGCGTCCTTTGCCGACGAGCTTGGCGTGGCCGGTGACAGCGGCGACAAGGATTCCAATTTTATCTGCTCCTTCTTCGACAGGTATTTGGCCTTGGGCGAGCCGACCTTCACCGGCATGTGTTTTGGCCCGGCTGTGCAACACAACTTCTTCGGCCCAAAGCGGCAATCAATCTCGCGCCGCGGAGGTTGCTCCCGAGTTTTTCATGTAAATACAGGCGCGAACACCCGGGGCGCTCGCACTCGCGCCACCTGGATCCCGTCGCCCACTGAGACACTACGCTACTCAGATGAACCCTCCTCCACGGCCGCCTCCAGCAGCTTTGCTTGCTGTTTGGCCGCGAGGCGCCTCAACCATTTTCTGCGCTTCTCCCTGATCTGCTCCGAATAGGTCGAGATGCCAATCGCCACGATCGCCACGCTGCCCAGCCGCGCGATCCGAGGATCGAGGACGGCCCATCCAAGCATACCCGAGCAGAAGGCACACAAGAAGAGGACAAACGCCGCGGTGCCCAAACGCCTGTGCGTCGCATCCGCCCAAAGCCAGCGCTTGTTGGTGAAGAGCGAGAACTTTCGCGCCTTTATTTGATCGCGCCAGACATGCGGCTGGGCCGCGAGGTACGCCGCGAGCCATGTGCCCACCGCCGCGAGGCCAAGCCACGAATGGGGTGTTGTGAGGTGCGGCCGGCCCATGAGCACCTTGTGGCGGTAGACGGCGACGAGGCCGAAAAAGGAGCCGTAGAGGGCGGCCGCCGAGGCGAGAAAGTGGCGTATCACCAATATCTCCGCGCGCCGCTTCTTGCCCTGCGCGCCGCCCGGCGGCGGCGTCCGCGGCGGTATTTTGCGCTGCCGCACGGTCGAGATCGCCGCCATCCCGAGCGGCAGCATGAGGGTCATCACGAGGATGTGCACCTTCATAAATCGCGTGGCGCCACTTGTGCGCAGCGGCATGAGCACGGAGAGAGCGACCAGTCCGGAGAGGGTCTTTTGCCAAGGGAGGAGGATTAGCGGCGGCGGCGGCTTTTTTATGCGGGATTTTATTGGCGGTTGCCGCTGCTGCTCGGCTGCTGGCTCGGATGATTCAAAGCTCTGCGCGACGAGCCGTGGTGGCGGTGGCAGCTGTGGTTGTCGTATGAGCAGCGGCGGGAGCGGGCCGTGGCGTAGGGGCAGGAGGCAAATCGAGAGAGAGATCAGGCCAATGATGACGGCCATCGCCTTCCTTCGTCTCGTGTCTGTTCGGCCCAAGTTTTGCAGGACCGCCTGGCGTCGCACGCTGCGTCGCAAAGGGTCTGTTCGGACTGGCGCCGAGCGCTGCGTCGCAGCCGGTCTGTTCGGACTGGCGCCGAGCGCTCCGATGGCGTCGCTGCGCTCTCGCATCAAATCGCTCGCCGAATCCGGCGCCGAACCGGCTTTATCCTTGCCCGAGATATCTCCGCGCAGCCGTTTAATAGATGCGGTAAAGGAGACGCGCAAGCGGCAGTCGCTAAAAGACAAGGCGGAGGAGCAGCGCTCGGCGGTGGTTTCTGCATACCTCTTCTCGATGGACGCGCATCCGGATCTCGGCGCGGTGCAGGAGGAGGCGATGGTCGCGCTCTGCCATCTAATCGCAAAGGGAAACGGCATCCGCACGCTCGTCAAGACGGGCGGCGTCGACTCGATTGTATTAGCGATGCGGCTGCACGTCAAGAGTGCCAACATACAGCAGAAGGGTTCGACCGCTCTGAGCCAGGTCGCCGTCGTCGACGGACCGTGCCGCGCGGCAATTGTTGCCGCCGACGGCGTCTCGGCGTTAGTGGAGGCGATGAACCATCATGGGAGCACTGCCGGCGTGCTCGAGCGCTGCTGCACTGCATTAGCCGCCATCGCCGGCGGCGACAGCGTATGCAAAGCCGCGTGCGTGAATGCGGGCGTCGTGCCCGCTGCCGTCTCCGCCATGACCGAATTCCTTCGACGCGGCACTATGCAGGTTGGCGGCGCGACGTTACTAAGCCATCTCGCCGCCGGAGAGGAGGAATTACGTATAGGTGTTGTGTCCTCCGGCGGCCTGATTGCGGTATGTGACGGTATGCGAGAGCATGGCGGTTTATTACAGATGCAGCAGATCGGCTGCCAATGCCTACATAACATGAGTAGGGGCTCATTACACTGTATACAAGGCATATGCGAGGCGGACGGCTTGAAGCGATGTGTCTGCGCATGCCGATGGTACCCGACACAGCCGTTCATCACACATCTAGTTGCGGGGGTCTTTGCCAACCTCGGGCAGATCGAGGCGGCACGAGGCGGCGGAGGAAGCGGAGGAGGCAGCGGAAGTGCTGGTGGAAGTGCTGGCCCGTCGGCGATCATGCGGGAGGTATTAGACGTCCACGCTATACCTGCTCTGATACACGCGATCGATCGGCATAAGACGAAAGCGCCTGTCGCCGAGAGGGGCTTAGCCGCATTTGGTAATTTATTGCTTAGCGGTGGAGGGTTGGCAGCGGCACAGGCTGTGCGGCATCGCGGTCTCGATCTCGTGTCTGATTGTATGCGCTCTCACAGTAAGAATATGCATATATTGCTGCAGGCGTGTAATTGTTATATTAATGCGGCGGCGGTGAGCCTCGAGGTGAAGGAGGTGATCGCGACCAACCCGCAGGTACGCACACAGCACAGCATCAGCCAATCAGCCAAGCACCGCAGCACCTCCACATGCCGCACCACTTCCCCCTTCCCCACACACACTTGCAGGTGAAGGGCGTAGAGAGAGTATTAGAGATACTATACCACCACCCACACGACACGACAATAGTAATCGCCTCATGCGCGGCGTTAGCGAATGTGGCCGCAGGGGAGCAGTTTGAGCATGATGAGGAGATGACGCTGGATTCTACTACCTCGTTGATAGCACAGGCGCCGGCGACACCAAGGGAAGCGCCTGGTGGTGGAGGTGGACGGCGCAAGTCGGGGGATGGAGGAGCGGCGGGGTTTGCGCCGGTTGCGGCGCCCAGCCCAGGAGGGTACCGCCGAAGGGGTGGAGGTGGAGGAGGAGGTGGTGGTGGTGGTTATGGAGGAGGTGGAGCGCCTTCTAGCATTGAGCGGCCGGGTACGAGTCAATCGATCGCTTTATCACGACCGTGGACCCGTCAAGATGGTGGTGAGGAGGAGGAGGGTGGTGGTGGTGGAGGAGGCGGCCCGCCGAATGCGCGCGCTGTTGCGCAAGCGAATGCCGCGATGGTCATGCTCGAGGTTAGGCAGTGCCTGGCGGAGGCGGGTGCGGCGTCTGCATGTAGGCGCGTGTTGGCGGATCACTACAAGAAGAATGGTGAGGTGGTGGAGGAGGCGCTGGCGCTTATGCGTAACTTGGTTGCTGGTGATAGCACGATCTGCCGAGAGGCGATCGTCAAGTCGGATGGCATTAGAATGATCATAAATGCTATGGAGGAGAATATCGAGAATATACAGATATGTGTGCAAGGGAGCCTGGCGATACGTAACCTTGCATGTGGCGATCATAAATTGTTGCAGGCGTTGGTCGATGCGAATGGCGTGCAGGTTCTGATACAGGCGCTGAAGCTGCACAAGCCAGAGAAGGTGGGCAAGAACGCGCTGTATGCGGAGCTGACACGCGCGGTGTGTGCGGCTCTACGCAATCTGGCCGTCGATGGTTGGATGGCCGTCGCGCGCAAGTACGGTATGGCCGCCGCCCCTGCTGCGGCGGCTGCGGGTGCGCAGACGGCTGGTGCGGTACCTGCTATGCTTGCACTAGGCGGTGTTGAGGTTATTGTTGAGGCGATGCAGGTACACAAGACCGACCCTAATGTCCAATCCCAAGGATGCGGTATGTTACGTAATCTGTCGTGCGGGAATATCAACGATAAACCAAGCAGCCAGGAGGCGGTAAGGCAATTGTATGAGTGTGGAGGGCTCAAGGCGGTATTGAGCGCTATTCGGTATAACGCCGATGATGTGGGTGTCGTGACACAAGCGTGCGGCTTCCTACGGAATATCGCAACAGCGTATGAATGGCGTGGTCAGTTACTAAGCAGTGGTGCTGTGGAGGCGGCTACAAGGGCGTTGAGTACGCATGGTGGGCATAGGGAGGTATGTGAGCAGGCGTCCGCATGCTTGGCGAATCTGTTGCATCAGCCGTTACCAGCGATGGCACCGTCGATGGCGCCGTCTGGTGCGCCGATGGCGGCAATGGAGCCACCGACCGCAGCGCCTGAGCCTTCAGAGGAGGTGCTAAAGGGCTGCAAGCTCTCATGGCGGTGCGATGGCATCGGCGCGTTTATTAATCCGTTGCTGGGCAGGGCAAAGTGCTCGAGCCGTATTGCGGGCAACTGCTGTGCCGGATTGGCCTCCTTATTAAATGCGGAGGAGGAGGTGACAAGGGCGACACACGAGGCGATGGTCGGGCTGATGACGGGGCCGGTGACGCCCCTGTCGCGTGTGACACTGCTATACAAGGAGGAGCTGAGTACCGTATTGCAAGCGGGCTTGTGCCTGTGCCGGCTGGTGGTGAATGCACACGCGTCGGAGGAGGCGACGGCAAAGGTGGAGGAGGAGCTGAGGCTGTTGAGTAGGAAGCAGGAGCTGTTACAGGCGATACAGAGAGTGCAGGATAGAGGAGGAGGGCGAGAGTTCGCGTGCGAGCCGGGGTTTGTCGTGCTGATGGCAAGTCTGGCGCCGGGAGAGGCGGTGGCGGTGGTGGCCGGAGGCGAGCCGTGAGGCCGTGATGGCTCCGCACTGCAATTTGAATTTTGGCGCCCAAAGTTGAAATGCTTTAACGGCTCTATGGAGTGTGGATAGGCCTTTCGCGCCGAGCGCGCGCTTCATCTTGACCAGTGCCGTCGGACGCTTACCGGCTATCCGCGCGCGACATCCTTCCACTCAGTTCACGATGCAAACCGCCTCTCCGTCCGCGTTAGCCATCAATACCGGTGCCCACCGGCCCTGGCCGGCGTCGAGCAACATCTCGCCGCGCTCCTCGTCCTCCGCGACCCAGTCGCCGGCCGCGGAGAATAATACGCGTGGGATGGGTTCGCCGCAGGATCTATCCTCCTCGCCGCTTGCGGAGTCGCCGCTCATGGACGACGACGCCGCCTCGGCGGCGCGCGCCCTCCTCGCCATCTGCGCGGCCGCCACGGAGGCCAAACCCCAGCTCAACCGTCGCTCCTCGTCTTCCCGTCGCGAGGAGAGCCGCCAGCAGGACTTTGAGTACGGCAGCGAGGGGGAGGAGGACGGCAACGGCCGCCGCAAGAAGCGGCGGAAGTCGAAGGCCGGCCCGTACGACCCCTCCGAGGCCGACATGCCCCCGGCCCTCGACGACGAGGCCCGCCGGCTCCGCATGAACCACCTCCGCCGCTGCAACGAGGACATGCGCATCCTCATGTTGGGATGGCGTGCGGTCGAGATTGGCGGCGGCGGCTCGAAGCCGGCCCACAAGGTGTATGAGCACCCGGAGCACGGCCGCGTCAACTCGAAGAAGGAGATCTTCCGCATCCACCGCGGTACGCCCCCCCCCCGTCCCCAACCGTCGCGCGCGCGCGCCAACGGTTTTGGCCGCGCCCGTCCATTTTTCTCCTGCGGGCGACTTCTCCTCTCACACCCTCCCTCTTCCCCCTCCCCCATCCACCTGTGTACACGCAGGCGAGAAGATCGACTTCTCCACCCAGGCGGCCGTCACCGTCCACGAGCACGTCCGCCACACCCGCGCGGTCCTCCCCCCTATCGGTTCGACACTCTCCCTCCAGGCCTCTGTGGAGGATATTGTCGAGGGGCGTACTGCCGAGCAGATCGAGGAGGACGAGATGATGGCGGCCAAGGCGAACACGATGTCCTCGATGCTCGCCGCCGCCGCGGCGTTAGGAGGCGACGAGTTGTCACCCTCCCCACCACGTACTGGTGCGGTCGCCCCCTCATTACAGCACAACTATACCCTCGTTGGTCAGCAGTCTATGCCGCTACCAGAGGGGCTTAAGCTCGCACCGTCGTGCCCACCGCCGGTGCCGCTATCCGCCGTCATGCCCTCCTCGGCGCCGTTACAACGGAACGACAGCCTGCGGTCGGAGGCGCCAACGATGCCCTCCCTCTCACGGAACGACTCCCTCACCTCGCCGCCATTACAGTGCCCACGCCCGGCGCCGGCCAAGAAGGCGGAGCCCTACCAGCAAGAGGCGGCCAAGAAGCTCATGTCGGAGACCTCGCTGTTGGCGTGGGGTGAGATGATGGCACAGGGCTTAGAGGGTGGTGAGGGCGTGCCTACGGAGGGCGGTGAGGGCCTTCAATCGGAGCTCTCGCCGCAGACGTGCGGTAAGCGGCCACACGTCTCCACATGGCCGCCTGTACAGCCAGTGCAGCCGCAGCAGCCCATCGCGTGAGCGTGGGCTGGAGACGATGCGTGCGGTGCGTGGTGAGGGTGATAAGGCGTTGAACGCAGTGATGCGGCGCCTCACTTGGAACATCCGCCATACAGGCATCGGAGGGGGGAGGGAGGAGGTGGGTGAGTGTGGAGAGAGAGGTCTTGCGCGCCTTGTAGGCGGCGAGACACACGGGATGGGAAGGGTGGGGGGCGTCACAAGGGAAGGGGAGAAGAGGATCGTGTGTTTGTGCGTGTGGCCAGCCCAGAGGAATGGCGTGCGCGGGAGGAAGAGAGCAGAGAGAGTGGAGGGATGGAGACGAGTGGAGGCGTATGTGCCGGGAGAAGAGGCATAGCGCGGGAGAGAGAAGAAGAAGAGAAGAGGTGGTGGTGTGTAAGCCTGTGGCGTGAGTCCAGGCCAATCGCGGATTGTGTGAGTGTGTGTCGAGAGAGTGTGGTATCTGGGAGAGAGGAGGGTGTGCCGCGGGCGTGAGTCCTCAGGCACCCCGCACAACGAGAGGAACAGGACGGAGAGAGAGAGGCAAGCACAGACAGACAGTGGACGCGTGCGTGGTTTGTGGGACAGAGAGAGGAGCGGAGGGGGCGCGTTTGGAGCGCGTCGGACTCCGCGGCAACAGAGTGCCAAGTCGGTATCGTGTCGTGTGGCGTGGTGGCCGCGTCGACAGCCGAGCAGCAGAGAGAATGTGTAGAGCGAGGAGTTATGGGCATAGAGCGAAAACAAAAGCTGTCACAACCACAACCCGCCACAACCCGCTCCATCTCGAATCTATCCGCCGCTCCCAACCGCACCGCCCCAACGCCTCTCCCGTCTCTCTACACCGCACATCCCAGCACACGCATGCTCACGCCGGCTCCGGCTCCGGCTCCGGATTACTATTCCCAACAATCTGGCCCGCCGCGTTCCCAAACGCCTCCTCACTCAAGATATCGGGTAAGGGCACCGGGTCCCGCCTTGGTCCGATTGTAGACAGATCGATCTCGAACTCGACAGGAGGCTTCTCGGTGACCTTCTTGATGGTCGTGGTGACGGCGGTGGTTAGGATGTTGTTGAAGAGCCAGTAGAGGCCCAATCCGGCGGGCGCGTTCATCGCGAAATAGCCCAACATGAAGGGGAGGAAGCGCAGGACGACGGCCGTGTTCTTGGTGGTCGGGTCGTCGGACTCGTCGAGGGCATCGAAAGAGCCTAAGAGCTGTAATGAGACGGTCTGTGTGATGACGAGGATGACGGGGATAGTAAGATAGGCGAGGGTATCCTCCCAGCCGAGGCGCGGGACGCCGTCAATCCAACCCTCTGTCAACCAGGAGAGGCCCTGTGTGCGCGAAAGAGAGAGAGGAAGAGGCGTGTGAGCGAAAAAGTGCAGAAGAATAAAATCATGCGTGTGTAGAGTGTGTGCGGTCGCTTGTCTGCGCTCACCTCTCGGCGGTCGGCGATCGGCCCCGTTAAGCTCGGTATCCACAAGAATCCCTCCGAATAGATCTTCGCTTTTGCGATCGAGGTGACCGAGTAGTATACACCAAGGAAGACGGGGATCTGCGCTAACGATGGTAGGCAGCCGGCCAATGGGTTGACATCATACCGCTCAAAGAGGCTGCCGGTCTGCATGTTGAGCATGTCCTTGTTGTCGCCGTACCACTTCCTAACGAGATCCTGCTGCGGCTTTAGTGCCTTCATCGCGCTCGACGACGAGAGCTGCTTCCAGTTGAGCGGGAAGGTGACGATCTTCACGCCGAACACAAAGCAGAAGATCGTCAGGCCAAACGCGTAGTCCGCAAGGCCGACCGAGCCGAAGAAATCGTGGAGCGTGAAGATGCCCTCCTCGACGGTCTTGATGTACGTGCCCCACCAGCCGATCGTGCCCTCCGCGGCCTTGATCGCCTCCTCCGTCTCGTACGCAGCGAGCAATTGGCTCGGCAATTGCTCGAGCGACGCCGTCACTCCCGGTAGGCCGCCGCGCGTCGAGGCCGCGATGGCCGGCCGTGCGGGTGCACGGAGGGGTGCGAGGGCCGAATACGCCGAGGAGGCCGGCAAGGCGACGAGTAATAAGGCTGCGCGCGCGTGCATGGCAGCGGACTGCTTGCGACGGCCTCTGCGGTAATCGCGGAGGTGCACCTCGGTGCATCGAGGTCACAGATGGCCGCGTGGCGCAAGAAGGCGCTCGCGCTGACGCAGGCAGGCAGAGAACCGCCGTGCCGTTCTGCTGGTGCTGCGCGACGGGGACCTGTCGGCTGCTGGCCCCAAACTTCTTTGTGGACGTTACGTTTGTGGACGACTGAATAGCGTTCGACGCTGCTGCCGCGCTCGCTGCTCGTTCGCTACAAAAACTCCAAAATGGCACCCACCGAGGCCGGACTGCACGCCGACCGCCAGCCCGCCTTCCTCGAGGGCGCGACGACCACGGGCGACATGGCCGCCCGCGCCGCGAAGATGTGGCTCTCGAACACGACCAACAAGCTCTCGCTGCCGACGTACAACAAGGCGGCGGACACGGACGGCGACGGCCTGCTCGACGCGGACGAGTTCCAGGCGCTCTTCGACCTCGACGGCGACGGCAACATCTCGGAGCACGAGAAGGCGAAGGCGTACAAGATGTTTGCGATGGTCGACAAGGACGGCGACGGGCAGCTCACGCAGGAGGAGCTGAAGCAGCTCGCGAACGCGCAGCCCGAAAAGTTCAAGGCGCGCAACGCCTGAGCGGTTCGTATCGTGGTGCAGTTTTGGCGATCTCTCTTGTACGGCATGTGTGTTTGGAGTTCTCTCTCGTTGGTCGTTGCTGGAGCGGCTTCAGCGGCTTGGTGTTGTGCTCTCAGGGCCTCGTTCGTCTAGCGAGGGCTGCTGTAGCGTAGTGCGTTACTGTTTTGCGTGCAGAAAACCGCCGAGAGCCGAGAGCAAAGCGCCCATCACGGCGCCACGACGAACATGTCCCGAGCAATCCTTCCGACGCTCCTCTCTGCTGCCTCTGCGCTGCAAGCAAAATGGACGCCGGCGAGCGACGGCGGCCCGGCACGCTTCTCCAAGAAATATCGCGACGCTCAAGGCATCGATGATTCGAAATGGACAAACGACGGCGACGATAGCGGCTTCAGCCTTTTTCCGACGACGCCCGGAGGTTGGTTGCTTGCGGCCGTGGCGTGCGTGATCATTTGGATCATGCTCGGCGTCAAACAACCCGCGAATTGGCAGACTGGCGAGCGCGTCGGTGGTGCGCGAGGCGAGCAGCGCGGACAGAGTGCTGCTGAGGCGGCTCGCGCAGCGGCCTTGAAAAGGTTCGGAGACGGGCCGACGTCCGAGCCGATGCCCAACGCGTGGGCGAAGAGCAAGTAGCTCTGCTTGTTAAATATCGCACGTATAGCCACACCACACCACTCGCTCGCCGTCTCTCTCTCAGCACTCACTCGTCTCACAAAATACGACCTCTCCTCAGCACAAACCCTCTCTCGTCTCGTCAGCACGTCGCCTCACAATCCGCCTTCGACAGCTTGCCCCTGCCGCTCACGCACTTCTTCGTAAAGAAGCTGCACTTATAATCATTGCCGCAATCGCACACGCCGCCATAATATCCGGACGTCACAAACTTGCAGGTCGGCTGCGTCCAGTTATTGATGCTCGCGAGGACCGCATTGTACGCCAGGCAGGCCGTGTCGCTCGGCTGGATCTGATTGTCGGTCTCGATGTTGGAGGCGGTCGCGATGACTAGATCGGCCGCGGGGAAGTAGAGTACAATCGATTGATACCCATACGTCGCACCAAGATGGCCATACGCCTGATTATAATCCTTACCCTTACCCTCTGACACCCCCCACGAGCGTGAGAGGTTAAATGTCGCAAAACCGTACGGGAAGCCATGCGCCGCGTTATGAGGCACCATCACATCAACAGAGGACTTTTGCAGGACGCGGGGGCCAGAGGCGCCAAAGATATCGTATGCAAGCCGCGCGACGTCGCTTATCCTTGCGGTGACATCAGAGGCCGTCCACCCTCCATACACGCCCTTTGTGTGATATACATCAGTGCCTGGTACGCTTGTAGGGTCGTGGCCATTGTACGAGGTACGATCGTAGCCGTGGAGTGTTGTCCAGTTGGAGGGAGAGCCGTGCACCGCAAGCTTGACATCGCTATACATGGCACGCCTCGAGGTAGGTAAGGCATCCAACGCAGATAGCTGATTGTATTGGTCCCACGAGGCTTTGTGGTCGAGGTTGGAGAGGAGCAGGCCAAGAAGGACGAAATTCGTCGAGCTATACTTTGTCTTTGTACCAGGTGTAAAGTCGAGCGAGCCCGTCTTCACCCAGCTCACGTTTAGTATGTTGACGGGATCCCATTCGGTTGAAGGAGAGGCATAGACCTGTGCACGGAACGGGTCGGTCGGCGGCCGCGGCCATGGCTTTGCGGTGTCGTAATCGGGCACGCCGCTCTGCATGGCGCCGAGATGGTGCGCCGAGATCTTTGCCGCCTCCTCGCCAAACAGCTCCACCATGCTACCGAGGCCAAGAGCAGAGAGGACCGGGTCGATGTGAGGCGCGGCCGGCCCATCGAGCTTCAAATTGCCCTTCTCGACCTGGCGAAGGATGCCGCTGCCGGTGAGCAGCTTTGTGACCGAACCCCACACGAATCGCTCGTCGACATCGCCGTCGGAGGTCGCCGCGAGCGAGAGCGTAGAAGACTGCACGCCGATGCCGATCTTGCATTTGTAGTGGTCGCCGCGGTCGGCGGCGATGGCCTTTAGCCTTGCCGTTAAAGCGGCAGGGTCTAGCGCGAGGGTCAAGGTTGTGAGGGTGAGGAGCATGGTCGAATTCGGCTCGAGGCGGTGGGCTCGGAGGTGCCGACGCGCTGCACGAAGGTGATGAGGTCGGAGGCGTCCAGCGCGACTCCTCTCGCAAGTTTGGAACGACAGCTGAAGCGCTAAAGACTGTTGCGCTCGCGCGAGATTACTACACAAAGCATGGGAGGCGGAACCACCGGAGGAACTGAATTGCTCAGCGATGAGGCGCAGGAAGAGGTCGCAAAGCTGCCGGATACCGTGCGGAAGGAACTCGAGGAGAAGAAGAAGGCCGCCGAGGAGAAGGAGACGAAGATGGCGGCAGAGCTCGAGGAGAAGAAGAAGCTTGCAGAGGAGCACGCCGCGAAGGAGAAGACCATGGCGGAGGAGCTCGAGCGGCTTCGCGCCGAGCTAAAGGTGGCGGTACCGCCGAGCCCCGAGAAACAAACGCTTTCCGAGGCCGATGCCGAGGCCGTGCGCAAGATCGAGCAACAGGCGAGGAAGGAGGACGAGGAGGCCTACTGCACCTTTGAGGTCCTCGACAAGCACCAGCTGATGGATTTGCCCGAGGGCGCTCTGATGCCCAAGTACCAGGACCTCAAGAGGGACCACCCGAAGATGCTCGTGCCGTTTACGATCTCCTTTGCCGAGGCGTGCGCGGGCGTGCACGTGAAGAAGGTGCTCACCATCTCGCATCGGTGGATGAGCCGCGAGGTGGCCGACGTTGACGGCGCCCAGTTCACCGCGATCAGGAAGCACCTCAAAGAGAAGGGTGACGAGATCGATTTTGTTTGGGTCGACTACTCGTGCATGCCGCAGGGCGAGGAGAAGACGGCGGTGCAGATCGCCGATTTTAAGCGCATGATCTCTCAGGTCAACCTCCTCTACCTCGGCACGAGCGTCCTCATCTTGCTCGACCTGTCCTACGTCTCGAGGTTCTGGACGCAATTCGAGGCGTGGCTCTCGATGCAGCAGGCGACGACCGGCAAGCTGTGCCGCGCGAGCGGTTCCGAGCGTCGGGAGACGATCGTAACCATCTACAATGGGACGCAAACGGCGATAAAGCTACTTGAGGAGCAGTGGTCCGACGTCACGCCGGAGCAAGCGATGGCCGTCCTCGCGACGCCGGACGTGACGGTCACCAACCAAAAGGACAAGACGACGCAGATCGAGCGGCTCAAGGTCTTTGCCGAGAATGTGAAGAAGGTGAATATGGGCGGCTTCAAGCTCGTGATGACGATCGAGCGCGCGGTGGGGAAGAAGCCGGAGGGGCGGACGTGGAAGGAGGAGTATGTGGACGCGTGGTTAGAGCGCGTGCAGATGGGGCAGGCGGTTGGCGACCGATCTCGGTTCGAGACGGGCGGGAGGGACTCCATCGAGCAGTGGATCGAGAACCTCGCGACTCAAATCAAGTGGAAGGTGGACAATGGCTGGCCGCAAGAGCAGGCCGAGGCGTACACGGTGATCGCGGCATGTCTGACAGCGCCGCTCGCCGTCGCCGTGCGCCAGCGGTCCGACCGCTACGCGGCGAGCACGCATCTCATGTGCGAGGTTCTCGCGGAGCGGGCCAAGCAGATGACGGAGGCTGCGCCGCTCCTCTACAAGAACCTGACCGGGAAATTCGGCCTGGCGACGAATGATCCGGCCTGGGAGGCGCTGACGCAGCCGGGGGCCAGTGCCGGCCTCGGCCTTGTCACCAATGGCGTTGTGCAAGGCGATCCAGCAGGCTCTGGCTGCTTTCCCGACGACAAGGGCTTCTACGTCTACGTGAACACGGGCGGGAAGAGCGAGGACGTTCTGCAGGACTCGGACGTGGTGTGCTTCCGTAGCGCGCCCGCCGACGCCGACGGCTACCACTCGTTCGTTCAGACTGCAGGGGCCGGGTACATGATGCCGCCGCTCGCGACGGTGACGCTCGAGAAGGTGCAGCAGCCGGGCGAATGGGAGGTAGTGACAAAGGCGGGAAGCCTCAAGGTGCAGCAGCGGCTGCTCACGGTGAGCGTGTCGTACAAGTGAGAGTGTAGGTAAAATGCGCGCGGACAGTACTTGCTCTTTTATACGACATTCAACACATTCAATCCACACCCACCCACCACGCGCCACGCCACTTCCTGCTGCCCGCGCCATTTCAACCAACCACGGCAACCAAACACCTCTCCTTTCCCGTCCTCCTCTCCTTCCATCCCATCCCATCCCATCCTCATCACGACAGCGACGCCAACTGCGACTGGTCCGCCTGCTGCTGCCAAACCGACATCTTCCGAGTCCCTCCCGACTTTGGCTTTGTCCTCGTCCGTGCTGCGGCGATCTCATTCTCCTTCCGTGCGAGTACGGTCTTCTGCTCGGTGGTGAGGCCACCCTGATCGTGCAGCACGCTGCGGGAAGCAAGCAAGGGAACACCGCGTGTCAGTAAGAGAGAGAGTGGGTAGGTGCTGTGCTGTGCTATTGCTGTGTGCTCATACCTGCAGAAGCTCGCCGCCGCCTCCAACTCATTCAACTGAATATGCATATTCGCCGCAGATAACAGTAGAGGCGAGGATCGTGTCGTCTCGAACGCTTTCAGATAGCCGCGCAATGCAAGCTCGTACTCAAGGGCACTCGCCGCGGCGGATGCTGCACTAATGAGAGCGTGGGTCTCCTCCCTGCCTGGCGCTTTGCCCCATTTGCGTGGTGGCAGCTTACCGCGCACCTTTGGAGCGGGTAGCGCCTCGAGTAGGGCTTTCTGATCCGAAGGAAGGCCGCTACCATCGCCAATGCTGACCTTGACGGCGGCGGGAGTGACAGGTGTGGTTGGTGGTGGCGGTGGCGGTGGCTCCGCCTTGGCCGCCTCTCGCACTGATGGTAGCGGATCCGCGCCCACTCCTGTGAGGTTGCTTGCAGCGCGCGCAAGCACACCCACTGCAGAGGTAACAGTGGAGGCGACGGCAGAGACGGTCGAGATGGCGACGGCAGTAGGTACATTGACTACAGTAGCGAGTAGATGCTCAGGAGGTAGTATGTAATCCTCATTAAGAGTGGTAGAGGTGGAGGAGGTGGATAATGGATCGAATAGAACGGATTGCATACGATTCAAGCCGCGCGCCTTGCGTGATGCCGCCTGCACCCTCCCTTCCTTACCGCCACCTTCCTCCCTTAGAGCAATATACCGTGCCATACTCCCAGTAACCGCCACATTTATCTCACAATGGACCCAGGCATCCGGTATTACCTCATCCTCACCACCCGCCGCCTTCGCCTCCGCCGCCGATTTAGGTAGAGGCGGTGAGCGTAGCTGTAGATGATGCTCACCGCACGACTCGACAGGCAGGCAGACCCATCCTATCAACCGCTCACCTCCCTTTTTAACACTGTCATTCGAGATGAATTGTATGAGTACCAGCGACGGCTCTTCACCAGGCAGATGCAACGCACTCCATCCACACCGCCATAGTAGCCCTTGCGATAGCTTGGTAAGATAAGGCGCGGAGACGCGCTCCTCTACTAACGGCGCCAGCAAGCCCAAATCATCCCCAGCCTTTGCACCACCACCACCAGCGCTACCAAACATCGCCTTCCGGTCGGCCAATGAAGGAGCATCTGAGGGTGCAGGGCTGCCGACACCACCTGAAGTCGGCTGATGTACCAACGAGATCGCCATACGGACACCCTCAGGTGCAGCCTTCATCTTGATGTCCTTGGTAGTCGCGTGGCGTGTATGAAGTAGATTGCAGTCGAGCTTCTCCACGCTTAATACGAGTAGCTTGAGCCTCTGCTGCTGCTCTGCCGGAGGCGGTGGGGGCACAAACTGCGACTCGACTCCATGCTTAGCATTCGCCTCATCATGCAGAGCCGTATGCACCGCGGGAGAGACCTTAGCCCCATCTATCTTACCGTCACCACCAAGCTTAGCCCTCGCTTTGCTGATTACACTCTCCAGATCCGAAGTAGGAAGTAGTCGGGAGGCCTGGCGTATCATTACGCTGATCATAGACGCGCATGCAGAGTCGAGGTTCTCCTTCTTCGTGGCGGCGGCCGCACGCGCAACAAGCAGCATCAGAGCGGACGAGGATGACGACGATGAACCGTTGCCTGGCTTCGCCTCTGCTGCCGCCTTTCCTACTAATCCCTTCATCTGTGGCGCCATTGCATCCCCACCATCAATTAGGCTAACACCAGATTCTATCAGCCAAGAGAGGAATTGGCCCCTCTTCGCCTCATCCCCCGGCTCCAAGCCTCTAACAAGAGCGTGCAACATACCCTCACCCCTCCAATCCGTATCATTGAGCAGGGCATATCGCGCCCACAGCTCAACCTGTGTCGGCTTGCGTGTACTCGCTTTACCATTCGCGACGAGATGTGTTAATGTTGCAGCGGCGGCCTCCCCATTAGATTGTACCGCAACACCTAACCCTGCCATCCAATATCGTGCCTCAGTGCCATTGTCCGCATACAGCTCGATCACCTCGTTACTCCCTCCATTTGGTGCATGTAGATAGCCGCCAGTATGACCGGGTGGAGGCGGCGGAGGTGGACCTCCTCCACCTCCCTTCAGCATCACGATCTCGATTAACGCACCCTTAGCGCCAGTACCCTTGCGGAAGAGGAACGCCTCACACGCCACCTCCAGCTCGGGTGTAGAGTCGTCCGCTCTCACCTCAGGGAAGAAGCGGATCGCATCTGTAGACAGGCTAACAACCATCTTCTTTCTTGGGCCCGGCGGCGCATTCGGCAGCTTCACGCTCATAACACCACGGCGGATCTCATTAGAAGCATTAGATTTCTCCTCGACATACCCGAGCAGCTCCTCGCTTGCCGCTTTAGGCCGTGTGCATAATATCTTAATCGCCCATTGAACAAAGCCTAATTGGCCCGCACGCGCCGCATAATGCAATGCAGTACGCCCCAAGACATCCCGTAGCCTGCAGCAGTACTTGACAGCGGCACGTAGCCTCGCCTCCTCGAGCTCCTCCTTACTACCATCTGTAGCCTTCTCCTCCAGAGCAAGCTCCTCAGCAAGCAGGGCATGGCCATCCTTCATCGCCTGTGTATGCATAGCAACGAATAACTGCGGCACTATACGCATGGCACCACCAGCCGCAGCCGCATGTGCCAACGACGCACGCTGACCATATCTGTCCTGCCTCACGTTGAGCAACTCGCTGAATGCTTCAAATGCCATTGACAGCGCGTCCTGGTCATCGTTATAAGCCGCATTGAACATACCATCGATCGCCTTAATGTTGATGGACCGCTCCTTTACGATAGCCCACCATTTGCTAATCTTGATGGAGGCGGCCTTGGGGGGGCGGAGGAGGTGGTGGGGCCTTAGTAGCCGCAGCGGGAGCGGGAGCGGGCTTTGGCGCGGCTGCAGCAGCCACGACAGGCTTTGGCGGTGGCGGGGCTGGAGCAGGGGCAGGGGCGGCGACGGGTTTGGGTTTTGGAGGCTCTGGGAAGGCCGCGGATGGCTGCTTTGCTGGAGCTGCGGGTGGGGGTGCGGCTGCCGGCTTTGGTGGTGGTGCTGGTGGTGGTGCTGGCTCTGCAGGCATAGGCGCCGGATCGATACCCATAGCGACTAGCTTCGCATTGAGAGCACCCTCCACAGCATTCCGAAGGAAGACCATCGTCTTGCCTAATGCATAGTGCCTGTCCGCCGCTAAGCCCGCCGCCTCGAGGATCTTGACACATTGGTCCTTTGCCTCTCCGGTGGCGGCTGGCGAGCACAACGGCCCGAATTTGGTGGCAAAGTTCGCATAGGTTGCGCGCCCTGGGAAGGCTGAACGCCGGATGCGTACCATCTCCACAACACCCGAGTATTGTAGCTGTTGCAACACTCTAGGCTGCTCGAAGCCGAACGCCGCCATACTATCATTCGGCTTTACACATCGTATGTAGTGTGTTGTCGTCTTGGAGAGCAATCCCATCAATCCGGTGCCTTTACCCTCAGGCTTCACCTCCCCTATACCATTCCTTAGCCTACCACCAAGCGTTAATGGCGGCGCC
>JACLAC010019819.1_pt1 | contig 19103 bp, 13 predicted proteins | sample 8027881 | NCBI WGS metagenome assembly JACLAC01 (sample SAMN15725517, study PRJNA655200) | protist metagenome | isolation source: fluorescence activated cell sorting (FACS) single amplified genomes of... | place: Spain: Blaines Bay Microbial Observatory, Mediterranean Sea | collected 2016-01-19 | reverse complement strand
GCAACAGACTCTGTTGCAAGAATTGTATTCGCTATCGCAGCAGCAGACCACTGCCCGGGAACAACTTGAACAGGGACGCTTCAACTCAGCACAGAAATATCTGGACCGGATTCCTGAACCATTGCACTCGGATGAAACACGTCAATTAATTGCCGATGTGTCAGCACGTTCGACTGAAGCGCTGGCATTAAGCGAAGACATCCAGCGCGCAATCGAAACCCGGGAATATGACGGACTGGAAGAGCGGGTGAAGCGTTATCTGGAACTGAAACCAGGCAACACTCGGGCCAGGCGACTGCTGGCCAGACTGGAAGAAAAACGGCGCAGGTCCCCGAAATCCCTGCAGTCCGAATTCACAGACACTGCCGATGAAACCGCCGCCGGATACGACGCTGCTGATACAGACGAGCAGGACGTAGCATACGGGACGGTCGAAGAGCCGGATTTTCATTCGCTGACCGCGCTGCACCCTCGAGCTTCCAGACGTCACCGACATCGAGGCTGGCGTCAAGTGGTGCGTGCCGCGCGTGTACAGATGACTGCTGGTGTCCTGATAACGGCTGTGATTGCATTCTCACTCTGGCCCCCGTCTGATCCTGCGCCGGCAGACTCTGGTTCAATCGATCCGGACGAAAACACGACCGCAGTTGCAGATCCCTCGATCGATTCAAGCCAGTCCGGGCTGGACGGAGTTCTGCAGGAAGCGATGTCCTCAATCACAACCGACCTGGACGAAGGGCTGGACGGGCTTCTGGAGAGCATCCCGGAGGGCCGCAGTGAATCTACAGGCCAGCCTGAAAAGGCCAATCCCAGACCAGTGGACACCAGTGTTCCGGCACAGGCCGCGTTTCCTTTCAACGCAACTCAGGCAGCAGCCCATCAGACAGCCTGGGCCAATCACCTCAATGTCCCTGTCGAGACCACCAACTCGATCGGCATGAAGTTCGTCGTCATTCCGCCGGGTGAGTTCACGATGGGCGGGAATCAGGTGACTCTGACGCAGCCTTTCCGGATGGGCATGCACGAAGTCACCCAGGAACAGTATCAGCGAGTGATGGGCACCAACCCAAGTAAATTCAAGGGAGAAAGGAATCCTGTGGAGCAGGTGGGGTGGACCGATGCTGTGGCCTTTTGCGAAAAGCTGTCGACTCTACCGGAAGAGAGAGCAACTGGTTTCCAGTATCGTTTACCAACAGAGGCGGAGTGGGAATATGGTTGCCGTGCCGGCACAGTGACAGAATTCAGCTTTGGCGACGATCCGGCAGAATTGAGCGACTACGCGTGGTACGAGAAAAACTCCGGGATAAAAACACACCCTGTGGGAGAGAAAAGACCAAATCCTGCGGGCCTATACGATCTTCATGGAAACGTTTACGAGTGGTGCCACGACTGGCGGGGAGACTATTCAGATCGTGCCGTCACTAACCCGACTGGCCCAGTCTCGGGAGAATACCGAGTAATTCGTGGTGGAACTTTTAGTCATCCTGCAGGATTCCATGGCTCTTCTTTCCGTGTTGCTGATAGCCCCACACTCCGGAGCGAAATGATTGGGTTCCCTGTCATTCGCGTGAAAGCTCCACCAAAGTGAACTACGGCTTAACCAAGACCAGTGTCAGAGTCTGACCTGTCCCCAATCCAGTCCTGTTCCGAATGAGAGAGTTTCGGGGCAGTGGTAGTTCCAGGGCCTGATAGCCGAAAGTACGATGCCGCAGGGTCAAGAAACTCCTAACCTGCATCCTTTAACCGCGACCGGATTTTGAGTTGGATCTGATGACCTAGCCCCCTTAACCGCGACCAGTTCCAGCGCAGCACCCTTCCTGCCTCACACCCCATCCAGCGGATCCACCGCCTAACTCGGAGCCAGCCCGCTTTTAGACTTCGGCGCCAGGCCGGGAGGCTCCGGGATTTCAGGACGGCGGGGGCTTCGACCCGACGGCGGTCGGCAATCTTTCCCTGTAGCCTGACGGGGAGCAGAACAACACACCTGACTCTGGAGACAGATCATCATGTCCGAGACATTTGAAATCTCCGAAGACCAAGAACCGCAGTCGTACAGGCCGCCGGGAATGAGCGGTTGTGCAAAAGCCGCCATTGGGTGCGGCGTCATTATGGTGTTTGGCAGCATCGTGACCGGCATCGCCGTCTGGTATATCACCGCCAACGCACGCGAATTTGGTGCGGACATTGCCGCGGAGATGATGAAAAACGGCCTGATAGAACTCAAACTGCCTGCCGATCAGCAACAGCGAATCTTCGCCCGCATCGACGAAGTCAGTCAGAATTTCAAAGATAAAAAGATCACACTGGAACAGGTCGGACTGATTTTTAAAGAGATTGCCGAAGGACCTCTGATGCCCGCCGGGATGTCGCTGGTGGTGGAACGTGCCTACCTGGACAAATCCGGCTTCGAGGAACAGGAAAAAGACGCCGCGCGGATTGCCATACGACGATTCACTCACGGCACCATCCGGCAGATGATCCCGGAACAGCAGGTCAATTCCGTGCTGGACACGATCAGCAGCGTCAACCACGAAAACAATCGCGAATTCCGACACCCCGTCTCGGATGAAGAACTCAGAGCATTTGTCACCGCGGCAAAACAGGCAGCTGACGACGCAGACGTACCGGAAGATGTGCCGGAAGTGAACTTCGCGGATGAATTCGACAAGGCCATTGACGAGGCACTGAGCAAACAGACGCAGTTATTCCTCACACCCGGTCAGAACACTTGACCTGCTTCCTGAGCCGCCCCGCGCATGGGTACGCCTCTTCAAGTGGTGAACTGATTGTGTTTGGGGTGACGATCGACACCCGCACCTTCACGGGAGCGACTGTTCTCTACGGCGGTGCAGGAGCCGACCGCCTGTCCTCCGGAGCCAACAACGAACAGCTGTACGGCTTCGGCGGCAATGACATCCTGGACTCGGGAGCCGGCAACGACTGGCTACTGGGCCCGGCAGGCCGGGACATCCTGCGAGGCGGCGACGGTAACGACAACCTCCGCGGGCAGGGTGGCAGCAGGGATCGATTGATCGGTGGAACGGGCATCGACCGTCTCGATGGCGGTGCAGACGATGTGTGAGCCTGTGACTGCCTGGCGTGAACGGTCACCGTTCGAAAGTTCTGACACCGTATCAGAGGCCTGCCACGGTCACCGTGTGCTCGCGATCTCAGTCGGGTAGTGAGTCATTTGCTGCTGATATAGACTGATGGGCTTCCGTGAACTCTGCCTGGAAAGGTCGCCGTCATGAGGCATAATGCTGCCTGCTCTGTTGCCTGTTGCCATGGCGGTTTACGGACCGGATACGAAGCCGGAAGATCAACCGGCGGGCCACAGACTCCAACCACAGGGACTTCGAGGTACCGGAGGTCAGGAACGTTTAATCGGTTCGGTGACTGACCTTATCTGCGCGGCGGCTCGCCAGCCATCATGGCTGAATCAAAGATGGGTTCAGGAAGCTGAGAGTGAGTGCCTGATGACAACAAGCCAGAAGCAGACACGGCAGCCTGGTGGTGTTCGCAAGAGCGTGCTGACAGGCTGGCTGTTGATCATGACGTGTGCGACCGCGGGCTGGACAGAACCGGCCCACGCTGGAAAGCCGCGTTTCAAACTGGAGGTCGAGCAGCTGACGTCCGGTCCGAAGCATCATTTCTTCGGGTATATCGGTCAGTGTCAGACGATCCCCTGGAATGCCAGCGGGAGATACATTCTCGGCTTGGAAATCGACCGCATCGACCGCATGCCCAGACCCGAAGAATCGGCCACAGTCATTCTGATCGACACCCGGGATCACAACCGCATCCTGCGGGTGGATAAGACGCACGCGTGGAATCCACAACAGGGAACGATGTTTTACTGGAACCCGCTGGACCCGGAAACGCAGTTCTTTTTTAACGATCGGGACGTCGAGTCCGGTAAGGTCTTTGTCGTCCTGTATGACGTCAAAAAAAAAGAACGTATCCGGGAGTACCGATACGCTGACACCCCCATTGGCAACGGCGGCGTCGCGCCGGACGGTTCCTCGTTCCTGGCATTGAACTACGGTCGCTTGGCACGACTGAGACTGGTCACCGGTTACCCCGAAGCACTCGACTGGTCCCGGGATGAAACAGCACCCGGCAACGACGGCCTCTTCAGTGTGGATATAAAAACCGGGAAGAAACGCCTGCTGGTCTCCTACCGTCAACTGGAAGAAAAGCTGAAAGAACACAATCCGGACCTGCACCACAGCGGGTTGTTCATTAACCACACTCTCTGGAATCGAGACACAGATCGCATTTACTTCTTTGCGAGATCCGGGTGGGGCGACACAGGCGGCGACAAAGTCAACCGCCCCTTCTCGGTTCACGCCGACGGAACCGGCCTGACGCTGCACGAGAAACACATAGGCGGACACGCTGAGTGGGCCGAGGGAAGCCTGGTGATCGGTATCGAGAAAGGTCGGGCCTCAAAACCGGATCAACAGATTCTCTACAACATCGATACGAAAAAGATCGTGGGACAACTGGGCACTCCGGAGATGTTCCCCAGGCCCGAAGGCGACATCGCACTCTCATCCGACGGAAACTGGTTTGTGAATGGGTACAAGCAGGGCAACAGAAATTATTATTCCGTTTATCGCCGGAGCGACGGCGCCTTCGTACGTAGCGGAGGAATCGACAAAGGCTCCTACAGCGGTGACATCCGCATCGATCCAGCTCCGCGCTGGAACCGCTCGAATGACGCCATCCTCATCCCCGGCATCGCCAGGGATAAGACCCGGCAGATGTCCGTGATTCGGATCACCGAAAGATCCGAAACCGCTTCCAGCAACGCCTCAACTGCTGCTGCCGACCATGCCACGCTGTTCCCTATCACCAACTTTCAGGGCAATCCGTCACTTTCCAGTGCCGATGTGGTGCGTGATGCGCTGGATGGCGGCAGCTTCCATCCCACAGGAAACCGGGTGGCAGTGAGCGACAATGCCACCACGGTTCGGATTTTTGATCTGGGTTCGCGTTCAGAGTGTCCGACCGTCCTGAAGACGTTCACCCATGATTCCGGATTCAAGTACGGTAATCCGGCCACCCGTTCACAGGATTCTGATGGTGAGTGCAACTGTGTCTCGTTCACGTCCGACGGTCACTGGATGCTGACCGGGATCAATGACCATGGCGTCAGGATCTGGAACGTGAAGACGGGTGCTCAGTCTCAGCACCTCGACCGACGCAGCAGTGTAGACGGTGCGGCGTTCAGCAAGGACGACCAATTCGTGGGTGTGGGAGCGTTTTCGCTTCTGAAGGTCTACCGTTTCAATGCCAGCACGGGCAAAGCCGACATCATGCCGGTGATGACAAGCGACTTTGGTGCGGGAGAAATCAACGCTGTGGACTTTTCCGATGATGGAAAATACGTTGTTGCTGTCGGCGGTGTCGGTAGCGGTCAGGTCAGAATATTCAACACGGGCGACTGGTCATTACAGAGTGAATACGTCAATCCAGGCCCCGGCAACGTAAGCATCAAGTCCGTGATGTTCTCACCAGACAGTCAACTGGTGGCGTATGGCGCACGACAGGGCCGCGTCCGCATTGTGGATCTGGATGGCAACCTTGTCACAACTCTGCGGCACAGTTCGGATCACACGTTCTACAAGTATGACGACAATGACCGCAGCGCGGGTGTCGAGTCACTGGACTGGACCGCAGATGGCAACTACCTGATCACCGGCGGTCTGATCGACGGCATTGCGCGTGTGTGGCACCGTCGCAACTGGTCACTTGTGGGCTGGGTGCGCGGCCAGGATCCAGGACCGGACTCACGACGGAAGCAGCCCCGCGGCCGCGCCATTGAACTGGTTCGAATCGATCGTCGCAATCGAGTTCTCCTGGCAGGCGATGAAGGTGTCGCTCGTCTGTACCAGTTCAACACGCCGACTCAAAAAGGTCCCTTTATCCAGGAAAACCGCCGCGTGCCCATCAGTATCGAAGTCGAGAACTTTGATACGAACCTGGGCCAGGGATTTATTCGCGGGACCACCACACATCAGCGGTGGGTTCCAGTGAATCATGCCGATGCTTCCGGTGGCACTGGCCTCACCGTAGCCGATGCCGGCATGCAGCACGACGCCGATTATCAAACCTACGATCCGACGGGTGACGCGCCCAGGCTGGACTACATCGTGAAGTTTTCGAAAACCGGTACCTACTACATCTGGGTTCGGGGCAAGGGTGGAAACGACGACAATTCTATTCATGTGGGACTGGACGGCACGATGGTCCGTGACGGTGAAAAACTTCAATTCGGCGACGACGGTAGCGTGGACTGGGTGTGGTCTCACCGCAACCGCGAAGGTCGTGCTGCAAAGCTGATGATCGACGTCATCGGCGAGCACACGATCAATCTGTGGATGCGGGAAGACGGTGTGTCGATCGACAAGCTGATACTCAGCTCTGACGAGACGTTTGATCCGGCTGAAATCAACAGTGGACTGGGTTCCCCGGAAACATCCAGAGCAGCGGTTTCCGCTGGGGCAGTGGAGAATTGAACTATTCGACTGCTGCCGTTCGATGGTACGCGCCTGACTTCCGGGACAGCATCCTTGACTTTCGTGTACTCTGTGGTGCGATTGACCTGCTCGCCTTTTCCGCGATCATTTCCAGAGTGCCCATCCTTCACAACGCCTCACCCGGATCACACGCAGTCAGCCCGCGTTTAGACTGCGGCGTCAGCCCGAACTGTGCCAGCCGGCTGCGGGAGTGATGATCAGGCTGGCGACACAGGCTGCATGGCACCTCGAAACCATTCAGCATGCGTCGACACTGCCGCCAGTTGAGTCGCTCGAACTGAAGACGATAGAGCCCGCGTCCGTGAGCGTGCTCGATGTCGTTTACCAGACTTCACCAAAGTGGCACCACTGTTCTTCAGGTAGTGCCCGAAGGAAAAGGCCAATTTCTTTAAGTTGGTGATTCTCCAGCGCCCATTCGATGTGGGCCTTGAAACGCAATTGCTTTTCGATCGGCATCGTGTCATGCCACGCGGCTAGAATGAGTGGAAGAGCTGGATCGCACCCACCGGATGGCTTCTGATGGGTGTTCTTCATCATCTGATAGAGCTGACTCCACTGTGGTGGCATAGGCACCAGTCGATTGTTGGCTGTGCAGTAAGCCCAAATTGAATCGAACGTTTCAACCGTTTCATTCATACAAGTCAGTCCTGCCGGTGGGCAGTTCCATGGGATGAGGCTGATCCGCTGTTCTATGAGATGCACGACGACGCGATGAACTTCTGATGCCGCGAGTGGCTCACACTTCATCCAGCCAGTTGCTGGCGGACGCGAATGCCGTGAACGACTCGATGGTGCGCTAGTATTACCACCGTCGCGCTGCGTGAAGCGTTCGGAGCCGCACCGAATCGTGGTCACTCGGCGATATCGTGATCATTCTGCGATGAAGGTACGCGATGATTGTGAAAAAGGCATATCTCGAGAGCCGTTCGTCGTGTTCGCGATAGACTCTCGGCTGAAATCAAATTCGTCTCCTATTACGAACACCTGATCGTCAAAGAGCTGTGAGTTCGGTTCGGTTGTTTGACCCTACGGGTTCAGCAAGTGCCTATTTTCGGTGTTTGCAGTATCCTTTTGATTCTTCCACGGGAGATGTGGTCGTCAAATCCACATCGTTGAAACTGCTTGTGTTGCCCCAACCGAAGATTCTCTCGAACAGCGGCAACAGCCGGTTGTTTTGAAGACCTTGCTGAAAATAGACCTCGTGTTCCTTCTCTTTCATCCCCATTTCGTACAACACGTCGTCGTGTGCGGTGATCCCGAGTTCGTTGAAGTACCGCATCATGATGAAATACTCGCAGACGTTTCCGCTTTCCAATCGTCCTGCGAAGTAGTACGGCATGAACCAGCCGATGACGTAACAGCTACACGAGATGATCTTCCCGATGATATGAAATTTGATTTCATAGTACGTTGAGGGACAAATTGCGTATTGCATCATGATTGAGAGAACGGTTTCTCGGTGTTGCCACTCATCCATTTCGATTTGCTTGATCGCCACTTTCTCGTCCGGGGTCTTGACCGAACCGGCGTGGCCGATGTATGCAAACGCCGCTGCTTTCTCGGCTGAGTAAGCTAATTGAAGGAGCCTCACGAGCTTTGGATGCTCAATCTTGACGAACTCGTTCACCGTGCAAGCTCCAACACATCCCGGAATACGCACTATGCGTAGCAACTGATAATGGCGTGGGGTCAAACAACTCCGCCGAACTCAAAACGCGGTAACACCACGGCGTTTTGACGACATTAGATTCTCTCATCTCTCCCGTTTGTTTTCATCCGTCGGCACCCGCTTCTGAAGTGTTTTGGCTTCGGTGTCCATCGCTCTTCAGCGAGGATCGTGTAGACCGTCGGATGTGACAGGTCGATGGCGTCCCAGATCGAAACGAAATATACCTGGCGCGACTGGAGGTTTTCAAAGGGCATGGTCAGTCCGCTTGCCGTGCGGCCGAGGCGATCCAGTCTCCACACGACGAGCGTCGTAATGTTCCCGGCATCGATGTCAGCTTCCAGACGATTCCAGCCGGGACGGTTCATCGAGCGGCCGGTCATCTGGTCCCGATAGAACTTCGTGAGTTGACCGCCAGCAAAATGCTCAGCCTAGGACTTGAGGTCAGGCTCTTGGACTCGGTTGTCTTGCTTGCGACTGCTGACTCTGAGGTAAATGGTGATGTGCTGCATTGGTTTGGCTCCTGTCATGTATGAGGCATACTTCAGAGCTGACAGTCACAGGTGGGGGTCGACCGACAGAAACAACGGGAACCGCGTACTGAACAAGTCCCCGGATTCAGGAGGGATGACTCTTTCCACTAGGCCTCAGCGAACTCGGCCGCGAGATCACGCCAGAACTCTGCGTCCTCTGAGCGGAAGTCGCAGCGAGTTCGGGCGTGGACCGGTCCGCCGAAGCTGCATCCGGAACCTAGTTTGAAATCTTTACACTGTTGTCAGGATGTCGAGCGGAAGTTCTGAATCCGGTGATCCGTCATCAGATCGGCGTCATGCTGATTTGCATGTCCGGCCAGGAAGCAGCATGTCTACCGAAACAGCAATCATGAAGCTCACCCGATTAATGGGACACGCGTGGTGTTTCACACTTGCAGCCATCACTGGACTGACGGCGTTAGAAGCGGTGGCGTCTGAACTGTCAGTTGTGCGACTGCGATTGTCAGTGACGACCCAGCTTGAGTACGTGAACACTCCGCTCGACCCACGGATCGACTTCCCCGGATTCCTGAGAGAGGCTGGTATCGAGGGTGTTCTGGATCCCAATTCGATCGAGGTCCGGGAGGTTGCGACGGGCGAGGTTGTGCCGCATGCGCTGTCGGAGGACTTTGCGTATGACGATATTGGGCGCGTTGAGTTTGTTGTGGCCAACCCTCGATCTGCAGTGTTTGAGATCCGCTTCCGATCGGTCCAGCAGACACCGCGGCTGGAACCGCGCAGGTTCATCCCGCCGATCGGCGTCGGTGATCTGTTGCGCTACAACGCCTCGCAGCCGCGGCCGATCGCCTTACCGTTCCTGGCGGGGCTGCATGATTTGAATGGCGATGGACGACTCGATCTGACGGGGACCTGGAACTACGCGTATCGTCCGGGCTGGCCCTGGGACGGAGTCATCTGTTACCCGCGTACCTCGACCAATGGTTTTCAGTTTGGTGACCTGGTGCGCGTGCGACATTTGGCAGCCGGATCCGAAAAGCCGCAGTTCTTCAGCCATACTTACATGGCCTCTGATTTCGCGGACTTCGATCGCGACGGAAAACTCGACCTGGTTGTCACGCGGAGAGGTGCCAACGCAGCCGAGTTCTATCTTCAATCAGACCAGCGGGACGCAGGTGGGATGCCAAGGTTCGAGCCCGCGGGAACGGCGCGTATTTCTGGCTGGGAAGCCTGCCGTGCGATCGACCTTGATCGAGACGGTGCGACTGACCTCGTGGTCGATGGACAGTATGTTCGAAACGAGAACCCGGAAAGCTGGCCGTTTCGTGCGGCTCGGGCGGTGCCACTGTACGCGGGACGAAAGCCGTGCTTCCTCGACGTGAACGGCGACGGGCGTCGAGACGCGGTTTGCCTTCAGGGCGGTCGGCCAGTGCAGCCCGGTTTCTACCAGGTGGCCTGGCGAGCGAATCTCGGCGCGACGCCGCCTCGATTTGGTGACGAACGAATTCTGGCCGGCGTCGACGTGTCGGAGGTTTCGCAGGTCGCTGCCTGGTCCAATGGCGATCGGTCTGGATTGATTGTCCAGCACAGCGCGTGTCAGGAATTGTCGTTGTTTGAACTGCAGGCCAGTGGTTTGAAAAGCGTGGGGCGCGCCGAATCGATCTCGGCCGTAATGTCGCTGAGCGATCAGGCCTGGCCGTGTCTGTGTGACTGGGACAGTGATGGCGACGTGGATCTGCTGGTTGGCGGCGGGTATGGATGGCCGCGGATTACCATCAACGACGGGAGCAACCGGCGTGCTGCATTTCGTGAGCCGAAACGGATCCTGTCGGAAGGGAAACCAATCCGTTTTGTTCGCAACGAGATACTCGGACCGCCGGACAACTGGCATGACATGGGCTATCCCTACCCCATTTTCGTCGACTGGGACGGAGACGGCCTGCGGGACCTGGTTTGCCCGAACGAGACGAACCGCATCTTCTGGTATCGCAACAAGGGGACGCCCGACGAGCCAGAATTCGGTCCGCGCCGGCAGATCGTGTGCGACGGCTTCCCGGACTCGAAAGAGCTTCGACAGAAGTCGGCGACACGGGCACTCGATCCGAAGTCGAACAACGGCGTCTATCCCTACGAAGAGGAACGTCCTTTCCTGTGGCGAACGGGTGCAGCGGTCGCCGATTTCAATGGCGATGGCCTCGCGGACCTCGTCACGCACGACGGCCATCGGCGGGTCGCAATCCTGTTTGTTCAATACCGTGCCGAAGACGGAATGCTTCGGTTACGCAATGATCTTGTGCTGCGACTGGCCGATGGCCGCGAAATAACCGACGCGATCGTTTCCCGCCGCTCGCACTGGACGGAATCGTTCCGCGCGATCGACTGGGATGCGGACGGCCTGCAGGATCTGATCTACAGCGTGGCCGGCTCACACAACGGAACGAAAGACGGCGGGAGTATCTATCTACTGCGCAACGTCGGTACGAAGACTGCCCCCGTGTTCGCTGAACCGGTCACTATGTGTTGCTTCGGCGAGCCGATCCGCATTACCAATCACGGCCCGCATCCTTGGCCCGGCGACTTCGATGGCGACGGCAAACCCGACATCGTCGCGTGCGTCGAATGGAGCGTTTATCCATTCTACAGCCACGCGGCATTGATGATGAAGAAACGTCCCACCTACCGGCTGGAACTGCAAACATCAGTAAAGGACATCCGATGAGAGTGTCTGACGGCAGATGGTTTTCCTGAGTCCTCGCCTTTAAGGAGACCGCTGATGGCTGTCCGAATCGCTGCGATGGATGACGTACGGCCGGCCGAACGGGTGATTCGCCGGCACATCTCGCCGGCCCCGCTGATCCGCTCGTACGCGTTGGAACGCGAGCTGGGCTTGCCGCCGGGCCGACGTGTCTGGCTGAAGGATTATGGCTGGACGCCGGTGGGGTCGTTCAAGCTGCTTGGGGCGCTCAACTGGATGCATCAGAATCTGGAGGCCATCGGTGAGCGACCGGTGGCGGCCCATTCGTCGGGCAATTTCGCGGCGGGGATTTCGTTCGCCGGTCAGCAGTACAACAAACGCGTCCTGATCGTGATGCCCGATTCGGCACCTCAGGTGAAGTTCGAGCTGACGAAATCGTTCGGCGCCGAGATACGCACGTATGACATCGCGACTGATCATGAAACCGGGGAACGGGACCGTCTCACCCGTGAAATTGCTGAGCAGGAGCAGGCCGTGCAGGCGTCGCCCTATGACGATCCGTTCGTGATCGCGGGCAACGGTGTCGGTGGTCTGGAAATCGTGCAGGAACTGCAGCGGCAGGACCGCGGCGTGTCGCAGTTTGTGTGTCCGGTCAGCGGCGGTGGTCTGATGGCCGGTCATGCTCTGGCTGTTGAAGATGGTTACCCGCAGGCTCATATCATCGGTGTCGAACCGGACACGGCCGACGACTTCCGACAGTCACTCGAAGCCGGTCACGTCGTCCGCATCGAACAGCCAACGGGCATCTGCGACGGTCTGCTGTCGTACGATGTGGGCGAGCACAACTGGCCGATACTTCAGCGAACTGTCACGGCGTCGGTCGTCGTGTCCGATGATCAGACTCGCGAAGCCATGCAGTGGCTGTACGAGAAACACGGTCTACGGACCGAACCTTCCGGAGCGATCGCGACAGCCGCCGTCCTGCAGAACCGCGTGTCACTGGACGGGAGCGGCGACCTGGTCATCATCATCAGCGGCCGCAATCTGGACGAAGCGCAGTTTCAGACCTCGTGACCTGCCCCTGCAACTCGTCGACCCGGCACACGCAGCAATTCCCGAGCTGATCTGACGCCTTCCCGGCAAACGATTGCCAGAGACTCTTATCGCATGTCTACGGCTTGATGGGGTATTGCAGCAGCACGATGGCCCAGTAACGAAACGGTGGGACATCGATCGAAACGTCTTTCCCGGTCGAATCGATCTCGATTGGACGAACCCAGCCAGGCCACTCGTAACTCAGCGCATAGGCACGAACCTTCTCTTTGGGCAGGTCGGCAGGCTGTCTGAATCGCACGGTGGACTTCTCCACGACGGGCGGCTCATCACACTCGTTGACGTGCATTTCGTCCTTCAGAGGCTGGTTCCAGAGTTGCGCCACCATCGTGAACTGGCCGCGGTCAGTAATCGTGCGTCCAAATGGTTTCCAGATGACCGGACGCGAACTCTGAACGTGAAAGCGTTTGCCGAATCCTCTGCTTTCCCCGTCAGCCGTGAGCGGGTGGGCACTGGGATGGAACAGATACATCGCATAGCGCTGAGCGAAAGTGACAAGCTCGCGGTACCACGGCTTGTGCTTCACGTTTGGGGCAACGACGCTTGTTCCCCTGGCTCCGCATGCATACGACAGCGAATACGCGTGTTGAATAAACGCGTCAGCGCCAAGGTTCGGATGCCCGCCGGTGTAATGGTACCCACCGTAGCGACGGACTCGCTCGCTGCCTTTGCTCCAGAAATGCAGCGTCTTTGACCAGTTGCTGTGCATTCCCGCTGTCCGGCCGGGCCCGAGATTCACGAAGTGCTTTTCGTCAATAATGAGTGCGTCCCGGATCATTTCGGAGTACGCGCGAGTCGGCGGCGGGTTGATCTCTGCATTGTCTGGATAGACCGAATTCATGACCTGCAGGTTGTAACCCAGAACCAGCTCAGGCCGAGCGGCCAGCATGCGACTCTTCCAGCGTCGAATGATCCGCAGATTCTCCTCGTCGGGATCATCAATAACATCCAGCCGTCCGGAATGGTCGTAGTACTTTGTATGAACGGCTCCACCGGATCCAATCTGCACCAGCCAGTTCGTATGCGGGTGATAGTAGTAACCGGGATGCCAGTCCCAGCGAATGCAATCGAAGTCGAAGCGTTCAATTGCTTTGATGTACTGATCGATGCCGTCGTCCAGGACGTCGTTGCCGTTGAGCATTGGAATCATTGACCAGCGTTTCAGTTTGCGCAGTTCGGATGTCGACGTTTTCGAGTTTGATGCCGCGTCGTCCCACCGCCGAAGATCGTCAATGGGAAACTGCTTCAATTGAGCGTCCGGCTTGCGATACCACACTTTGTCGGGATTGGCTTTTGCCCAGCGGTATCCTGCCGGTCCTTCCAGCGTGATGCGGCCATAGGTGACCGTGAACATGCCGCGCTGTTTCGCATGACGCACCATCAGATCAACGTCACCCATCGAAACGCGATACCGCATCTGTCCGCAGATCCACGAATCCGTCTGCGGAAAAATTGTTCCCCAGTTACTCGGCGCCCAGCAGTAGACGTGCACAATCGGGACTGCGTACTCATGAAACTTGTCGTAAGCGTACGAGACTGGATCGGCCTGTCCGGACTTAAAGTAGCCGGGGCTGATGCCCGCCAGGTTGGCGGCCGTTTTCACCAGGTTGTCTGAAACTACAAACACCTGCCGATCCGAGGCTGCCTCGTTTCCAGCGACTTCCAGCCAGGCGGAGACCTGGCATCCCCACAGTTCGTCAGCGGGCGCTTTCCAATCGAACGACCTCGACAGCGGCCGTCCGGGCGCGACGGAAACACCTTCCTCGGCCACAGGAAAGAGTGTGTCCGCATCGCATCGAACGTCGACGTGAAGCCGACCATCCACCGTTTCGTTTCCATCATTCCGAATTGACAACGATAGCCGGACAGTCTCTCCGGGATCGTAAGCCACCCGGTCTGTCGAAACGTCGAGCACGACTTCGTCGGCTGCATACGCAGCATGATGCCCTACGATCGCCAGAAAAAGAAGGAGAAGTTGACACGTCTGTTTCATTGGCGCTTCTCACGTTTTGACAGGGTTGATGACCAGTCAGGACGCCCCCGGCAGCCTCCGACTTGCACATGGGACAGGTTGGTAACCTGCCGTTTTCGGCACTTTCCTGACAGGTTGAAACCTCGTCATTTAATCAATATACAATCTGGCAGGTCGTATTGGGACCTCACAGAAGGTCAGCGCAGCGATGTTGTTTGCGCCCCGGATGATCGCATCCTCCGGCCTCCACTTGCCGCCTTTTATGTAGGTCAGGGTTTGGGCCGTCGAGCGACCGGCCAGTTTCAGGTTGATGGTTTTGCCGGTGCCGCTAACAGCGATCAGATCCGCGGCAATGCCATCGAGATAAAACCGCCTCGCGACTTCGTCTTCCCATTTCACGCTTTGATCGAAAGTCAGTTGGATTTCGTCTCTCCGGGTACTGGTGTACGAGACGCTCTGGACATTCGGCGGCGTGACAGACACCTCCGAATCCACGCCGTAGTTGTATTTGTTGACCAGCGGGAAGATCTGCTTTGCCATCGCCGTATAGCCCTCTGGCAAATAATGGCAGCCGCCGTCCGGTCGAATGCCGAGTGTTGACATGATGCTCATGTTGGAGAACTGCTCGGGCAATCGTCGCTGCCTCTCACGTAACCTATCGTTCTCCACCGATCGGCTGCCGCATGCTCCCGGCCAAATCTGGTGGATGTAATAGTGTTTGATATTCGGGTAGTCCCGCTTCCAGGCAGCCGTCATGCGGATGAAGTAATCCTGGTAGTTCACCCAGCCGAATGTTCCGGTCTTTCCCGACGGCCCCTGATCGTTTTCTCCCTGATGCCACAGCACTGCGCGAATTCCGTGCGTCAGTTTTGCCTGCTGTGAACGCCACAACAGTCGACCGTAGATTGTGCTCACATCTGTCGGATCAGCCTCGTTCCGCTGGTGCTGGTCAATGCGAGTCCCACCCTGTGCACCGTTGATAATACAGATGGGAATTCCGTGCTTTTCAATGAGCAGTCTGCCCAGCTCGACGCCCCAGTAGCCGATCTGGAAATGATGATGGTTCTCGCCGCCGTTGAAAGACAACGCGTTGCCCCAGACCGCGTCGCGGGCTCTGTCTTTGTTGGTGCTCGGAGTACCAAAGCTGCGAAGCCAGGGGCTCCGGTAAGCATGAACGACTCGTTCGTCCGTCCACGCTTCGGCATTGGACTGGCCTTGAATGATGAAGACATCGCCGCAGACCAGGTCGCTGGCCTTGTCCAGAACAGTTTCGACGCCGTCACGTTTTATACCAAACTCAGTACGATAGGCGATGAGACCCGGATTCAAGCCTGTTGATAAGGCGTACCTGTTGTTGGCACCAATCTTCTGCTGTTGTGTGTCGATCAGCCTGTCGCCGGCATAGAGTCTCAGGAACACGGAATCTGCCGATTCGTTGAGCGTGCCCGTGTAGTGAAGTGTTCCCTCGTTGTCGTCGTCGCGAGCGTAGAACTGGTGGTCGACAGGCTTCTCGTCAGCGGACAGAATGCGTTCAGCCCATGGATCCTGTTTCGGTTCAGTAACAGTGATCCTGGCGGAACGCGACACTGCGGTACCACCGTTGTCGATAGCGAGCTTAACGGTCAGGACACCACTGTTCTGTGCCCGCGTCAACACGAGCTTTCCCGGTTTGGTTTTGCTGATCGTGGCCAGACCCGACACCGTCCATGAGTAATTCAGGTTGCCAGCGTCTTTCGACTTCAATTCCGCAAGGTTGGTGATCGCAGGCGAGATCTCCAGCTCATCCCTGCCATTCCAGTTTTGAGGAACCTCGAGCGTGTAGACGGGATCCGGAAGACTCTCCTGAATGGCAATTGGAATGCTTTTGGTTTTCACGCCGGATGCGCACACCACCTTCAACTGCAACGCGACCGTTTTGTTATCGGCAACCCGGCCAGCGTTGTAGGTATAGTTGAAGCGGTCAACAGCGAGGATCTGCTCATTGTCGCCATCGTGCAAAACCCAGTAGACCTTTCTGGCTCCTCCAGCCTTTGCCGATAGAGCCACCGACGCCCCCTCTTTCATCGCCAGGCTGGACTGCGAGACCGAGAAGTCATCGCCGGTCTGAACCAGTGGTCCAACCAGCGACTGCAGTGGCTTCTGGTTTTCGAAACAGAGCTTCAGCCAGTCGGCCGAGCGTGCGACGGACTCGAAACGCACCTCGTCAAGAGCGCCATTGAAAGGTCCACGTCCGTTTCCATGATCACCAAGATCGACCGGTGTTGACTCGGGTGTCGTCAAGGTGCCGAGCCAACTCACCGCGCCGCCGTTGTTATTGATCGTCTTGTCCAGAACACCATCCACGTAAAAGCGAACCATGTCCTTCGAAACGCAGAGCGCGATATGTCGCCATGCACCACGAGGCAACTTGCTGGCGCATCGGGGATCAAAACCGTAGAGATGAAAGCGAGGTTGGCCGATTCCAGTCATGGTCATGTAGGACAAGCCCATGTTCGGCTTCTGCCCCCGCATCGGTTCACCCCATCCACCAATCGACGCCGAAGCCCAGTTGTGGCCTTCGAAACTGGTAGGATTGACCCACGCCGACATCGTCCGGTCTGCGTTGCCCGACGGCATACATGTCACGCGTCGATTCCGCCCCGCGCCAGCCGGGCGGATGACAAGAAACTTGTTAACACCAAACTCTTGAGCGTCACCAATGATGCCGGTCGAATTAGTGGTTGGCTTATCGTGCCTGTTGAAGCCGTCCAGATTATTGGAGGTGGCGTCTTCCAGGTTGTCGCCGAGATGCCAGACACCGGCAAATCCGCCTGTGGTCTGAAACACTTTCTCGCCATTGCTTGCGCTGGCAACGTTATCGTTGCCCCAGTGCATCCCGATCGCCTGCTGATCATTGCCCCTGATTACGGGGATTCGCACCCAGACATCAGCATTGCCTCCGGCTGCATCCCAACGCTCGATCTGGTACGCCAGTGGTTTACCGTCGGCGGAAAAGCGGATGTCCTCACCCCTGGACTTCGCCTGGCTGAAGTCGAAGAAGTACTTGTTCAGCCGCACCAGCAGCGGGAAGTCTCTCTCCAACGCCGTCTCAGGCAGGTCTGCGCCCTCAGGTGTCGTGATGATGTAGATCGAGCCCGAGTGTTCCCAGACACCATACTGAGCCGCGGCTTGCGGCAGCGCCACAGCGAGGATCGCCAACGTGATCGCTGGAAGTTTCAATGGCATGCTCCAGTTCCTCTAAGATGCGAGAAGGTTGTCGCGATCTGAATGAGCTCAGGGAAGAAACAGAAGACTTTCTGTCATTTGCGAGTTTCGCTCAACCACGAGGATCATTAATGACACGGTCGCTGCCTCCGCGAATCCCGTCAATGATGCTATCTTCGAGGGATCCGGTGCCAGAGGATGAACTGCTGGTTGGGTGAAAGCAGGAACGACTGACCCGCCCACTCGGCCTTCTGATGCGTGCAGACAGTCTCGACGAACTGAAGAGACTTCTCGGCGATCTCGGCGTCGAAATAGAGCCCGCGTTCGTGAGCGTGTTCGATGTCGTCGAGGTAACGCCTGACCGCGAGCTCGACGTAGTGGCCTGCGATGATCTCGCCGCTCAGAATCGCTTTGCAGTAGCTGCCGACACAGGCTGCATGGTTTCGAGGTGCCATGCAGTGGATGTAGACTCAGAGAGCTGCGCCTGAATCTCAACGACTCGGGCGATTGCCGAGTTCACCCGGAAACTGGCCACGCGGGTGCAAGAACATTGCTCGTGAGCACCTGAATGGAGTCGCAACGATGAAATGGCAATTCTGGGTCCAACTCGCCCTTCAAGCCATCGGAAATGTTTTTGCTCGATGCCTTGGCGTTCTGTTCCTTGTAACCTTCCTATGGGCAGATGGCTACCTGTATTGGCCACCGGATGCATCGTGCCTCTTCGGACTGGGCATCGCGTTATTCGTAATGTTCTCACCCTTCAGGAAGAAACAGCAGATGCAGGATACCGATGGAAAGGCATCGTCGGAGTAACATCAGAAGTCCATCGCGTCGACGTGCATTTCATAGAACATCGGATCGGCCTCATCCCACGGGTCGTCCTCGTCAACGCTGCCGCCGGTTGAGTCGCTCGAACTGAAGAAGCCGACAAGCCCACGTTCGTGAGCGTGCTCGATTTGAATCCGAGGAACTGCCATGAGACTCACGCTGATTGCTTTGTTGCTCGCTGGTGTTGCTGGATGCGGTTACGGACCGCCGTTTAATACGCAACGGCCCGTTGGAGAACCGAAACCGGATACTGAGAACGGTGGCGATGAGGAACCGCAACCCGAGGCCGATAGCGCGGGTGATAATGAACCGACATCAGATTTCGAAACGTCGCTGAAAGCCGCTGAGCAGGGACATGCGTGGGCGCAGAACAATCTCGGTCTCATGTACGACTTTGGCTACGGCGTTCCCGAAGACGACATTGAAGCCTACGCGTGGTATTCGGTCGCCGCTGCGACTGGCCACAGGCACGCAAAGAAGTCTCTGGCAAAGGCCACACTCACCCCCGACCAGATTATCGCCGCTCAGAAACGCGCCGCCGAACTGACCGAGCAGATCAACGCCAACAAAGCGAAGTGACCGTCAGCCC
>JACLAC010019531.1_pt1 | contig 19113 bp, 13 predicted proteins | sample 8027881 | NCBI WGS metagenome assembly JACLAC01 (sample SAMN15725517, study PRJNA655200) | protist metagenome | isolation source: fluorescence activated cell sorting (FACS) single amplified genomes of... | place: Spain: Blaines Bay Microbial Observatory, Mediterranean Sea | collected 2016-01-19 | reverse complement strand
GTCATCGTTTAAAGAAAATGAATTATCAATTGCCAAAAAATTGACAGGGCAGATTCATGAAGAACAGAAAATTTATCAAGCGCTATTTGAAGAGGTAAGTAAACAAAAGCCTGAAATCGATCGTATTCATGGTAATATTTTGAACTTTGATAAAACCCTTCAAGCTCAAAAAGATAATATGAAGCAGCTCGAAATAAATTTGGAGAAAGGTCAAGAGGACTTTCTTAGGTTTCAAGAAGAAGCAAAATCAGCTCATCTTTACAATAAAAAAACAATCGATGAAATGCAAAAATACAGCGCGCATTTTGATGGTATTAAGCATCAAATTCAGACGTTTAATCAGCATATCGAAGAAAAAGAGCACGCTGCAAAAGCATTTTATGATCATACTCAGGAAGCACTAGCTCAAGTAAATGCAATTGCATCTGGCACAAAAGAAGAGTTAGAATTACTTGAAAATGTAAAAAAAGCCACGCATTCATTTCAATCTCAAGTGAAAACGTTGGTTTCTCAGCAAGATCAGATGCACACTAAATTATTGGCATTGCTGAAAGAAAGCTATGGACTGAAAGAAGAGTTAAGTCAATCTAAAACAGAATTGACCGAATTAAAGCAAGAAGTACGACAAGAAGTTAGCCAGTTAGTTGATGTAAGAAGCGAAATTTCTTCATTTTCTAATAAAATGCAATCGCATATGCAAGAGTTGGCATCGCAATGTGAGGTCGTTACAAAAGACATTACAGATGAGAAGAATAATCTAGTAAAAGATCGATCGCAGTTGACGGGTTTATTAAATAAATACAATCAACTTAATTCTAAAGTGCATGATTTTTTTGAGGATGTTTCGGTAAAGCAAAGCGATTTAGAAGAAAAAGAAGATCAATTATTAACAGAATTACGCTCTAAACACGATACTGTGGTTCGATACACAACGGATGTCGTTGATGCCGTAACTGAAGTTAAATCAAAACATGAAGCTCAGCAACTATTACAGCGAAATATTGAGGCAACTTCTGAAAAAGTAGATAATGTTTTACGAACTACATTAGATATTCATGATGGAATTAAACAATCAGAAGATTACGTTAATGAAACAAAAAACTATGTTTCTAATGTTGCAGAGCAGATAGATCATAAAACAGAGCAGATGGTATCAACTTTAAATGCGGTAGATGGTTTAGCAACCCATGTAGGTATACAAACTAAAGAATCTTTAGCCGTTATTGAGCAGGGTAAGTCCTTAAATGCACTTGTTGGTGAGCTTTATAAAAAAACAGAAGCATTACAAAATAAAACATCAATTCAAGGCCAGCAAGTAGAAGATGAGCTAAAAGTTTCACACAAGCATAACCAGCAACTCAAGAACGAAGTATATGAAATTAAAGATGTGAATGATAATTTTCAGCAATGTATTGAAGAGCAAGCTAAAAATTTGGCGTTAATTTCACAGCAATGCAAGCAATATGAAGAGCAATTGCGAAGAGGGTTTTTGATTCAAAATGATTTAAGCTCTCAGGTGGATGCGTGCAAAGAAATGCATGGTGAGCAGCAAGATTCGTTATCAGAATCTCAAAAAATGCTTGAAAGTTTACGTCATCTAATTGATTCCCAAAATTCATCTCATGAGAAGCAGCAAGCAGAAACTGCAAAAGCTCATGAAATGCTTTTAAGAGCGCAAGATCAGATGTCTGCATTTAATAATAAAATAAATGAAGTAGAAAATGCATTAATAAATGCGAATCAAAATTCAGAAAAAATGGTTGATTTATATGATAGTAGCGAAGAACGATCTAAGATATCGCTTCAAACACTTCAGGAATATAAAGCTCAATTTGAGCAGTATAAAGGTGTAGTTTCAAAAATGCAGGCATTGACTGACTCTGTTGAGCAAACGAAATATACAGCGGATACGATCGTTCGTGATTATCAAACAACATTTAAGACAATGCAGCAAGAAATAGATGTCTTAAAAGCAAATTTACAGCATAATGCAGTGGTTGGTAGCGCTATAGAAAGCAATTCAAATGTGGGGTTAAATAATCATCCGCAAAATTTTCAATCAAGCCAAGCTGTTGTTAATGGTACTCATCTTCATAAGGATGTGTCAAACCAAGATGCAAATCAACGCGTGCAAGAGCAAGCACATGTAAATGTTGATTCGCAAATGCAGCAACGTACGAACCACCATGATCAGACGATGCCAAGTCAAGGGCAGTATGCTCAATATCAAAATCAAGTGGATCCAAATCAAACCACTCTTAATAATCAGCAAGCAGGCTATATTCAACCTAATGTTACTCAACATTCTAATGCTAATCAACAGATTGCAGGTTCTCAAAGTGGAAATCAGCCGCATACAGCAGCGTCTAATACAGCAAAGCCAGCTATAAGTGAAGAGGCAATTCGTGAGTTACTGAATTCTGAAGCATTTGCAGCAGAATACACATCTATGGGTAATAAAAAAAGACAAAATTTATTGAAACGATCTTTTAATAAACTGTTTGCTATTGGTTTGATAGGCGCTATTAGTGTTCCTGTAGCAATGACATTTTTTTCATCGGATAAAGAGTCCAAGGTAGCTATCCAGAAAAATTTCAGTGCTTCAAGTATTGCGGATTCAACAGCAACCGAGTCGAGTATTCTTCCACAAGCCCCTCATATGTCACGCAATACGAAGCGTAAGCAAGTTGCAGATAATGCTGGTAGTATTTATAAAGATCAATTTAAGGCACAAACGGAAAGTTACCAAGCAGCTAATATGACGCCGCAGTATGATGCTACACAATACAAGGCACGTGATAGTGCATTTGACTGGCCTGTTCGATCAAGTAAGCCCTTAGCAAATATGAATATTGCGCCTAATAAACTGGGTGTACATATTGATGCAAAAGTGGGTAGTGATATTAAGGCAATAAAACGTGGAAAAGTAGTGTACAGTGGTTCAGGGGTTCGTGGATTTGGTAATTTGTTGATTATAGATCATGGTGATAAATTACTATCTATTTATGCCTATAATAAAGCCAATTTAGTAAATGTTGGGGATTATGTGAATCAAGGTCAAAGTATTGCGCAAGTTGGTAATATAAAGCCTGATCAAGCGGGTGTATATTTTGAAATTAGAGATCAAGGTAAGTCAGTATTGCCACAAAATTATTACGATGTTGTTGCTTCAATTCAGTAATATGTAGTATTTTTTAGCTATCATTTTTTAGTGATTTACAAAAGTGATAGCCTATAATTTCATAATTTTGATTAAAGTAAAATTTATGAGATTTTGTGTTGTGAATATAAGTATTCAATTCAACCGATTTACAGCCATGATCCAATGCCCATGATTCGATGTGTTTCATAAATATTGCGCCAAGTCCTTGGCTTCTGTGTGTTTTTTTGATTGCAACATGATCGACTTCTAACTGTTTTCCACTATAAAACCGAGTGGTTAACCATCCCCCTATAATTCCTATCAATATTTCATCGGTATATAAGCCAAAGCAATAGTAATTGTTGTAGGTAAACATTTCTTTGCTATAAGCTAGTAATTGTTGTTGTGATATATTTGGGTTAACTTCTTGATTAATTGCAACAATTTCGTAAAGGCAGGTTTCTGTAATTTGTTTGACTTGAATGTTCTGCCGGGTTGTTTTATTCATACTCTACTACTTTTTTTTATTCTATGATATTTTTTTGGTTTTTTTATAGTATGTTTTTTGAATACTTTTGTCTATATTTTTGATGTGAAGGTTATATTCTGAATCGGCAGTTAAACGTTATAAGCTTGATTTAATATTCTATAGCCCGCGAATGATATTGCTTTATTTGTTTTTTAGTAATCTGTCTATAAAAAAAAATAAAAAATAGTGACTTGTCAGTCATTTTGATGTAATATACAAAATATAGAATGTTCATCTATAAAAAAAGGACTTTTAACTTAAGGAGTAAAGATATATGATTTATATGAGCAGTCAAAATTCAGCAAGCCGTCTAAAGCCAGTTGTTGTTTCAAGTGGTAGTTTACTGAAAAGTAATATCAATCCAGTGGCATCTAATAGAGTATCTAATAATTTGTCTGGTTACAGTGTATTAAAATCTACAAGTCAAGTAACATTTGTATCAGTATTGAATAATCAAACTATTGCTGAAAACTTATCCAATGGAATAAATGATAAAGACGTTTATACACCTGATATGAAATTACCAATATCTAATAATACATTTTGTCATCACATGTCATTTTAATACAACTTCATTGCACACATCATTTAAGTAAATATATTATTTATAATAAATACATTATCAAATAATAATTAATCGCACATTATGCGTTCCAAGGTATCATAATACGACTAACTAAAGATACTTTTTAATTTTTTCTTTGATTTTAAACCTTTCCTGATTGCATTTTCCTTTGTCTTATTTAGACCTTTCATAATATCTGTATTGTTTTTAATCCTACATTGGATTTACGCTACTATTGTATATTACTTGTGGCTCATATACCTTTGTATTTCATTTTCATATTTTGCATTCACAATATATTTCATCTTTTATACTGAAATAGTAGTAATTTAGACGGTTCTATTTTAATCTTTTATTATGTTTTACATAAAGACTCATATTTTTGTATTTATTGGTTGGACTGCTCACGTAAATGTAATTAAAAAAACCTACAATGCATGCCAATATAAATAGCAATAACCGAAAAAAGTCGAAAAAACACTTTATTAAAACTATATGAGCTTTAATAAAGTAATCACTTATATAATAATTAATCATACAATAATAACTAATGAAAGGTGTAAGATAGTGTCAAAACAAACATTAACTAATGTAACCCAAACACAGGTTGATAAATGTATTATAGAAAGTGTTAAATGTTGGGTAGAGCAGGTGGTAGTTAAACTTAATTTATGTCCATTTGCAAAAAAAGAAATGATAAATAATAGTATTCGTTATATCGTACATAATAGTGAAATAAACAGCTATGGAAAAAATGATCAGGCTAAATTAAAACTTGATTCAAATGAAGACTTTAAAAAAGCAATAGAGCAAGTCTTAGTTTTGTTAGAGCAAGAATTAGATTTTTTGGATAAAAATAAAACAACAGAAACTACGCTCATCATTTTACCAGTACATTTTCAAGATTTTTACGATTACCATGAACTGTTGGGGCTTTGTGATCAATTAATTGAGTCATTACACTTGGATGGGGTATATCAGATTGCAAGCTTTCATCCCAACTATCAATTTGAAGATACAAATCCTCAAGATGTTGAAAATTATACGAATAGATCACCATACCCTATATTACATATATTGCGAGAAGATAGTTTAGAGCAAGCAATTGAACGTTACCCTGACACGGCTGATATTCCTGAGCGTAATATCGAATGTATGAATGAATTGGGATTACAGCATATGCAGTCACTACTTGCATCGTGTTTTATACACCCTAAATCTAATTAATTGATATTGAAAATAAATGATAGTGAAATAAAGAGTAAAAGGGAAGTGTATATATGATAAAAAAAATGCTAACAAAAAGTCAGCTGCATCTACAAATAGTAAATGAATCTTATATTGAGCATCAACAGGTTTCTTTTCGCTACGCTAGGCAATGTTTAAAAGCTTCATTGATGGCTTTCACTCATGGGGTTATGCCTTCGCTATTTGAAACAGGTGCTAGTGATATTGTAAAAGAATTAAATAAAAATCGAAAATAAAACGTGTATAATTCATTTTCGATTTTGACAGATTGTTTTGTGTTCGACATAGGTTGAAATGTTTGGGATTAATTGAATTGTTGGAGAGCGTAATTTATGCTACGTTATTATGTCAGCCAATACAAAACATATAGTACTCTTTCGTATATAGTTTTAGGCATTTTTTTATTTTTAAATATGTTTTCTTATCCTGTTTTTGCTAAAAATGAACAGGCATCTGAAATAGCCATAGACAAACCATTGTTCAAGCCATTCATTGAGCGCTACATACTGGATGAAATCAAGGCAATACGTTCTGATCAACAAGCATTACGAGCTGAAGTTGCTGAAAAAGTAGCATTTGCGCGTTTAGATGCCTCTGATCGAGCGATTCGTTACACAGCAGACACAACAAATAATATTTTTTATATTATCACTGCAGCCGCTTCTATATTGGTTTTGCTCGGTTGGAAATCAATACGCGATATTAAAGATAGTATGGAGGTCTCGACCTTAAAGAAAATTGAAACGCTTACACTGGAATACGAAGATCGTTTAAAAAAACTTGAAGATACATTGACCGAACGTTCTAATCAAATCGTTGCAGCACAAAAGAAAATTTCAGATGGAAATTCAATACGCTCACTATGGATGCGTGCAGGGCTTGAAAAAAGTGATCAAGAAAAAATTAATATTTACGATCAGATTTTAGAAATTAGTCCGAAAGATGTTGAGGCATTAACTTATAAAGCGGATATATTGCTCGATTTAAATGAAGATTCATGGGCATTATCTTTAGTAAATCAAGCCTTAGAATACGATCAAGGTTACGCATTAGCTTATTGGCAGCGTGCTTGTGCTAAAGCTAAATTAAACCAACATGTAGAAGCAATCGATGATATTAAAACTGCAATTAATATATCTGCCACACTTAAAGAAGAGTTGGCTGGGGAATCATATTTTAGTGGTTTAAAACGTTTGCCAGAGTTTAAAGAATTAGTTGTTTAATTGGTAGTTAATTGTTGTTATGTAGTTGCATAAAGGAGATTGTATGCGTTTTTTTATTTGTGGTTGTTTGATGTTTGTTGCCTCTGCATTATACGCTGAAGGCTCAGGTCAGAATAATATTATTTATAATATAGTGAATTTAGATGCTCAGGCAACAGAAGTCATTGAAAATGATACAATGCATATTTATTTGTATACTAGCCATGAACAGGTTAATGCTCAAAAGGTTTCGCAAAAAATTAATGAGGATATAGCATGGGCATTGTCTCTTTTAAAGCCCTATGATGCTATTGATGTTCAAACAAAAAATTATTCAATATACCCTCAACGAAATAAAGATGGTAAAACAAAATTTTGGCATGGTCGTCAGGAGCTTACATTAACTTCCAAAAATTTTGAATTATTGACACAACAATTAACACAGCTTCAAGATCGACTAAAAATATCGCATATGAATTTTAGTATTTCAGATCCTATTAAAGCAGAAGTTGAAGAGAAATTACAGGTTATGGCATTGAATAATTTTCAAAAAAAATCAACTAACATAGCAAAAACAATGGGAAAAAAAGGTTACGATGTTGTGGAATTAAATTTGAATGACAGTGGTTACTCTGCGTATCAACCACATGTGAAATCTTATCGTTCATCGGCTATGATGTCTGATGTGGTAATGCCTGAGATGAAAGTTGCTTCGGGTAAAAACACCGTTCAAATTAAAGTATCAGGGCAAATACAATTATATTAATTTTTTTACTTTGTTGGTATGCACTGTTGAGTTAGATATATTTTGTAGGCTAAATACAAACAGACTAAATCAAAGCATTGGATTTAGTCTGTTTGTACTGTTGTAGTTAACCAAGTTACATAACTTTTCGTTTACGTGTTGTAATAAATGCTATTATGATCGACTTCCTTTTTTAAAGCACTCTTTGGATCTGTCATCGTAATTGGTTGCTGCATCGGTTCTTCCGTATTTTTTATCTTTTAGTTTGTTTTTTAAAGCATCTGCATGGCTTGAACATTTGCTTTTATTTGATTCTTTTAAGCTACAGCGCATACGTTTACCTGAGTCAAATGTATGGCAGCTGATATTTTTGCTTGTAGAATTATTTGAGCTACCAGAGCTTGAACTTTTACTTCCTTTTCTAAAGCACTCCTTAGTTCGATCATCATAATACATGGCACCATCCACTTTGCCATAATTATTGTTTTTTAACTTGTCTTTTAATGTGTTTGCATAATTTGAACACTGATTTTTATTGGATTCGCTAATACTACAACGCATACGATTGCCAGAACTAAATGTTCCACAGGTTATGTTTTTATTTGTAGAGTTGTGTGAGCTACCAGAGTTATCAGAGTTTGACGTTCTACTTGCTTTTCTAAAGCATTGTTTTACTTTGTCATCATAGTATGTCGGAGAGTCTACTCGCTTATAGCCCTTGTTTTCTAGTGCTATTTTTAATGCTTTAGAAAAATTGGAACATGTATTTTTACTGGAGACTTTAATACTACAGCGCATTCGTTTATCTGAGCTAAAGGTATTACATGCTATGTTTTTATTGGTATCAGGGTTTGAATTTGATGAGTTGCCAGATGTATTTGATCCTTGATCTTTAATTAAACCAAAGCTTTTACCATTACTATCAAATTTTATCTTAATATCTCTAAATTCCATTTTGTATGCTGATTTAGCGTGTTGAGAGTGATAAATACCAAACCCAGGCAAAATGGTATTGGGTTTTTTGTCTGCGATCGCTGCATCACTCATGGGGTGAATCGTTTGCTCTCCTTTAAATTCAACGATTGTGAACCATCGATTGTCGGATGATTTTTTAATTTCATATTTTATATAACCATTGGTCAGGTCTGGTAAATACGTTACTCTTATGTTGTACCAATGCCCTTTACTAACACCAAATTTACCATAAAAAGGGGTTTTTCGTCTGAAGTCAGGTCTCCCAACGTTCTTGTCTGGGTGTACAGGGTGTTCTATTTCGGTATTAACTTTTACAGTAATAAAACTGTCGTTATTTTCAATGTTGTCTGAAAAATTACCATTAATATATTCAAACTGTTCATTGGAATAATGAAACAAAGCAAAGGCTGGGCTTCTATTGATTGACCGTCGTTGCCACATTTGTTGAATGATTGACCCTGCTGCAACAGTGTGTGCTTTAAATGTATAGTTATAGATTACTTTATCACCTTGTGTATGCAGTTGATGCTCGTGTACATGAGGAACTTGATTGATAAACACCTTTTTCATGGCATTACCATTTACTGTTCTTCCACTGGGTGTGCTTGATACTGTTATACTATCTCGATTTATTTTTAAATCATTGTAATCTTTATAGCCTTTAATGGCATACCCTATATTATTTACTTTCGTACAGTCTAAAGGGTAGCTTCCTTGTGCTCTATCACTTGAGGGTGTTTTACATGATGATATGGGTAAATTGTATTCTATTGTTTTTGATAGTGCGGGTGAGGCTATTATCAGTGTTGCTATAATACTTAGTAGATTGACGCCTATTTTATATCTTTTATCTTTGTGGGGGATATATGTTGTACTCATTATACTGTACCTGCAAATTTGAATAAAATGTGAATCAGTCTAGTACAGCTTTTTTATACTGTATGTTTGCTGTATCTGGATTTAATCTAAGTAATAGCGATTAATAGACCTATACAAGGTATCGTTTAATGCCATAAAAAAAATATTGTAATTTTGTAAATGTTTGCAATGATTTTTTTAGAGTCTATTAAATATCGTATATTAGGTGTTTAATTTTTGACTTAAAATAACTATACTGTCGTTTTATTTTTACTTGCCGCTTGATCGCATTGCTTCTATGTAGGGTTCGTTCATAATTCCGTTTGTTGTGTGTTTGGTGTATCACATAGACCTATATATTCAAATACTAGATATGAAAAAAATATAATAAAATAAGGTTTATAAAGTGACTACATTTATATCAGGTTTTTTTTTAGGGTTATCGCTTATTGTTGCTATTGGTGCACAAAATGCGTTTGTATTAAAGCAAGGTTTGCAGTGTCGTTATGTCTTTTTAGTATGTTTTTGTTGTGCTGCATCCGATGCGTGCTTAATTTTTTTAGGTGTCACAGGGTTTAGTACTGTTATTCAAAGTGTGCCTTGGCTTATTGATGTTATTCGATACATAGGCATTGCATTTTTATTGTGTTATGCATATATGAGTTTTAAATCAGCATTATCTGAGCGGCATAATTTACAAGCTAAGGGAGCCGAAGTAAAATCATGGCAGATGACACTGGGACTCTGTTTGGCATTTACGTGGTTAAACCCTCATGTATATTTAGATACATTGTTTTTATTAGGTTCAATTGCTGCGCAGCACAGCGGTAAAGAATTGATTTTTGGTTTGGGAGCGATGACGGCTTCGTTTATCTTTTTCTTTACCTTAGGTTACGGTGCTCGTTTATTAAAGCCGATACTTGAAAAGCCAAAATCTTGGCAAATTTTGGAATTTTGTATTGGTTGTATGATGTTACTAATTGCCATTCATTTGTGCTTTTCATAGGAGAGAAAATTTATGCGTATATTAGAAAACAGTGAAGAACATTTGAGTGAATTTATTCGGTTAAATGAGGCATGGATTCAAAAATATTTTGAGTTAGAACAGATTGATTTTGAATTTGCAAAGAATCCAAAGCAGATTATTCATCGTGGAGATTATATTTTTACTTTGGTAACCGATACTAAAGAGTCTGCTCGTATTCCTTATGGTACAGTCGTTGGAGTGTGTGCATTGTTTCAAGCGTATGATGGTGCTATTAAAATTGAAGGGCAGTATGAATTGGTTCGAATGGCTGTTGATGAAGCATACCAAGGCTTTGGCTTTGCTTCTATATTACTAAATACTTGTTTTGAAAAATTAAAAGAATTAAAAGCAAATAAAATTACGTTGGCTTCTAATACAAAGTTAATTCCTGCTGTATCCTTGTATAAAAAGCATGGGTTTGTTACGTATCATGAAGGTGTTTCTAATAATTATAAACGAGCCAATGTGTTTATGGAAAAAGATGTCACTGATTATGTAGTTTCATAGATAATACGCAGTGCTTATCCAGTACTCTTTGCATTATCTAAGTATTTTGTGTTATTAGTTGATTTCAAGTTTGTTATAGATGGATTATTAATACGACCTTTTACAAATTTAATAATTTGTAATGTTGATAAGGTTATAGAACCAACAACTAAAGTACTAAATGCTAATAGTGCTAAGGGGCTATTATAAGTTGTTCCGTTTAAAGGCGGTATTCTTAACATGATATTCTTCTTTTGGTTCGTATAAAGCTTGAATCATCCCATATATGTTTTATTGTGTCAATATAGTATAATAGTATAGTTTTTAATGTTTACTAACGATAACTATTGAGTATTTAAAGCAAATCTTTTGGTAAATCGGGTGTTTTGTATTCATCTGCACCATTATTTGCACTGTGAATCGCATTTAGGTGGTTCTCAATTATAAATTGTTTTAGTGGGCTTTCGTTATTAGGGTATAGATCTTCTATCGTTTTTTTTGGAATGATCTGCTGTATATCGCTTAGATTTACTTTTTGCATCGTATTAGGGTTGTTTCCATTCTCTACCCACCATTGTTTGAACGCTGGAAAGCTAAATATATGGCCTTGAACCGAAACTGGTTCTGACATTTCTTCAAATATTGTTCCTGATATAGTGCAGCAGTAACCTTCAGCTTGAAATGTCATTTCTGCTAAAGGTAAATGCTTCCAAGATACATTTTTTGACTCCTGCTTTCTAGTAAATTTTTGCCATGGTTGCCATTGCGCTAAAAATGCATTGATATTATCACCATTTGCAATAACCTCTAAAGCTTCATTTCTTGCTGTATCAATATCTTTTTCTGTTAATTCAGCGCAATTTTCGTATAGCATGTTTTGTGTGTTTATTGGTAAATTAAGATCTTTTGCAAGCTTTATTTCTAGAGCTAAGTAAACCTCAATGCCCTCATCATCCTCTATTGATAGAGATTTAGCGGCTGCGTGTTTGTGTACAACCTCAAGTGCAAGTAATGATTTACCTAGTGTGCGTAAAGACTGTTCTGGATTGCTGGATGCCTCTGCATTTCTGATATGCATAAGTATTTCGATCTGGTTTAGCATAAATGTCGCACGATCATAGCAATTGGCCAATCCTTGTGATATTCGTTCTAAAGCATGTGTTCTAAAATTGTCTTTATTATCTTGTAAGTGTGTTAAAAGTGAGTGAACTCGTTTTTTTAGACTGACTCTAGTGGTGTCATTTTTTCCCTCAGCGGTGTCGTGTAATTTAGTTAAAAAGATTTTTAATTGGTTTTTCTCTCTTGTCGTAAGCTGCCATTGTTTGTAATCAAAGGTTTCATCGCTCCATAGACTAATTACTTCGTTAAGTTTGAGGTGTACTGCTAGATTTGCTTCTTCTTGGCTTGAAAATGAATAGTCTGAAGCATCTGAATCGTATGAATTATCTGAATCTACAAAGTTATTTAATTGTGAATCTAAGTATAAATTTGTCAGTTCTTGATCATCACAAAAATGAACATTTTCAGAATTTAATGCAGATAATCTTATAAGTTCTGCTTCTGGAATGTTGGTTTGTTCCAGAAAAATATATCTTTTTTTTCCATCTAATTTTCTTGTGCAAAGTTTTTCTATAACATGGCTTGGTATTGATGTAATATTTTTACAATAGTGTAGTGTTAAATCATCCCCCAAACTAAAATTTTCTGGAAAGGAAGTGAAATTATCACAATTAGATAAGTTTAGTTGACCTCGTACATTTAAAGATTTTGATAATAGTTGAAAATTGTTGCAATGACTCACATAACAATCTCCGCCTATATTTAGATTCTCCGCTATTGATATAAGGTTGTTGCAACTGGATATTTCTAGTTTCCCGCCTACATTTAAATTTTTTGATAGTGTAGGTGTTTTAGTGTGGGCTATATTTAGATATCCTCCAACGCTTAAATTTTCAGAAAAGGATGTTAGCTTCATACAATAAGATATGTCAAAGTTACCACTTACATGCAAGTTATCTGGAAGTGAAGTAAGGTCATGTACTGCAGATAAGTCAAGATTACCATTTATATGCAAATTATTTGGAAGTGAAGTAAGATTACTTACGGTAGATAAATTTAAATCTCCATTTAAATGAATAGTTCCTTTTTCATCTAAAGTAGCAGAAGTTAACATGTAATCTTTTATGTATTGTCTTGTTGCTTTTTCACTCTCTAGAGGTGCTTCCTCAACCCAGTGTTGTAATATTTGATCTAGTGCAGGGTCTAATGAGGGAAGAGATATATTGTTTAAGCTAATATAAGATGGAGCTACACTAGAAATAGAGGAGGTATTTTCGTTAATTCTCACTAATTCGGTTGTTTCTGCATCAACTTGATTTAGCGAACTTTCATCCATAGTTATGTTATCAGAAGATGTGTTTGGTGATGTACTATTATGATGAGTTGATCTACTGATATCCATAATATATTCCTCATTTGTATTTATGGTTCATTACTATGTTTTTTTGTAATATGTGTTTTTATTTTGTAGATTAATATATAAGCATAATACATGCTGTTACACTGTTTGCTTTTTGTGTTGTTAAGGTGTTGTAATTACCAAAATGATGTTTTGTTGAGTTCAAATGCATAGGATATACATTGACATAAAAAATTAAATTTTCCGTCTATACTTTTTCATCAGTTGTATGTTTTTTATTCTTTTGAGTGGTGGGGCTAAACTGATGATATCACGCGTATTTAATCGACTTTGTAGTGTCTTAAGAAGGAATCTTTTCATTTTTGTATGTATTGCTTTACAGTGTTTTTCTTACACTTTTGCTGCAGGCTTGTCTGGTCAGGGTGTTCACTGCCAAGATGTTTTAAATTTAAAAAAGATGGAAATACATATTAAAGGGGCTTCTACTGGTTTTTTTGATGGGTGTTACATCAGCGATGGCAATAAAGGAAAAGGGCAGTTTGGAATAAATTCTGAAAAATGGAATAAGAATGATACAACAGATATTCAGTTATTAGATCCAAAAATATCAGCTCAAAACAGTAAAGAATGCAGTGAATCAAAGTATGTAGTTGCTTATGGGGAGCAGCATACGACGGAAGAAAGCAAAGAAAATTATATCGCCTTGCATAAATATCGCAATTACACGCAATACCATATATATGAACAGCACTGTTCTAAATATCATCATAATTACGATGTTAAAGCGTGTAAAGACGCTAATAAATGTATGAATGGCTACAAAGATGCGTTTGGCTCTGTGCCTCCTATTGAGTCTAGTATTGCAGAAAATGGAGGGGATTCCTTAGATGATATTATGCCATTAAGTGCTGCAGATGCAACATGGAGTAGTACAGTTTCAGGTATTGAAAAACAGAGCTGTTCGACTACATTTTCATCAAATAGAGATGGGAGTGGGCATCACGATAGTATCTGGGGGGAGTCTGGTACATCTAGTCATGTGTATCAAGGTGGAAATATTGCAGATGGTATTAAAAATTACAACACATTAATGATTCAAGGGATTCAAGGTCGTTCGGATTGTTTTACTTCTGCTGATAATGTTCATCTAGAAAAGCATAAAATAGAACTAAGAATTAACGGGCAGTCATTATCTAGTGTTTCTATACCTGAGGATAATCAAAAGGGGTATTACGGAGATTATTCGATTAGTCTACAAGGGCTTAATAATCGTGATGTGGATCGTTTAGAAATTATAGTTACGGATTTAGACGAAAGTTTGGATACGCAATGGACAGGGATTGTATTTAAAGATAAAAAAAATACTATTGTGACGTACCCTGATCCGCCAAGATATGATAAATGCGGTAGAGTAAGTGATAATCGTTGCAGTAAGTCAAATGTGTGCGACATGACAACAGGAAAAGGAGACTATACAGAACATCTATGTGAATTAAAAATAGAAAAAATAGATGAAGGTACTATTATTGATAAACCATTGGTCTGTCCTGACGCAAATAATCCTCTGTGTAAAAAGGATCCTTGCCCTGATCCAGATAATCCGGCTTGCGATAAGCCAAAAGTATGTTCAAAAGTATCTGATGCAGAATGCCCATTGCCTGTGTGTCCTAAAGGAGAAAAATGCCCACGTTATATTACATGCCCAGACCCATTTAATCCTTTGTGCCCAAAATGTTTGACGTGTTCAAATGGTTCAGAGCAGTGTTCGGTTGAAACCGTGTGTCAAGGAGTTGGTGCGGATTGTAATTGTCATTTACCTCCATCAAGTTTTTGTAAGCCAAGTGAGCCACCTGTTTGTGAAATTGCACCGATTGAGCGTAGAAGTAGAGCAAAGGATGCTGTGTTTATTGATGACAGGAATCATCATACAGCGTTGTTTATTGCGCAAAACAATCCTTATATGATTAATAAAGGTCCCAATACTAAATGTTGGTCGGTGAATGATTATGAACAAGGTAATCATGGTATTTTACGATCGATGCTTTACAAAAATAATGTATATCAAAAAAATGCATCATGGAGCGTAAATAGGTTGCTTCGAACTGAAGATCCTGACACTCGAAATTTACATACGTATGATACATTTGGATCAAATATGATTGAATTGCGATCAAATAAATTACCAGTTCGATTAAAGTCATTGCTCGAACATAATCAGGTACGTCAAGAAGCTATAATTGAACGATTGCGTGGTACATTGAAATCTCCTGCTGTATTGCAACACATAAGTAGTAAACAGGTATTATTTTCTGATACGCCAATACGAAAGGAGTTATATAATATGTCTACGCTTGGTAGTATGGAGAACCTTCAGTCTTGGCATTCTTTTTATGATAAGCATGTGCCGACAACAGAGCATCCGTATGGTAGGTATTCAACGGTTGCATTGATGACAAATGCACCAATGTTACATTTATTTGATGCAAACTCAGGGAAAGAGGTGTTTGGCTTTATTCCCAATAGTTTACTTGAGTATGTGAAAAGCTCAGCTGCTTTAAATGATGGGCGGGTATTATTTGATGGTAGTATGACGAGTAAAATAATTCATAATCAGCAACGTAAAGAGTGGTCAAAAATTTTGGCTGGCTCTACTGGTAAATTAGGTAACTCCGTGTTTGCAATTGATATAACGAAACCACGTCAAGCAAAAGTGCTTTGGGAAATAAATCATTTTAACGGTATAAAAATGGGGGCGGCTGTTCCTGATCCAATTATTATCCAAGCAAATAACAATCAATGGTATGTTGTTGTTTCTTCTGGGTATTATGTAGCGAATGAAACACCTTATTTATTACTTATTGATATTGAGTCTCAAGATACAATTACGATTAAAATGGAAAAAAGTTTATCAGGGACTAATACTTCAAATTATACACGTGGGCTGTCTTCTCCAAAAGGTTTTGATCACAATAATGATGGTAAAACGGATTACATTTATGTTGGAGATCTAAAAGGTGATCTATGGAGAATCAATTTACTGACCAATAATCCACAGCAGTGGGGAACTGAAAAAGTAAAAGTGTTTGATAGCCAATCAGTCAACACGCAACCCGTGTATATGCAACCTTCATTTTATACTCGTTTTGCGTTGTCTCCTGAGCAAACGAAAGATGTATTGGTAATTTTTGGTACTGGTATGCCTGAACATTATCGATTAGAAGGGCGAGCTTTATCCAGTCAATATATATACGCTGTTCGAGACATGTTCTTACCTCAAGATAGTAAAAATAAAAAAGAATACCTAACTAAATTAGATAAATTGTCTTCTGTCATTGATGTGCAAGATAAAAAAAGAGGTTGGTATGCTCCTTTACCTAAAAGTTATGTTATGAATAGTGCACCTATTATACGAGATGAAGTTGTTTATTTGGAATTGTTTGGAGAGTCGTTCGCGTCTAAAAAAACGTGTGATTTCACTGTAAATATGAAACAAGGCTCTATTCTAGCTAAAAATGGACAATCGATAGTATCAGATCCTAAGCTTTATCAAAAAATAGAAAATGAAAACTTACCAGTTATGATTCATGGTTTAGAAGATAAAGTGAAAAAGTCATTTAAAACATCCATTGTGTTAGGTCCTGTCGGTGATGATCATAAACAATACATTATTAATGCAGACCCAGTAGTGCAAAGTAGTGCGAAGGGTTTAGAAAAAGATAGTGATGGTTCAATATTTCCTCCTCAACTACATTTTGAACAAAATGGATCGCCTATTTTGCCACCTACCTTTTATTTGAAAAGTACTTCTTGGAGGATTATGAAGTAACAATTAACAAAAAACTTAAGGGGTAACTTAATTTAATTGTGTTCTTTATATCCAAATTATACGGATTTAATATATATGGCATTATATATTTTATGCTATGCTAACACATTATTTATAGTGTTCATTTTATTACTTGAGTGTTTGATATTTTAAAGATATTTAACATTTGAGCGTTATTCAAATTGGAAATGTTTTATGCCTATTGTTACTTTACCTGATGGTTCTCAAAAAACTTTTGAAGCCTCTTATTCTATTATGGATGTAGCGCAGTCTATTGGTCCTGGATTAGCAAAAGCTTGCGTAGCTGGTTACATAAATGATGAATTGGTTGATGCAAAGTTAAAATTTAATACAGATGCTAATATTAAAATTGTTACAGCCAAAGATAAAGAAGGGATTGAAATTATTCGACATTCTTTCGCGCATTTATTAGGGCACGCTTTAAAACAGCTTGATCCTCAGTGTAAAATGGCAATTGGCCCAGTTATTGATAATGGGTTTTATTACGATATTGATTGCGAAACTAGATTTTCTGATGAAAACTTAGATGATCTTCAAAATCGTATAGAGTTATTGATTAAAAAAGATTACGAAGTCGTAGTTGAAGTTGTTTCAAAAGAAAAAGCGCAGCAAGTCTTTAAAGACAGAAATGAACCGTATAAATTAGAAATTATTGAAAATATTCCAGATGGTGAAACAATTAAGTTGTATTATCATGAAGAATACACTGATATGTGCCGTGGTCCACATGTGCCCAACACAAGTCATTTGCGTTATTTTAAGTTAATGAAAGTATCGGGTGCGTATTGGCGTGGTGACTCTAATAATCAAATGCTTCAACGTATTTATGGTACAGCTTGGGCATCGAAAAAAGAATTGAAATCTTATTTGGTTCGCTTAGCTGAAGCCGAAAAGAGAGATCATAGAAAAATAGGCAAAGCGCTCGATTTATTTCATATGCAGGAAGAGGCTCCTGGTATGATTTTTTGGCATCCAAAAGGTTGGGCTATTTATACTGCACTTGAGCAATACATTCGAGGTGTTATTTCACAACGTGGTTACCAAGAAATCAAAACACCACAAATGGTTGATCGTAGTTTGTGGGAAAAATCGGGTCATTGGGATAAATTTAAAGACGATATGTTTACAACAAGTTCAGAATCTCGTGATTATGCGGTAAAACCGATGAACTGCCCTTGTCATATTCAGGTCTTTAATCAAGGTTTAACCTCTTATAAAGATTTACCTATCCGTCTAGCTGAGTTTGGTTCGTGTCATCGAAATGAGCCGTCTGGTTCATTGCATGGTATTATGCGAGTAAGAAATTTTGTGCAAGATGATGCGCATATTTTTTGTATGGAGTCTCAGATTCAGGAAGAGGTTGCTGAATTTATTGACCTTGTATTTGAAGTATACAAAAAATTTGGTTTTGAACAAGTAGAAATGAAGTTATCAACTCGACCTGAGCAGCGTGTTGGCAGCGACGAAGTATGGGATAAATCCGAAGAAGCTTTGGCGCAAGCACTAAAAAGTAAAAATCTTGAATACGAAACGCTTGAGGGTGAGGGTGCATTTTACGGCCCTAAAATTGAGTTTTCTTTACGCGATTGTTTAGATCGTGTATGGCAGTGTGGAACAATTCAAGTTGATTTCTCTATGCCTGATCGTTTAGGCGCTACTTATATTGATTCTGAAAGTAATCGACAGGTTCCTGTGATGTTGCATCGTGCAATATTGGGATCATTTGAACGATTTATTGGAATACTTATCGAACATTATGAAGGTAAATTACCAATATGGCTTGCACCTCAACAAGCGGTTGTGATGGGTATTACTGATAAGCATAAAGATTATGTAAATCAAGTGGTTCAAAATTTACAATCTAAAGGTATTCGTGCAGTGGCTGATGTGCGTAATGAAAAAATTGGTTTTAAAGTACGTGAACATACCTTACAAAAAGTTCCTTTTATGGTGGTAGTGGGTGACCAAGAGCAAGAAAATAATGTAATTACATTAAGAGATTTGTCTGGAAAGGATTATAAGAATTTAACTATAGATCAAAGTCTTGCATTGTTTGAAAATTAGTTTAAA
>JACLAC010007923.1_pt1 | contig 19123 bp, 12 predicted proteins | sample 8027881 | NCBI WGS metagenome assembly JACLAC01 (sample SAMN15725517, study PRJNA655200) | protist metagenome | isolation source: fluorescence activated cell sorting (FACS) single amplified genomes of... | place: Spain: Blaines Bay Microbial Observatory, Mediterranean Sea | collected 2016-01-19 | reverse complement strand
TCGTGCGAATGCTGTCCCCGGAACAATTGGAACGAAAGGTGACTGCCATCTTTGGAAAACCGTGGGGACATCTGGAAGGTCAGACTGCCATGCTATACGGAGGAATCGACTCCAAAGCGGTCACGGAGCGTGCAGTGGACCCGAGTGGAGCAATGGGCGCCATTCAAAGGACGCTCGCAAATGATGTTGCTTGTCGTAACGTTGCGCTTGATTTCAGTCGCAAGAAAACCGCTCGCATCCTATTCCCGGGGATTGATCCCGATGTGGTACCGGGCGAGTCCGCCGCATCGGATCAGAAGATACGCGCAGTGATTGTTCATTTGCACCAGCGTGTACTTGGACGCGATGACGACCTGGGATCGATCGAGGTAGCGAGGACATTTGAATTGTTTGCAGGAGTCGTCGCCGACGCACAGAAAGGTGGTCGATTCGACCAGCGGGAGATCTGGAGTTGTCGTCAAGGACTCGAGTCACCGGTTCCCGATCCCCACTATACGGTACGTGCATGGCGTGCCGTCGTCACCTATTTGCTGAGACAACATGAGTTTCTCTATGAATAAGCCTCGCTGCACCGATCGTCAGGACATTTTGAAACAGGTACAACCGGGCATTCTGCCGCACATGAGTCGTGGAACGAACCAATGAGACGTGATTTCCTGAAACGTTGTGCATTAACAGGACTTGGGTTGGCTGCACCAACCGGGAACCTGTTTGCAGACGATAAAGAACCTGACTTGCCTCCCTATGAAGGTCCTTACTACATCGTGTTCAACGCATCGGGCGGGTGGGACACCACTTACTTGATGGATCCGAAAGGGATTGATGGGATTAACCGGTTGTACAAAAAGGACGAGATTTCAGCTCACGGCAGTCACCAGTTTGCCCCCACTGCGCAACACAAGGTCAAGGGCCTGAGCAATGAGGATTTCTACTCCGAATTTGGTCATGACCTGCTGGTGCTCAATGGGCTCGATTATTCGGTGAATAATCATTCGCCCTGCTCCCGTTACATGGCAACCGGTAAGCTTGACAGTCTTGCCTATCCCACCTTTGCAGCACTGGTCGCGGCGTGTCAGGGCGACTCATGTCCACTTTCGTTCCTGACGTTCGGCAACTATTCCGCGACGGGTAATTTGGTTGCCATGTCGAGGGTTCCTTACCTTCCATCGCTCAAACGAATCGCAAACGCTGATTCAATCTCGGGGAATCCAAAATCTCCGTATCACAAGGATTTTGCTTTGGACCGGATCGAGCGGACCTTGCAAGAGCAACGAAAGGATCGAGCGGCACAGACGCTGTTGCCGCGCAGGCAGCGGGCAGAAAATATGCTGTATGCAGCACAGGTAAACTCGAAGGCGTTGAAACGTGTCACACCGCACATTCCAAGCAAGATCCCGAAAGCACGACTTGCCCAACAAGCTGAAATCGCTTTGGCTTCCTTCAAAGCCGGTGTCTGTGTTTCAGCGAATCTCTCCATCGGCCAGTTCGACAGCCACGCGAACAATGATGCGGATCAGATGAAGTTGATACCAGAGTTTCTGGAGGGAATCGCCTATGTGCTGCACCGCGCTGAGGAACTGCAGATCCGGGACAAACTTGTCGTGATCGCACAAAGCGAAATGGGGCGAACCCCCCATTACAATCAGGGAAACGGCAAAGACCACTGGTCCATCGGTTCGATCATGTTCCTGGGACACGGAATTCAGGGCAACCGTGTGATCGGCGCCACCGATGAGAAACAGTTTGCTGTTCCACTGGATCCTGAAACACTCAATACCGTTGGTGACGAAGGGATCCGCGTCCGTCCTGAACACATCCACGAAGCGTTGCGGCAATTCGCTGGCATCGCGGACCATCCGTACAGCAGGCAATTCCCGCTCGGGGTAAAGAAGAACGAATTGCTTCAGAATCTCTGGGGGTAATTCCGGCAAAGCAGCTGACGTCCTTCAGATAGAACGAGCGACAGCCAGATTACTTGCTCAAGAAGGTGTTGCAGGTCGCAACCTGACGCAAGAGATCTTTCAAGCCGCTTCCTTGTTCGATTGAACGGTTGAGGATGCGGTCAATCTCAGGGCGATCGGCGGCGTTCATCGTGCGGCCCGTCGCGTAGGTCAGCAATTTGATACACAGATTACGGGAGAACAGGTCGAGATCGTCGACCATGATTTTCTTGAGGCCATTGACATCTGTGAAATTCTCACCGCCTGGCATTTGACCGGATGAATCAACCTCATGGCCCGAATCATACTTCGTTCTCCACTGACCAATCGCGTCGAAGTTCTCGAGAGCGAAACCGAGCGGGTCGATCCTGTTATGGCAGTCATTGCATGACTCCACCGTGCGATGTTTGGCGTAGAGTTCGCGAACCGTCAGTTCACCACGGGCATCGGGTTCGGGGATTTCAACGTCCGGGGGCGGCGGCGCAGGTGGCTTTCCCAGCAGGTTTTCGAGGATCCAGATACCTCGAACAACCGGGGAAGTGTCGACACCGTTTGCGGATGCGGTTAATACCGAAGCCTGCCCCAGCAGGCCGCCGCGTTGATGGTTGCTGGTCAGCGACACCTTCTGGAAATCGGTGACGGTGTTGACCTTACGGGTCAATCCGTAAAGTCGGCCGAGATTGGCGTTGATGATCGCGAAGTCGGCGTCGATGAAGTTGGCGATTGGCAGGTTTTCGTCCACCAGGTGACGGAAGAACGCATTGGTTTCGGTCACCATCGCTTCGGGAATTCGGTTGCGGTAGTAGTCGTAGTACTTCATCGGATCGGGCGCCATCTCGATGGTATTCTCGAGGTGCAGCCATGACCAAACGAATGAATGAACGAAATCATCCGATCGCCGGTCGGAAAGCATGCGATCGACATGAGAAACCAGTGTTTTCGAGTCGCGCAGCTTTCCATCGGTCGCGTCCCGCAACAGCAATTCATCGGGCATCGTGTTCCAGAGGAAGTAGGACAGGCGCGAGGCGATCGCATAGTGGTCAAGTTTGTCCGTCGTCTCATGCAGATAGAGAAAGCGCGGAGAGCACAGGATCGCTTCGATCGCTGTGCGGATGCCTTCGGAACTCTTCTCGGCGAGGCGGATGTAGGGGGCAATCTGCTCGGCGGTCACCGGTCGCCGAAACGCGCGAGTTGCGAAGGTACGGATAATCTGTTCATTCGATTGCCCCTCACGGCCCCACACCAATTCATGGCTGACCGGTGGCCATTGCTCGTAGTGCGGACCGGATTCGGTGGCACGGTACAGGTTGATGCGCGGGGCATCGACCTTTTCGAAACGATCGATCAGGAGTTTACCGTAACGCGAGTTCTGTTCCCTTTTTGGCTGTTCGCGAAAGGCATCGAGGTCGAATGTCGGATCAACCAGAAGGATCGGGTCGACCACGCCCCAGTAGCCATTGCCAAAACCGACCTCGACGCGATATTCCTTGGGCAACCACAGCCGTTTCTTGATCACAACACGTTGGTTGTCCGGCAGATCGACAGCATGAACCAGAGTGCGGGAACGTGTTTGGACAGCCGTCGCTTGATTGGGCGCGGTGATATAGATTTCGAAGCGGTGCAGGTCTTCAGGGCGATAAACCGGGTAATCGTTTCGTCTCTGTTCACCAAACTGTTCCGCGAGATTGCCGCGGCCCAAGGATTCGACTTCAAATGTGAAGTCGTAATATCCATCGTGCGTCGCACCATCGCGTGAGTTCATCAAGGACTGGCCGCGCGGGTCACCCGGCGCTCGTTCGTCATTGCGGGTCAGGACTACGTAGTCGCGATCCTTGTCGTCTGCCTGCAAACTGAAATTTTTCGCGCGGGTCTTGCCCTCCTGCCTCAGCCTGTAAGTGACAGGCACCGGTTTCTCTTCGGGAAAGGTGGCCTGGTTGACGATGCGGCGGGCCACCCTGAGGTATTGCCGCATCAGGAAGTCGGACATCTGCAGCGCTTCGCCGAGATTGTCGAAGCCTTCCTTCTTGTCATCGGCGGGGAATGCTTCGGTGGGGTCGTCGACGGTAACATCGATTTGCAACAGGTCGCGAATGGTGTTGCGATACTGATCGCGATTCAGGCGACGAAGCAGAACCTGCCTGGGTTCATGGGCTGACGCGGCCTGGGTGACCCGCTTTTCAAGAACGCGCAAGAGGGTCGCCCGACTTTCCTGCGACGGTGTCGGTTCACCGTTGGGTGGCATTTCACCTGACTCGATACGGTCAATGATCTGCTGCCACACATCGATGTTATCGGCATCCGATGGTTCCCACGCGAGCGTATCGAGGCGCAGTTTGGCCTTTTGCTTGTCCGGTCCGTGACACTTGACGCAATGCTTTTTGAAGAATGAATTCGTGTCAGCGTGCGCGGACAGCGGTACAAACGCAATTGCAAGAGTGAACAGAATCAGTCGCTGCGTCATCAACTCAATCCCGTCAACGTACCACTGCTCCGGTTAAAGTACTGCTGTTCCTCATCCATGCGTTGCAGCATACTCAGGAAGAGGTTGCAGAGAGGTTGTTTGCGACCGGCGTTGATATGCTGACCATGTTGCCATCCGCCACCGGCGAGAATGAGGGGCAGGTCAGTGTTACTGTGGCGGCTGCCGCTTCCAAGACCGGAACCGAACAGGACCTGCGTTGAATCAAGCATGGGGCGGCCGTCGAGATCCCTAGTTACCTTCAATCGTTCGATGAATCGCGCAAGGTTCTTCATCAGGAACTCCTCGACGATCGCGAGTTGTGACAACCTGTCTTCACGTTGACCGTGGTGCGACAATGTATGGTAACTGTCGGTCACGCCTTCGAGTCCCCAATTGCAATTGTTAGCTGCCATCGAAACGATGCGCGTCGAATCGGTTTGCAGGGCCAGAAACATCAGATCCATCCAGATCTCAACCTGATTGCTGCCGACCTTGTCGTCGCGGTTACCGTTGGCGATGTTATTCAGTGACGGATCCCCGGGGTTGGGTTTTGATTTGTCGATCCAGCCCCTGGAAATTTCGATCTTTTTTTCCGTTTCGCGGATTGAGGTGAAGTACTCATCGAGCTTTCGTCGGTCGTCAGTCGACAGTTCGCGCTGCAGGCTGCGTGCGTCCTGGAGGACAGCGTCGAGAATACTGTCACTCGATTCGAGTGAGGCGCGGTTAAACTTTTTCTGCTCCTCGCTATCGTTGACGAACATCATTTCGAACGCGTCGCTCGGTGTCTCGATCGCGGGGACGCGCACGCCGGTGCGTGTGAAGCTCATGCCCTCCCGCCAGAACACCAGCGAAGAAAATCGCGTGTTGAAGCCTACGAGTTCGGCGGCGCGTTGATCGACGGTAATGTTGCCATCGGGGTAGGCGGCTCGTTCAGTACTCTTGACGCCGCTGAGCAGCGTGTGATTGGCCGCGTGTCCGCCACGAACGTCGTGGTCAAGACTGGAAAAGACGGTGAAGTCCTGCTTCAGCTTCGACAGCGGTTCAAGTGTTCTGGACAGTGTATAGTTGCCGCCGGTGTCTTTTGGATGGAAGTTGTCCACGACCATCCCGAACGGAACCGTCACGATCGCCATCCGCTTGGCGGGTGACGCAGCAGCAGCATACGCGCCCGGAAGCATTGATTCCATCAGTGGCAGGCTGAGACTGAAACCCGCACCTTTCAGAACCATGCGTCGATGAATCTGCTTTGACATGGCATTGTTCCTCTTGGAGCTTGACCTGATCACAAGATCAGGCCCAGGCTACCGTAACTGTCTTTGAACTTCGTACATGAGTCCCTCGTCCAGCATGCTGAATGACTATCCAACCCATGAAATCGATTGATTATAGATCGGCCCGGTACTCATGAACTTGCCAGGGAACCAGATGCAAAGGTTTGCGGATTGAAATGCGAATTACTTTGCGCTGGTCTCCCTGAATCTGGAACTCGGCATTGGCACTTCGGCCCAACAGGTTACGAGAGTAGCCTCCGGACAAACACACCAGATCCTGTTTGTCGTATCCTGAGCGTCTCTTGATCTCGGGATACAAACCCTCCATCGGATCAACGAACAACGAACTGGCGGCGTTCATCAGAAAAGCGATGCCAAGGAATGTAGCGGCTGTCCCGATCCATTTCTTTTTGCTCATCGGTCAATGTCCTTTCAGTACAACCGGTTTTTCAAGGGTCTGCATTCCCGACGCTACTTACAAGCAGTATCCAGACTAAACGATCCTTCGGTCGATCGCCACAATCATTTCCTGCAGAACCTTCTTGCCGGCAACGAGCAATCGAAAAGGACGGCATCCGACCCATGTTAAAACGACCACCCTGGGCAATCTTTCCGGCCACATCGCTCAAAATGAGCAGCGGTAAGTCGTGCGTTTGGCTCGGTAGAGAAACAGCATCCCCGAGAGGATTCGAACCTCTAACCTTCGGCTCCGGAGGCCGACGCGCTATCCAATTGTGCCACGGGGACGTGCAAGTCAGGGATTCTAACCTGCCCCACGGATTGCAGGTACCCATCAGTGCCCCTCCACAACTTGCTTTCCCACTCCCATCCTCAGGCTGGAAAAGATGCAGGTTGGCAAACAATCAAAAAAACTCTCTGCAATGCTGAATTCGGTGTCGGGCCGTCCCTGTCTTTCGCGACAGGTGTTATGTCAGACCGCTGACCACATCAATGGGTGCAGCCGAAGTCGTACCCCAAGACGCTAAGTCCCCTCACTCAAGGCTGAAACAATGACAAAGACAGTAATCCACCATGGAGTGACTTCTACCCGACACATGGCTGTCGGAATCGGAATCTGCCTGCTCGCATTTTTCACGGGCTGTACCATCAAACCGCTCGACGGAAGCAGTCATCCCAGCAATGACACCAGCATCGAATTCATCGGTTTGACACCCGACCCGATGCAAACCGTCTCTTTGGAGGTTTTCAATCCGTACAATGGAAACTGGGAGGAGGAAGCACGAAGAAGTTCCGATCCTGATCCGCTTAGCTCCTATGGACTCGGTGACCGATCATTCGGTCTGGACTGGTATCCAGTCTCTTTTAATCTTGCCCTACCTGACAGATGGCACCGGCAACCCGATGGTCGTTATGCACTGTCCTATCGCATGACGATCATCGATGACAACGATCGTAAAATGATGCAGATGCCGGCATTCAAGAGTCTGCCAGAAGCTGAACAGGATGAATCACTATATGATTACTACAAGAAACATGGCAGTGAAACGGGTTTCGGTACGATCTACACAGACGACTATACCGATGGATGGGGGAGGATGATGCCTTTACCCCCACGTGGCTGATACAATCAAACAGAGGACTGCCATTGACCCAGTCTGCATCGAGTACGTAGAGCACGTCCCGTGCGTTGCTTTACGTTTCTCGTGGCAATGAGTTGACTGACCAGACAGGGTGTTACTTACTGGCAGCAGCGGCCTTTTCGTCCTGATATTGTTTTAACGTTTCCGTAAGTTCTGAGATGCTACTGTCCGCATCAACGGCCATTTGCTGCCACTTGATTGCTTGATCGAGATTGCCCAACTCGTAATGGCACCGGGCAACCGTATCCAGAATCGCTGCATCCTTGTTCTCGCGAATTTCGGTTGCTCGCTGTGCTGCTTTCAACGCGAGTTCCAGATCGTTTGGGTTTTCCGCAGTTGCTGCTCCCCACGCGATCGCATTGAGCATAGTGGCATCATCCCACACCAATTCGACCAGTTCCGCTCGGACCTTGGCTGCTTCGTCGTTACGTTCTGCCATCGTCAAAATTGTCAGACGATAATTCAAAAGAGTCTGGGAATTGCCCGTCGACTTCTGCATTTCATCCAGCAGTTTGAGGGCAGCATCCCAGTTTCCCGAGCGAGCCATTCCATTGAGTTTCTCCGCAACCTGTTCCAGCATTGCCTGTTGCTCGAATTCTTTGACTGCCGCTTCACGATCCCACTTGCCATCAACAATTTGCTTCAGTGGCTCGTCGATTCCAGCGGGATGACCAATCCACTCGACAACCCCATCGCGTCCCACAATGAAGGCACAGGGAATCCCGCTCTGGTTCGCTGCCTGCATGTAGGCATTGTATGTCCATTTATTTTCATCCAACGCCAACCGATAAGTGATCACCTCATCCCATGTCTTGCCACCAGGTCCCACAGAGGCAAGGAAGTCCGTCACGACGTTTTCTTTTTCACTTGTAACCCCGATGACCCGGACTTGATCGCCATATTCGTTTTGCAATTCGCTAATGTGAGGCATCCCCGCTCGGCAGGGACCACACCAGGTCGCCCAAAACTCAACCACTGTGACCTCGCCTTCCAAGGGCGTGCTCACCGCTTCACCCTTGACATATTTGGCAAGTGTCAGACCGGGATTGGGATCACCAATCCCCAAGCCCGTGGAAGCCTGATTTCCTGACCCTTCGATCTCTTCGCTGGCGATTTCCTCACCACCGCGGGCTGTGTTCAAGGATTGAATGGGAACCTGAGGCGATCGACTCTGATCCACCTCAACCCCACATCCAACCACCAGGCTGAGAATTGCAGTGATTGACAACCATGCCAACGGGATACGAACCAAAGCAAATCCGTCATGAGAGAACCGAATCGGCTGATTTTCAATCAATGAATTCATGGGACAAGAGATCCTTCAGGTCTTGGTCAGGCAGAAATGGATGTTACCGAGACGGCAGCTTCTACAGCAGAAGAGAATCCTATCGCTTATTCCGCCGGGTGGCAAATTCAGCCGCTTTGCTATGATGGGTCGTAACAAGGGGGCTGAATCGCAGCACGACCAACGGGCTCCTGCATCCTTTCCGGGCGACTACCCAACATGGCAAAGAAACCACGTATTCCGCATAAATTCCATCCCTGGATCGACGCCCGGAAAAAGTTCCGTCTGTCGGATGCCCACATTCAAATGGCTCGAGAACTGGGATTGAGCCCCAAACGCTTTGCCAAGTATGCGGACCGAAAGGACCAACCCTGGAAACTGCCGCTGACCGAGTTTATTGAGGTTCAGTATCAGAAACAGTTTGGCAAGCATCGTCCCGATGAGGTCAAGACGATGGAACAGATCGCTGCTGACCACGTCGCCAAACGGGAGGCAAGAAAACGAGCGAATGCCAAGGCTGCAGAGGAAGCGACGGAAAAAACCACAACGGCCGACACGTTGGAATCACCGGACGACAGCCCCTCATCGAAGGATCCAACGTAAGCAAGTCACATGCGGGATCGGGCTCGTCGTTGTACGTCGGCTTTGGCGCCCTGACCGAAGCACCCGACAACGATGTTTTCCGTGCAGGAATCCCGTCTCATGCGGAGTCAAGCAAGGATGTCCTTGATCACATGGCCGGCAACATCGGTCAACCGGAACCGTCGTCCGTTGTACTTGTAGGTCAGACGTTCGTGATCGATGCCGATCAGGTGCAACAGCGTTGCGTGCAAGTCGTTGACATGCACCTTGTCGTCAGCTGCCTTGTATCCGATCTCATCCGAGGCACCATAGTCCATCCCCCCCTTCACGCCAGCACCCGCCAGCCACGCACAAAAGCAATGAGGATTGTGATCGCGTCCCGGCTTGGCACCGGTCTGGGCGATTGGCAAACGTCCAAACTCGCCGCACCAGACAACCAGCGTTTCATCGAGGAGTCCGCGCTGATCCAGATCCGCTAACAAACCGGCCACGGGCCGATCGGTCTCGCCAGCAAACTGACGGTGATTGCCTTCGATGTCGTTGTGACCATCCCAGGACCGCTGGTTCTCCATCCCGCCGGAATAGATCTGTACAAACCTGACCCCCCGCTCAATCAAACGGCGTGACATTAAACACTGTTTTGCAAAATGGTCGCAGCGATCATCACCCACACCGTACAAATCCTGAATGTGCTGCGGTTCAGAACCGATGTCCAATGCTTCGGGTGCAGCCGTTTGCATCCGAAAGGCCAATTCAAAACTCTCGATTCGCGCCGCCAACTCACTTTCGGCTGAGTTCTGTTCCAAATGCGCCTCGTTGATTTGCCTGATCAGGTCCAATTGCCGACGTTGCCCTGAATCATTGAGACCTTGCGGCCGAACCAGGTTATCGATCGGCTGCCCCGTGGGTCGCAAATAGGTCCCCTGATAAACCCCTGGCAGGAAACCGGCGCTCCAATTGGCAGCGTGACCCTTGGGCAGACCACGGCCTTTGGGGTCACTCATCACGACAAACCCAGGCAAGTTGCTACTTTCGCTGCCCAAACCGTACGTTGTCCACGAACCCACACAGGGAAATCCCATCCGGGGCATTCCTGTATTCATCGCAAACAGTGCCGGGGAATGGTTGTTGGACTCGGTATGCCCCGACAACAGAAAAGCCATTTTGTCGACGTGTTTGCCGAGATGGGGAAAAATCTCAGGTACCATCTTGCCGGACTCACCCTGAGGTTCGAACTTGAAGGGTGACTGCATCAGATTGCCGACAGAATTCTTGAAGAACCCGGTGGTGTTCTTGAACTCGGGATCAAAATCGCGAATCGACTTGCCATTCCACTTGGTCAGCGCAGGGCGGTAATTCCAGGTATCAACATGACTGGGCCCCCCATTAACAAAGACCCAGATCACATGCTTGGCTTTGGCAGGAAAGTGTCCGTCGCGGGGAGCCAGTGGGTTGAGCGATCGTTGCTTCCCAACCTCCATCGCAGCAGCCTGTTCCAGAATTCCCTGTTGCTGCAGCATCCCCGCGAGCCCCACCATCCCAAAACCACAGCCGGCTTGGGAGAGCAAATGACGACGACTCAGGATCTGTCGAGAATTGGCAGGAGACTTGCGGGCGGATGTTGAATCGATCATGACTCGTTCCGGAACGGAAAAGTAAATGGCACGCGATCATGCCAAAGGTGGACTTGGATGGGAATCAAACGGACGACTTCCATTGGGTTGCGACCATTGAGACAATGATTATCCGATCTTATTCGACATAAATGAATTCACTGGCACTCATCAATGCCTGACACAGGTCGGTCAATGCAGCCCTCCGTGGATTCTTGATTTTCTGTTCGCGATAAACATTTTCCTGTTGCCCAACAAAGGCGGCACAGGCCAACATTTCATCAGCAGTAGCAGCCCTTGCAAAAGCGACGCGATACGCTGCACCAATGGCATCATCAATGGACTGCATCGGCAACTGCGACGCAAACGACTGGGCGTACTTTCTGCCCTGAGGGCTATTGAGGAACATCAATGCCTGGGGTGCGACCGTCGTATTCGAGCGTTGTCCGATGCTGACCAGATGCTCGGGCCAGTCAAACAACATCATCATCGGTATCAATTTACTCCGCTTGATGAAAAAATAGATACTGCGGCGATTCATATCCTGATTCAACGTGCCAGGTCCGTACATGCTGGTATCCAATTTGCCAGCCACGGCCAACATGGAATCACGTACGGCTTCTGCTTCGAGTCGACGTGGCTTCCAACGCCACAACCACTGATTCTCGGGATCCAAACCTGATCTCGCCTCATCGTAGGAATTCGTTTGCCGATACACACTGCTGGTCATGATCAAATGATGCAAACGCTTGAGTTGCCAACCATGGGCAACCAGATCATTCGCCAGCCACTCCAGCAACTCGGGATGACTGGGTGTATCACCGGATACCCCAAAGTCGTTGGGCGTTGCGACCAGCCCCCGACCAAAGTGGTGCTGCCAAACACGATTGACGATCACACGCGCCACCAGCGATCCCGCCCCCAACTCCACATCGGTCATCCAGTTTGCCAGAGTTGCCCTGCGAAAACTTGTTCTTGATTGATGCTCCGTTGGCAGTGACACCCAGTGCGACTCGTCGACCTTTGTTGGTGTCAGCGCCTGCAGGAAACCTGCCGTGACCACCTGCTGTTTCTGTTCAACATCGCCCCGCTTCAACAAATGGGTTTCCGGGTAGAAATGAGGAAACCCACGTCCATCGGCATGATGCTTCATGTGTGGCAATCCCTCACTTGTCACCATGACCTTGGTCAATTGAACCCCCGACCCCTGTTTTTTCAGTGCAGCGATCTGTTTGTTCTTCTGTTGCCATTGGGGAAAAATGGTTGCAAACCACTTTTCGGCCCGCTTCCATGCCTCGGAATCATGGTCGCGTTGAGCATGCGATTCTCGCAACGCTGCCTTGAGTTGCGGATTAACATCCTCACTGCCCACAGCAACCGGAGCGTCATCACGATCTGACAACGACAGTCGAATATGGCCCATCGCATGACGCTGATTGGGATGATTGAACAGCAAGCGGATGGACCACCGGGTGGTTCCATCCAGTTGCACTGGCTGTTCGAATTCAAAGACAGCCGCTTGATCCTTGCCGATGCCCCCTCGATCCACCGCCCAACCTGAAACGGGATCCTGATCAATGGATGCCATGACAGAAAGAGAGCCGCCATCCTGCTGATGAGTGGCCATCGCCTTGCTCAAAGGGACACCGACCGATGCATCTTTGGACGCGGAATCTGACTTCGCATCGCCGTTTTCAGGCAACGTCTGTTCGGACAGGATTGAAACCACCACGTTGCCGAGGGCAAAGTTCCCGTTGTCAGCACGTCCGGGACCTTTCCTGGGCAGGGAATCATGTGCCAGAGCTTCGATCCGCAAACGCGAGGCTGCTGCCAAAGTGGACTCTCCAATGATCGTCAACTCCTCTTTCGCTGGCGCCTTTCCAACAGCCAGCCACGAGCCATCGGCCTGTGGTTCAAATTTCGAACCCCCTGATGATTTCACCTCCAATACATGCAGTGTCTGCCAGGGAGATTTCGATTCGGATTCGTCATAAGTGTCAATCCAGGCAGCAAAGGCACCTGGCAGCACCCTTTGTTCAAAATCCTCGAGTTCCTGCTGCAGTTTTACCAGACGGGTTTCATACTCTGCCTTGCGACGCTGGTTGGCCTCGGGTTTCAGATCCAGATCCAGTTCGCTACGGATCGCGGTCGCGAAGGTCGCAGCCATCCGGTAGTAGTCCATGGAAGGAATCGGGTCGAATTTGTGGTCATGGCAGCGTGCGCAGCCCACCGACAAACCGAGAAAGGCAACGCCGGTCGTCGTCACCATGTCGTCCAGTTCGTCGTACCTCGCCGATTCAAATTCAGTTTCGGTCAACTGGGTCGGAAATACGCCCGCACCAAGGAACCCGGTCGCCATCATTGCCAACGGATTGTCGGGATCCAATTCGTCTCCGGCCAGTTGCCATTGCAGAAATCGATTGAACGGCAGATCGTTGTTGAAAGCCTGAATCAGAAAATCACGGTAGTGGTAAGCATGGGGTCGATCATAATCCTGTTCGTAGCCATGTGATTCTGCGAATCGGGCGACATCCATCCAGTGCCGCGCCCAGCGTTCGCCATAATGCTGGGAATCAAGAAAGCGCTGGACCTGCGCTGACCACGCATCCTCGTCGGCGCTGGCAACGAAGGCATCCACCTGATCTGCGGTTGCAGGCAAGCCGAGCAAGTCAAAAGAACCGCGACGAATCAACGTGCGCGGATCGGCGCTCGGGTTGGGACGCAATCCTGCAGCCTCTTGCCTGGCAAGAATGAATCGATCGATGGGCGTACGGCACCATTGCACATCCTTCACAGCCGGAACCGTCACCTGCTTCAAGGGCAGGAACGACCAGAACTTCCGATGTGTGTCGGTCACCACCATCGGACCATCTGTCTTGACTCCCTCAACCAATGGCTTGTCATATGGCGCGCCCAGATCGATCCATTCACCGATCGCTCGAATCGACTCGTCGGACAACTTTTCTGCCTTCAACGGCATGACGGGTTCGACAGCGTGACGAATCACCTGCATCAAATGGCTATCCTCCGCGGTATCATCAACGTAGCCGCTTTCCAAGAGAGCGGCCCGTGTCGACAGATCAAAATCGGCTTTGACCGATGCGCCGCCGTGACACTTCAAACAATGGGTTGTTAACAGGCCGCCAACTTTCTGCTTGAACAACAGGGTTCCCTGCTTCACCTTCTGCACATGATCAGCCGAGACCGTCTGTTGCGTGCGCTGACTTGCTTCGTTTTCATCAGCGAAAGATCGCATCGGGAACGCGGGCAAACCCACCGCCACCAGAATGAACGCGGAACCTGAGAGAATCGGTGACGGAATCCGCCGTGACAAGCCATCATTCATGGAAAAATCTGAAGACTCGGGGAACAGTGACATGGTGGGATAGCAGGTGGGAAAGTTCAGCAATTCTGCTGTCGTTGTGATCCTCTGCCACGCTCCAGTATACCGAAAGCGAGTCAACGGGAGAGTTGACGATGGAAATCGGTAAGCCCGCGATTGGCACGACTCTCAAGACAATCTTATCCAACACACCGGGTCCCCAAAACGCTCCACCCTGATGTGAAACCCCTTGCCAAAGCTGTCTTAGCTTAACGCCATCCGGGAAATCTCAACCGGTCGATCTGCGTGGCTCACCTCTTATCCCGGGTGGCCACAACATGTCGCCGCAACCAACTCGACCTGACATGAACAACCAGATCGTCTAGAATCGCAATCTGATTCAGCGTTGCATGAGCGGAGCGACAGGTCGGTGCACCATCGCTACCGCAGACGGATTCCGCGATCAACCCGCCTTCTTGCCTTTCCACCCACGACTCCCGTCCCATGGCTCAACCACGCCACGACATGGAACGAAACACCGCTGGATGCCGTGAGTTCTCCGTCTTGAATCAAAAAGGTCGTCGCAAATTGATTCAAGCCGGCGTTCTGGCCGGAACCGGGATCGGCAGTTTTGGCATTTCGGATCTTTTGGGCGCCCAGACGCTTGCGCAAGCGTCCGAGAACCCGACGCAGTCGACAACCAAGGGACGAAAGGCAGCCAAGGCCTGCATCTTTCTGTTCATGTGGGGAGGCCCAAGCCAGCTGGATACGTTTGACCTGAAGCCCGATGCACCGGAGGACGTCCGCGGTCCATTCAAACCTGTTTCGACCCAAGTACCAGGCATCCAGATCTGCGAACATTTCTCGCGTCTGTCTCAGCAGATGGACAAAGTCGCCATTGTCCGATCCTTGTCCCACAGTGATCCTGCCCATCTTTCCAGCGGACATGCAACCGTCACCGGGCAACCAGCTCCGGTGCTCAACAGTGACGCAACTCCACCGAGCGACCGCGACTCTCCTCACATCGGATCCCTGGTTTCAAGAGTGCGTCCCAACCAGGAGGGACTTCCCTCGTTTGTGACCTTGCCATGGAAAGCATTCCACCCAGCCGCCCCGGGTGGGGAAGCGCCTGGCCAGCATGGTGGATGGCTTGGCAAAGCGCATGACGGAATGCTGCTCAAAGGTGATCCCAATGCCCCCGATTGGAAGCCTTCGACCCTGAGTTTGCCGGCGGAGATACCGCTGGAACGCTTGCAATCTCGATATGAATTACTGAAATCACTTGACCGCCAGAGAGCGCAGATGCAGACGGGCACGCAACTTCCCCAGGCAATGGTGGATTTGCAGACACACAAGTCACGAGCGATCGACCTCCTAACCTCACCGAAAGTCCGTAACGCATTCGACCTGTCACAGGAATCCAATGCCATACGTGACCGGTACGGACGGAACACCCACGGGCAATCGGTCCTGATGGCGCGTCGACTGGTGGAGCATGGTGTTCCCCTGGTCACCGTAACCTGGCACAACGACGGAAAGAATTTCTGGGACACACACGGCAACAACTTCAACCGCTTAAAAAATGATCTGATCCCACCGGCAGACATGGCGTTGAGCACCCTGCTGGAAGATCTGGAACAACGTGGCATGTTGGACGAAACCCTTGTGGTATGGGTGGGTGAATTTGGTCGAAAACCAAAGATCACGGCCAACAATTCGGGGCGTGAGCATTGGCCCTTCTGTTACTCAGGACTTTTAGCTGGCGGCGGTGTGCGTGGTGGCATGACCTATGGAACCAGCGATGCCCAAGGCGCCTATCCCGACTCACACCCAGTCAGCCCCATGGACTTTGGGACAACCCTGGTCGATGCACTGGGCATTCCCATCGGGGGAGTCCTGAAAGATCGCGAGGGAAGACCGCACCGCGTTACGTCAGGAAAGGTCATTGAAGAGCTGTTTGGTTAAGGGATTGTTAAGGGATTCAGAAGTACCCTCATCACAAACATCGCTCGGGAATCCCGACGACGATTTCTGGAGCATGGAAACAGTTTCTGCTAAACTCAAGGCAGCTTCAGCCCCCCCAATCGCCCCTCTGTCGTCGGAACAAGCCAATGAATTCCCCATGGGAAAGACGTACTTTTCTTCGCGGCAGTGGTGTCATTCTGGCGCTGCCGATGCTGGAAGCAATCCCCATGGCATCCACTGCCGTCGCGGCCCCCGCCGGGCGTGCGGTCAAACGTTTTGTCTGTCTTTCCAACAACTACGGTGTTTACCAGAAGGCATTTTTTCCTGACGTCAAAGAGCAAGGTATCAATTACCAGATATCGGAAACCCTGAAGCCTCTGGAAAAACATCGCAAGGACTTCACGGTATTCTCCAATCTGGATCATGGATTCACGGGAGGCCATCAAGGAGTCCCCGTTCTTCTCAGTGGTGTCCGACCCGTACTGGCTCACAATTATTCGGAAGGCAACATCAGCCTGGATCAGAAACTGGCAGAACATCACGGAGCTGCCACGCGTTTTCCATCGATGACTCTTGGCTGTCGGGAACGCAACCTGCTGAGTTTCACTCGAACTGGTGTCCAAGTACCATCGATTGATTTGCGTACAGCGTATCGCAAGATGTTTTTTGAAGATTCAGCGCAGGCCAAGACGGCGCAGGAGGAACAGTTTGCGCGGCACTCCAGCATTCTGGATGTCGTCAGCGATCAGGCCAGGGCAATGGATGCCAATCTCAGTCAGAGCGATCGTCGAAAACTAGCCGAGTACTTCGACTCGGTAAGAACTCTGGAAAAGAAGATCACTCAACAGGAACCCTGGATCCAACGACCCAAACCAGAAACCGAGGTTAGCGAACCCAATCCGGGCAACGGCACCCAGGAGCAACTCAAGGCGATGATTGAGATCATCGCCCTAGCGCTGCAAACTGACTCCACGCGAGCCATCACGATGACCAGTGGGTTTGTCAATGGTGACTTCGGCCTGAATGGCGGGTACCACGGATTCTCGCACCATGGCGAACGTGACGAACCGGTTGCAGCACTCAAAAAGATTGAAGGATTCCAGATAACGATGATGTCGTACCTGATCGACTTGCTGAAGGCTCAGGAAGACCTGATCAATGGCGGCACCCTGCTGGATCACACCGCGATTCTGTTTGGCTGCGGGATGGCCTCTGGCACACATTCCACGACGAACCTTCCACTGGTCCTTGCCGGCGGTGGCTTCCGGCACGGTGAACACAAAGTTTATCCGCAAGCCGATCAGGCACGTGTTCCCGCTGCGAATCTGCTGTTGTCCATTCTCCAGAACAGCGGACTCGAAATTGATCAGTTTGGCTCAAGTACGGGAAACCTGCGGGGTCTTGATTTCTCGTGAACGACAAGGGAATCGAAGATCCCTCTTGTCCTTGTTGAGAGCCGAGACCAGAGCCGAGACTGCTGTTGAACATTCTGCCACCTTGCATCCAACCCTTCCCATGGTCTGTATGTTGTCATTGAATCCCACCGCAGCGCGATGCCCTGCCGGCTTTTCAACAGCAATCTGGATCACTGTCACTCTGTCAGCCAGTTTGTGGTCCTCGCATGCCACTGCCGATGATTCGCTCGGAAAGCTCATCCCCTTTCTGAAGCAACATTGCCATGAATGCCACGGCGTCCTTGAACCCGAGGGAGACATTCGTCTCGACACGCTCAGCAACGACCTCCGGCAGCACGGGACGATTGAGATCTGGCAAAACGTGCTGGATCAACTGAACCTCGGAGAGATGCCTCCGAAAGAGCACCCTCAACCAACCGATTCCGAGGTCGCCGGGGCCGTCGGGATTCTGACACCGGCTTTGGCCAAGGCCTACGAAGCTGCCCGCAGCAGCGGCGGTCACACCGTTTTGAGGCGGTTGAATCGGCACGAATTGAGAAACACATTTCGAGATTTGTTGTACCTCAATGGGGCAGACTACCGCCCCGATACAACGGGTTCCAAGCTGACGGACAACAACGGAAATGGAAGCATTGAAAGGACGGGAACCGATCCCCTGCGGTTCTTCCCGGAAGATGAGGAAGAAGATGGCTTCTTCAATCTTGGGAACCGTCTGGTCATGTCAGATTTCCTTCTGAAACTTACGCTCAATGCCGCCGAAGAGACCCTTGCGCACGCGACCCATCTGGAACCCAAGCCCGATACCAGTGTTCGGGATTTCAGTGGACATCTGGTGACGGGTCGCCGAAATGGTGAGCACCTGATTGAAACCGTCTCACGCGAATTCAATCCCGATTTCGACATGATCGCCCAAGGCTATGAACGGTACGGTCGGCTTGCACCAACCGAACTGCGTAACGGCGTCGGATTCTCTGCTCGCTATCAGATCAGTGTCGAGGTTTCTGCGCACCATCCCAACCACCCCTTTGAGGAAATGATCACGTTGGATCAGCAAGATCCATTCCAACTGTGCCTGAATATTGCCGACACCAAGAACGGCGGCATTGAAGGTCCCACGTCGACCCCACTCACACTATGGAGTATCCCGGCAGATGGTGCCAAGCACACGTTTACAACATCAACCTGGATGGACAAGGGATGGATTCCCTGGGTCGGCTGGGAGAACGGGCAACACGACCGGGCCTTTCGTGCCGAGAAGATTGTCGAGAACCATCTTCCCAAGGACTTTCGACAGCGGCCCGACAAAAAAACAGATAAGCAAGGACATGACGACTGGCCGCTGGAGATGGCTCGCGTCCTGTTCAAGGATGGCTATCAGGGTCCCCACCTGCGCATCCATCGCATCAGCATCACACCTCAAATCAAAACCTGGCCACCCCAAAGCCACCGCATGCTGTACGGCACGGGATCAGGCAGCGAAGATGAAATTCGACAATTGATGACGCAGTTCACCCGTCGTGCCTTTCGACGCCCCGTTGAACCGCACGAAGTCGAACCCTTTGTGCAACTGGTCCTTCGCCAGAATACCGATTCGATCGTGTCGATCCCCTCAGGGATCGCTGACTTGCAATACCAGGTCTACGAGGGGAAATGGAGCAAGATTCCGGA
>JACLAC010022171.1_pt1 | contig 19124 bp, 28 predicted proteins | sample 8027881 | NCBI WGS metagenome assembly JACLAC01 (sample SAMN15725517, study PRJNA655200) | protist metagenome | isolation source: fluorescence activated cell sorting (FACS) single amplified genomes of... | place: Spain: Blaines Bay Microbial Observatory, Mediterranean Sea | collected 2016-01-19 | reverse complement strand
ATTGAAACTTGGCTACCGTGAAGGCCATTTTCTTTGTATTTCGCTGATGGCTGTGGAAATTGGTGAAATTTGGCTGCAGTCTGCTGAAGTTTGCTGAAGTCTGCTGAAGTCTGCTGAACTTCGTTCGTGGAACTTCGGAAAATATCAACTTGTTTGGGGTTTGATTGGCGTCACATGTTGTGTTTCCGTTCATTTTTCTGACTTGTTGGCTAGATTCATTGAAATTTGCTGAAGTTTGCTGAAGTTCTGTGAAATTTGTGGGCTCTTTGTTGAGAATGGCGGAAATTTGTTGAAGTCTGCCGCCTTTTGATGAAATATGCTGTCGTCCGCCAGCTCTTCGCCGAAGTGTGCTGAAGTGTGCTGAAATTCGCTGAAGCTCGCTGAAGTCTGCTGAAGTCTGCTGAAATCTACTGAAGTCAGCTGAAGTCTGCTGAAATGTGCTGAAATTTCAAAAAAAACTCCCAAAAATCTCGTCGTTTGGGACTTTTTGGCGTCACATGTTGTGTTTTCGTTCATCTGTAAGCGTTTTTGCCGAAATTGGGTGAAATGCCGAAGTTTGCCGAAGTTCTGTGAAATTTGTGGGTTCTTTGCTGGTGTTGGTGGAATTTTGTTGAGGTCTACCGCATTTTGATGAAATATGCTGTCGTCCGAAGGATCTTCGCCGAAGCCTGCTGAAATATGTTGAAGTTTGCTGAAGTCTGCTGAAGTCTGCTGAAGTTTGCTGAAGTCTGCTGAAATTCGCTGAAATTCAAAAAGAAAGTCTCAAAAAGTCTCGTTGTTTTGGGCTTTTTGTTGCGTCACATGTTGTGTTTTCGACCATTTGTAATTTTCTTGCCGAAATTGGCCGAAATTTGCCGAAGTTCTGTGAAATTTTGGGATTTTTGCTGGGGTTGGCGGAAATTTGAAGTCTACCGCTGTTTGATGAAATATGCTGTCGTCCAAAGGCTCTTGGCCGAAGTCTGCCGAAGTATGCTGAGGTTTGATGAAGTCTGCTGAAGTCTGCTGAAGTCTGCTGAAGTTGTTTGCTGAAGTCTGCTGAAATCTGCTGAAAGTTGCTGAACATTGCCTAAGTGAAGCAACGCTTTTGAACGAACGTCGAACGGTGTGCATTTTCGTGCGTCTCTCTCCTTTTTGTGTGCATACGGGCGGCCGGATGACAAGGCACCACAAGGCAAGGAAGCAACCATGATGCACAATTCCGATCCGCCACGGCCCAACGTGACCATACTGAGGTTGACAAGCCACAAGGCAACATACTGCCCACGGCCCACGCTGAAGTCGAAGCCACCACGGCCGACGTCCATGAAGCCATAAGGCACATTGCCCCCAGCCCGCGCTGCAGTCGAAACCGCCACTGCCGATCGATGTCCATGGGGCCGTGCCTTTTGTGAACGATTCTTCCCCTAACATACAAAGCTTGCCCTCAATGGGCCCAAATTTGAATTCCCAAGGCGTGGCGTCAAGATTTAATGCATTTTTCTTTTTGGGGGTGGAGCGCTTGCCCTTGTTTGCTTGTTTTTCGTCGACACCCGGTTGCACTGTTTTCGTCGAAACGCGGTTGCGAGGCCCCTACCCGCGTCATGATCGATGACCCCAGAATCCGACGTCGGCCCCTACACCCGGTCTCGCGCTCCCGCTGAACTCTGCTGAATTCTGTTGAAATCTGCTGAAGTTTGCCTCAATCCGTGGCCGCTGAACCCGGAAATCATTCTGCTGCCTCAAGGGCTTCCATGAGGCCACTCATCACCAGTGAATTCGCTTCAGGAAATGAAGCGACCAAATCATCCATGCAGCCGCGGATGAGGGGGATGTCCTCGTCCTTGGTGATGAATGCCCACTTGATGCCTTTCGCCGTGTTCATAGGCGGTCGGGTGATGTCAACCACGATGAAGGCATGAGGAATTGCGAGCACACACGGCTCATCCCAAGACAACGGCGCCACGAAACCATGCGCACGCGCGAGCTCTGCAAGTGCTGAGTGATTCAAGCCGTAGATGAACGCAATGTTCGCCTTCAGGTTTTCACCTTGTAACGCATCCAGCCTGATGCCAACAACAACTTCCGAACCATCCAAACACATTCCAAGTCACTTGGGAGGCCGAACATGTTCAAAGCGCAAGAGTGTTGACCAGCGCCGTGCACGTACAAGTTGAACGCATACGCTCGCATCATGTCGCTCTTGGCGTCCGCACTAACAGTATTCAACAAAACAGTGCCAAGGCTCGCCTGATGGATGGCGCGCTTGTAATCAGTTACGGCCTGTTTTCTGCTGTACTTGGGCAACCCCAGGCGCGAGTGCTCTCCGTGCTTGCGAGCTTCACGGGCGAGCCGTTGAAGAGACAAGCCAACGCCGTCCTGAGCTTCACGGCGGTTTCGAACCCCGGCGAATCAGAACCGTGCAGAGAGAGGAGCAACGGGCAAAGACTTGCCGAACCCGGTGTCCGCGCCCGTTTCGCCTTGGGAGTGTCGGCGTTGGAAATGCTCTGCATCTTCTTCGCGACGTTCCGGACGAACACACGCAATGCGTTCACCGCTCCTCGTGCAACCTTGGCCGGCGCGTTGGGGTCCCGAATGCCCCTCGCTGGCCTTCAACTCTGCAAGCAACTGTTGACAACCAAACACCTCACACAACAAATCGTCTATACCATCGAATTTAAATGGAAGTAACCCATATTCGCTTCTTGCTTTTCCTTCTTCAATAGTTGTTTTGCTTTCCTTCTTTTCTTTTTTTATTTCCACTCTTTCCTTTTGTTCTTCTCTCTTTCTTCGAGCTGTCTGACCATGACAACTGAATGGTATAGACAAATCTGACCTCGAGCTTGCTGACATCGCCGTTTTGCTCCAGGTCAGCGACATCTTCCATCATGCGTTTCTCCAACTCCTCTGTGGCCGCCGTTGCAGCACCAAGCTTCTCATGGTAATCGCGCTCGAGATCGTCCTTGTGCTCCGGCGCCAGGCCCACCAACATGCATTCAAGCTCAGCCTTGCGACCGTTGAGCTCCGCGCGTGCTCCGTCGGCAGCGACACGCCGTGAACACATCATCGTCTTCACCCCTTTTCTCGCAATCCATCTTCAACGCCCACAATGGCTTGCAACCCGTGCACTTCGTAACCTTCGTGTCCACCAACCCGTCTCCCACCATTTCCAGATCCGATTCCCGTGCGTTGTGCTGCCTCTGGGCATCCTTCACGATCAGCTTGGTGAAGTTGACTGGTTCGACGCCTGGATGCTCGTTGTGAACGACAACATGGTCATCGATGACGGGTGCCAATGTGGAATAGCCGCCCTCAACGTGCGCGGCCTGTGCCCGCGTAACCGCATTTTCTCGGAAGCACTGCAGAAAAGCTTGAGCTGCTCTGAGTCCTCCAAAAATCGCATCCCCAGAAAGCGCCAACTTCAACCCGACGAATGTGATCTCTTCAGTGGTCGCTACAGTAAAAGCAGCCACGCACCATTGGCCGTTGATATTTCGCGACCGTGTCGTGCCATTGCTCAACAAGGCCAGGAACTCGTCGAAGGCCTGAGGCCAGGCCAGCTCTGGTCTCAATATTTCTTCCATGACGAGCCATCGCTTGAAAGTCAGCCACTCCGTTTGGATCGCAGCGTCGTTGCGACTGTCGCTGTACTATTGCTGGGACCCCGTGGTGTCCCCGAAGTCATACGGCGTGTTCGAGCTGTGCATTCCCCGCTTCGCTTTCTGTTTACGGTACGCATGTATTCTGCTTTCTCCTCCTCCGACTTGCGGTTGAAAGCCTTGGCGATGTCGGGATCCTTCTGCGCGTGCCTCCACAATGCCAACTTCACGGCAGCGCACACTTTGCAAATCCGACTGTTCAAATCCGTAGCCCGATGTGGTCTCGACGCCGGCAGTGTGGTCGGCTCCTTGCAAACGGTGCATATCAGGTCGCCCGTGTGCTCTGCCGCTGCAGCTCGCCAGCCATTCTCGTCGAACCCGGGGTGAACCACCAGATATGCGGCTGAGCTCGCCCCTGAGCTCGGCGCAGTCTTCGAGCGTGGCGTGTTTGGGGAGAGCTGCGTGTTGTCCGAGCTGGGAGGGGGTGCACCCACTAGGTAGTTCGCATATAAGTAGGAACGCTCAAATCCGAAGTGTGGCCTTTTCGGTAAGGATGCTGGGTTAATACGAGTTTGGATTGCTCCGAGGCTTGGCCGTGATCTTGCAATTCCTCCCAAGGTTTCCAACGTGATCAACATTGTCGGACCTACTAGCTTCACATTACACACACTCAGTCACGAACATATTAGCATGCTGGTTCGCTGCGCCTAGCTGAAGGCCAGTGTTTGGGATCCCCCCACGCGGTGATTTGAAAATGCCAGACGGCTCCAATTTGGGAAGCGATAAATTCAAGTTTCGTGTTAAAAGCCCAAATGCGTTTACGAACGCAAGATCAGCTCTGATTTTGTTCTGATCTGCAGCAGGGCGGGTGACGCGGAATGTCAGAAACATTGGGCGGAAGGGGTCCTTGACACTTCTTCAATGAAAAGCAAGTTTTGGCGCCTGTGCTATTTCCGTCGTTTCGCGAACTTGCAAAACCACTTGAATTCAAGATCTGACCAACCCAATTGAGAGGCCTGGAAATGCAAACTTGGGCATCGGATAGCTAGCTCGATGCACGTATGGGACGTTCCATCACTCAAATTTCATGTAATTGGGCACGAATTCGAAAGCAACTACATGATCCCCGAAACAAAATCGCACACACACACACACACAACCCGGCGTGGAAATTGCGATACGAGACGAGCCATCCCGTGCTGGAAAATCGTTTTGGACATCTAGTTGGAAAGGGCTTCTCTAGCCAGGGGCAAATTACCAGAGGGGATGAAGATTTGCTGTTTTTTTGGGGAGGATTCGTAACATGATTGCCTGGCCATCAAGTGGGGTCCACGTGTTCAGCTGCGAGTCGCACCAGCACCTCGGGAGGATCCTCGGGCACGTGATTGAAACGGTTGGTGACACCGAAGAACCCATTGCGCCATCACGCGACCAACCACACAGCACAATCCAGCGGGTTGGCGAAGTGGTGCAAGAACCTGTACTTGACACGCCCTGCGCACCTGTGAGCATCACGCTCAATGTAAACGCGTGGCAAGCCACTGGTGTGTGTGTGTGTGTGTGTGTGATCCCGGCAATACGCACCACTGGCACATGTGGACCAAACTGCGAGAACCTTGGAGGCGCGTGACCCATGTCCTGCAGAAAGCGAGCAGGACGCAACTCCAAGGGCACCATTGCGTCAACAACTCCATCTTGCAAGACGCGCTCCTCATCCAAACCGTCGAGAACTCCAGCCTCGATGGCAGCGATCGCTGGATCAGGCGCTGCCAGCTCCGCTGTCAGTGGGTCTTTGCCGTCCATAAAAGCATGCCATCGCGAAGTAGGCCAATGTCGAACCGATTCGCCATATGCCAATAGCTGGGCTGCGTTTTCCAGGTAGAACAAGTATTCGTAGTATTTCGCAGGCATACTATACCGGATGCAAGGTGCGCCCAGATGGAAAAGCCTCTGTGCAGTCGCCAAAAACCAGCCATGCCTACGTGGATTCTTCAAAAAGGAACAAAGGCAACTGGTCTGCCACCCCAGGACGAAAACACTCGGCGTCACCACCGATGGTCCAGCCGGTGCAAAACAACTGTGCCGCAACCTCGAGTTTCGACATGTGAGACAGAGCTGGCTCGCGCCTGCCGACCAGAGGACCGTCGCAACTGGGTTTAAACAATGGCTTCAAGTCCGCATCCGTTGCAACCACTGCGTACCGCTCCTCTGCGAGCTCATCCAGCTGCACCTCGACGGCACCAACCTCCACCAGCACATGCAACGTCGCAACGTGCACCCCTCTACATCCCGGAGGCTTGGCCACTGTGGCATGGGCACATCCGTCGTAGCAGCACGATCAAGCAGCATTGCCATCACGCGTTCTTGCTCGGCTGGCACCGTTGGGCCGTCAACAAGATCAAGCTCATCGCGGGGCGCATCGCATAGGGCGATCACGTCGCAGTCTGGCCCATCAGCAAACGCTCGTGCTTGTGCAATAACCTGACGGCGATTGTCGGCCAATGCAACCTGAAGCCGTCGGCGCTTCAGGGGCACCACAGAGCGCGTACCCTCGATCGACCAAACCAGCGCTGCCTGCCTCAGCAACATGAAAGCATCCCTCGGCGTCAAAGCCTCAGCCTCCAAAGCGATGAGCTCCTCACTCTGGCGTACAGAGGTGCATGACGGGCTTTGATCTACCATGTCAAGAAGAGCAAGCCGCAGGTCACCACGCGAGTTTGCCCTGTATAATATGTCTGCGACAACGAAACTGGAGTTGGCAGTTGGATTTCGGCATGACTGCGCGAACACAAATGCTGACGCAATCTGCAGCAGTCAACGGCACGCCCGAAGGAATAGCATTTGAAAGCAACGCAACAGGAAACGGACCGATACGACCGGGACGAAACAAACCCAAAAATAGTTAGACCCACTGTAGCTCAAAGCCAGTCAGCACATGCCGGTGCACTCGGGGCGCCTGCGCGTTGGTTGAAGACAGCAGTCTCAGTTGTGGCAGCCTTGTGCCCACGAATTGCTCGGCAACTGTCGATCCATACACGCGTCGTGCCTTTGCGGGGAAGTGCCATCCCGTTGCTTGCCAGAAAGGAAAGCGGTGTTCGAGAAGCTGGTGCGGGACTGATCCACGTCCTTTTCGTTCCCAAACAGAAGCCGCAAACTCGACAAAGCTGGCCTCATTGCGCAACTCATCAGTCTGTCGCCGCCGCAGAAATGCCATGATGTGTTGTGGCGTGCTGTTCGGCATTGAGCGAATGTCGACCTTGATTGAGCGATGGTCACCTTCTTGACGACGTGCGCACAGCAAGGAAGACGCGTGACCAAACGTGTTGAATGCCAGCGAACGGCATCTTGACGGCGGAAGATTGCAACGCACGTTGAGCGCCAAATCTGCACGGATCGACGAGCCAATGGAGAGGTAGCCACGCGAGACGGGAGCATGGGTGGATCGGCCCGCCACAGAATCAAACTCCGTGAAACACTTCTCCAGATGTGCCTTGACAATGGCAGCGTCGAATCCCATGCACTTCTCCGAATATGCCTATCAGCATCCCAGGAAGAGTCTTCCACATTAGCGAGAGCTTCAATTCAATGGCTGAAGCCATGTGCACCACCAACAACTCGGCAACCGACATGCGTTCAACAGAAGTTGCGGCCGGGAACTGAGACCTGATATCCGAAATGTCGTCGGTTAGCACCTCCATGAAATCAGGCACAATCTGGTCCACAACCCCGAGAACAAGCTCAACACCGCGCCGACCCTGCCAAAAGCAAGTACAGCCCTGAGCGCCTGCTTCCCAGATGTGTTTCTGCCTCAATTTGCAAGAAGAGCTCGATGTGAATATCGCCTCGTGGCACCAACAGCCGTCCAACCAACGTGTCCAAACACCGCTTCGCTTACAGACAGCCGAAATGACACGGGCCCGCTTCCAGAACAGTTGGTCGTTCTTGACACGGTCCACCTCGGAATACAACGCGTTCGGAACTTTCTCTTTCCCACACATGGTTTCGCAATCGAAAAATGCGAGCCAATCACGTGCCGACAACGCGTCCTCCAAGACGACTTCAAGCACTTCCCACCGCCAATCAACATGCTGATGACGCCACGTCAGCTTGAGCTTTTTGCCAAGCTTATTCAGGCACGTGTGTTGAGAACGGGCCCGATGTGACTGCGATGCGAAGGAATCCACCAAGTGGCGAAGCGAAGTCTCAACACCGCTCCACCAACTGAGCCCTGTCAGCCCCGACTGCAATGCATTCTGAAATAGGTGGAGATGGTCCAATACTTCCAAGCAGTCACCGAATAACAATTCCGTTGAATCGGGCTCCACCTTCGACAGTTTGGTAATAGGGCACAATTGGCACACCAAACTCGCTGGCATCTGCTTCAGCTTTCGTTCTTTGCCCTGGCCGGTCAAACATGACCTCACTTGCCCCGGGTACTTGTCAACCATATCGCCCGACTCGTTGATAATGGATGACAATATTTTTGAGATCGATGCCCGCCACGGTAGCCTTCCCAAGCCCTAAAATTGCGGCGGGGAGCCACCTCGATTTCCAACGGGGAGACCGCACCAGAGCCAACGCGTCGCCACACTCCAGCTCTTCTTCCATAAACGTGATCACCTCCTCACGTGCGCACAGAAATGGTAGCCAGCCTGCGGACTCATATCACAAGAAATGTGTCGATAAGCAGTATGGCTCTGCCTCAACAACCGACGTTGCCACAACATCGTGATCATGTTGAAACGTAGTTCCCATCTGTATACTGTCTTCGGCGACGGCACTGAGTGGGAAGCGTCCCCAAGAACGTCGTGACCCGTACCAGGGCCAAGCAAGAGACTGGAAGAAGAACTCATTGCATCAAACATACGATCGGGTGATCTGAAAGTCCACGACAGCTTCACGGCATGCAGAGGAACAAGCCACGGGTATCGCATCCATGCGCGTTGCTCTGGCTCTGCTCCGTCGGGGTCCACCGCGGGGATGGCACGAGACGGTGCTGGTAAACTGAGGTCCTGCCACGAATGCGGTTGCAACACCAATTGTTTCAACTTGCCAGTGCGAGCGCAATGCGCGAGCTCACACCTGAAAAGGAACACCACAGGTAAATGCTCTGGTGTCAGAGTGGGATCAAAGAAATCACCAATCGTGAAACCAGACACAGAAGAGAGGGTCCGCCGAAACTGAACCAAAGCGGTTTCAGTCAAGATGCCCGTAAGATTAAGACAACGAAAAGCCGCAAGTGTCAAACGCAACGGAGTTGCACATGCATGGGGTCCTCGATGACGTAGCTGGCCACGTGCTCATCCGCACAAACCCAGCTCCTGGCAGCATACTGGCGCCGCTCGTCCAGGGATCGACCAGCAACGCAGTAGGAGGTCACGATAGCACAACCATACACCAATGAATGTTGCTGCCTCCGATAGCCGAGCACCAAGTAAAATGGAACATTCCGTTTCGGCATGAACTTGGACGGATTCGATGCAAGGCAACAGGCTTGAGCCAAAAAGGTACGGACACGTGTAGTCGAGGGCAAACAGTTTCAACTAGTGCCATACACCCCGCCGTGCAGGTGCGAAACTCCCAGAACATGGGCTCGATCGTGTGTTTAAGTCAGCTGAAGTCTGCTGAAGTCTGCTGAAGCGTGTGGTTCTTGCTGAAGTTCGATGAAGTCTGCTGAAGTCTGCTGAAGTCTGCTGAAGTTTGCTGAAGACTGCTGAAGTCTCCTGAAGTCTGCTGAAGTCCCCTGAAGATTCCTGAAGTCTGCTGAAGATTGGTGAAATGTGCTGAAGTCTGCTGAAGTTTGCTGAAGTATGCTGAAGTCTGCTGAAGTCTGCTGAAGTCTGCTGAAGTCTGCTGAAGTCTGCTGAAGTCTGCTGAAGTTGGCGGACGTTTGCGGAATTGTGCTGAATTCGGCTGAAATCGGAGGAAATCTGCAGAAGTTTGCTGAAGTCAGCTGAAACTTGGTGAAGTCTGCTGAAGTTTGCTGAAGTTTGCTGAAATCTGTTGAAGTCTGCTGAAGTCTGCTGAAGTCTGCTGAGGTCTGCTGACGTTTGCAAAAGTCTGCGGAATGTTCAAAATTTGGCCGAAGGCTGCGGAAGTTTGCTGAAGTCTGCTTAAATTTGCTGAACCTTGCTGAACGTTGCTGAACTTTGCTGAACGGTGCTGCTCGGGGCAAACCATCACACATGCACTGGTCCTTCATGCCCATATTGCATATGATCTAGCTTGTTGACTGCATGCCCGCGGGACTTGCCCGCACATCAGACTACGAACAGTTGACAACACGTATGACTATACCAGACAACCGCCCATGAATCGTGACATCCTGAGCCACCACCTAGCTCGGGTGGCAAGATCGCATCACTCCAAACGCAGTAAGAACGACGCCAAAGGGTAGCTGCGTAGGCAATAGACAAAAGGCATGAAAGCATTTTCGTGACTGCCAGGGCCATCTTTCACGCGACCCGCTACCAGCAAACAACCTGGTTTAATACCTGGAAATGGGAGCCGTCGGCACCCTTGGGCACTTTGACAGCCAAAAACCATATTTCCCTCCCCCCTCCCCCACAAGGGGTATGTTAACACCTCGGAGTACGCCAATCGTGGGAAATGAAGTCATCAAGGCGCTCGACTTGCTCTGAGAGATGGTGGAAGTTGGTGCCAGAGGGGGAAACGAGACCATCCCAGGCGCGCCCAAGTCCCCAGAGTGTGCGTTGCACCTGCACTCCACGGAGCAGCTCTGGCGGGAGCGAGTCCACAGCTAGGTGCGAGATGCGTTGCGTGTCTTCTTCAGAGGCAACGGCATCAGCCTCGCCCACATCTGCACGCACGACGGGCAGCGTGTCGCTTGCCTGAGTGTCGACCGCATGCTGCTGGTCTAGTGTGTCCGTGGCCGGGAGGTTGGACTGCCTGCCGACAACCTCTGGAAGTCCCTCGTCGATGGGGCGGTGCCCGTCGCCACAGCAACACTTGAACATCGCCTGACCCGAAATGCTGCCTAGATCCCGCTCCTTACAGCCATGGTGACTCCGACGTGGCGAAGACGGGAAAAGACAAAGCAGGAGTGGTGAAGACACGCTCTTCCAGGGCTGACCAAATTTGCTATTGGCTGCAAGGCACAGCGGTGAAGACAAGCGCGGGGGCACTCACTTCTTCTCGCGCCCGCGCAAAGGTCTGGCTCACCTCGCTTCACCACTGGGTTCCCCCCGTCAGGATAAGGTGCAAAGACGGGCAACAAATAGGCCAAGGCCCCTTCTCTAAACAGCCTGCAAAAGAACCAGCTTGGGACTGCTTGTCAATTCTCGCACAGAACCTGCCTCACACCTGGCGCTGGCGGGTGTCTTCACCACTGGAGCCACCCCCCTCCCCTCCGCAGGGCAAGACGCGAAGACAAGCAGAAATTGGCCAAGGCCCCTTGTCTGGACAGCCCGCGGTGAGGACCAGTTTGGGACTGCCTATCTCTTCTCGCACAAGGCCGCCTCAACCCTGGCGCCGCCGGGCGTCTTCACCAGTTGGGTACCCCCCCTTTTCCGCCCGGGCCAAGCTGCAAAGGCAGGAGAAAACCGGCGAAGGCTCCCTGTCTAGACAGCCCGCGGCGAAGACCAGCCTGGGACTGCGTCTCTCTTCTCGCACAAAGGCCGCCTGAGACCCCTGGCGCCGGCGGGTGTCTTCTGTGGTGCTCCCCTTTCCCACAGGGGAGGATGCGAAGGCAGGCAAAGTGGGCCGGGGCCCCTCGTCTAGACAGCTCGCGGTGAAGACCGGCCTGAGACCACCTGTATCTCATCGCACGGAGGCCTCCGCACCCCCTTGTGAGGGATGAGATGTAGCCAAGCGACGCACCTGGTCACAAGACCAAATCCAGCTGCAGCGAGAGTGGCACCGTGGAGCTAGGGATTCGGAAGATCGTATGGCGATGGCCGTAGCCGCCGTGAGATGGCCGTAGCCGCCATAGGGCCCTTTTGGGCTCATCGCCGGTGAAAAGGAATCGACCCAGCTGGTCACCAGACAAATCCTGTGTCAGCGAGAGTGGCGCCATGGAGCGATGGATTCGGAATGTGGTATGGATCTCGTCGTAGCTTAGCGTGAGATGGCAAGCCTCTTCTTGAGTGCCTTATCGAGCCATCGCCTGGCCAACGGACGTGGTTAAGGTCGGTCAAAGGGTGTCAGGGCAGTGACGATATACAGCTGGCCTGTACTCCCACTCATCACCGGCAAAAAAGTGCGAAGATGGGCATCGAATGACGAAGGAGTTGTCGACACCCCACATGTGGAGATTGGTGGCGCGCCAAAATGGCGTCATGCTGCCTGCCTCCATCGCGTGCATGCGTGAAGGTGGGCATCACTTGTCATTCATCTCCACGTGGACGAGGTCGAGCTCCATGCGCTCCAGTGACCAAGCTCCCCACTGGTCCGTGCCATGGTCTTGCTCTTGCCACGTTCCAGGACCAAGTTCCCCGTGCGCACTGGACCCAGCATTGAGCTGGTCGGCGAGCAGAACTCGTCGGTCCTGCGTGGCGGTTGGGAAATGGATAGCACGATATTCATTTCAGCACCGGCAATCCACACCTGGTGGGGCCTGGCGCAATTGTGTCATCGAGGCTTAGCCAGGCTGAGCCCAAAACAGATTGGGTCGATTCCTGTGCCTTTGGCTCTTGTTGCTGGCACAGGCTCGTCATAGGATGCATCATCCGCTGCTTTGTGCGCGTACCATTCACGGTTCCGTTTCCAACCGATTGCTGTTTGGAGGTCAGGATGCTCTTGGGGGTGGGAGAGACCCTACCTCCAACACCTCTCTGCTTGCGTTGCGGCTTGCTATCTACCCACGAGCGCGCTTCCAAGTCGATGGGCATGGGTGGAGGACGTTCGGTGGTGCACCGCTTTATCCCACATCTCAACGTCTTCCTCAGTGACGCCTCGGCCTTCAAGATCCTGGGGGGTACTTCGCGCCATCTATGAGCCGGTGATGTATGGAGCGCCACTGTATGATGGTGGCGGCGGTTGATGCTGCCAGCTCGCCAGCGCGTGGCTCGACTTCTTTTACGCCCTCCTGAGCTGCGCGGCGGTAGTGACTAAAAAGGTGTTGCCTGACGACGTACGCCACACTTTGGCTTGTTCCCTCTACATCGGTTTGACCTTTTCGATACGAAGGGGGATGCAGTCATGTTCCCGCTGCTTCCAACATAATTTGGTTTTGCCTCTCTTTGGGCGTGGTCTAGAGCCCCCGGGATGCGCTTCAACTTGTCCCGGCATTCACCGCAGTACAGCACGGACATTCGATGTTCCTTTTGGCTGTCTCCACACGCCCATCTTCTTCTGTCTTCTCCGATGTCCTGTTTCGGGCTCCTGTTCTTCCATCGTGTCGAGCTGTTCTAGCCAGGCTACTTTTAGCTCGGCGAGTTCCCCGTGGAGCTCGACCGCCGCAGTTCCATATTCCTCCCAATCTGGAATATGTGCCGATTGTCGTCCAGCAAAAGTATATCTCTCTCTCTCTCTCTCTCTCTTGTGCTCTGTCTGGCGGAGATACGAAAACCTTGCGATCCTCTTCCACTGGATGCTTGGCCCCGAGCTTGTTTCCTTTATGGGCTTTGGCTTCTCCCCGCCTTGCATCTGGCGGCACTAATACTGGCTCTCGCTAAAGCACTTATGCCGGCGATGCCTTTTTTTGTGGCGACGGAGAATTTTGCTCGGGGCAGCTTTGACAACCAGCGCTTGTTTGGGCTCGGGTGCTGGCTCTTCTTTTCCCAGCACCTAGCCAGGTGGAGGAGGTGGCGTTGAGTGAGCGACTTGCATGTAGGGAGCTTCTACGCATTATTTAGTGACAGCGCGGGCGACCGCGATGACTTCTTGCTCTGGGCCAGGAGCTGATGATCTGGAGGGTGTTTCCGGGGAGAGCAAACGGTCTCCCACTGCGATCGCCGGTGGTCGCTGTTCTTCTTGCTGCTCCCTCTCCTCCTCGAGGATGGTAAACGGTGTTGTGGGGTTGCACGCAAGAGTACAGTTGGACGTCGGGTGAAGTGCCTTGATAATGCACTCTGGCGGAATATCTGGTTTACAGATCACAGCTTCTTGATGGAGTTTGCCAGCACTCACAGCTGCAGTCGTTCATTTTACGAAGTCCAAGACGATGCTGCTGTCAACTTGTTGGGGACCACCTTGTCTGTACGGGTACGGTTCCAACTCGACCCTTTGGGTGTCGGCATCTTTGCTTGGTCCAGGCGAGGTTGGGTGATCTGCAAGTGAGAAGTAGTTGTCGCTGCTTCTTCCCATGCTAAGACCTCCACACACCATATCATGTTCATGATTGATGACGAATGCTTCTGATACGTCGCATCCCACAGCCGTTGTTTCGTTTTCGAGTGTTATGGCAGTGCACAACGTGCAATAATCTTGGGCCGGACCTGAGTGGCCTTGACTTGCACGGACAAATAGCGGACAGAGTCTATCCCCCAAAGACATTTGATCTTCGAAAGCGTGGCTAGCATGGGCAACGCTTGCAGAACAGCTACAACATCGAGCCGTGACGGAGCCCAATGCCATGCCCCTCACAAAAAAATGCATGTCGAAACCATTCATGTCGGCGGCGTTAGTCCCAGCCCTCATTATGGCTTCAACGTCGTCCCATGGGACCCCGCCAGCACCGTCATGTAGATTACAATGCCGCAGAAGCTTGGACGCATGGTGACTGACATGTTCCCATGTCTTTTCACCGTTGTATGGCAACAGGTACCGCGACTCTGTCTTGAACTTAAATGTGTTCACGCCCACAAAGTGCTCTTCATCCTCCGTGAGGAGATGTGGGACAAGTCCATTGTCCCCTTGGTGGCCAGAGGTCAGGGGAGGTGAATCCCTGATCGGCAATGTTGACGTGAAGCTGACTGATGTTGACCCATGCATCTCTTGGCTGTGTCAATAGTCTAAGGGACTTGGACGATCAATCCGTAATGCCCATTCACGTCCACACTGTGATGTGATCACTTCTTTTACTGGCCCGAATTGTGGACGGGGTGGAACTTTACCCAGTTGTCTGTCACGAACCGCAGGAGGAGCGGTATGTCTGAGCCATACTGGTCTTGCTCGTATTTTGTAAGTTGTCGCCGTGGCGAAGGTCGCAACATGCGGACCCTGCATAACCCCAAAATGGGACCCCGGCCATTCTTGGCAGAAGCTCTACCTGTTGTGGCTCGGCCTCCACCGCCGCCTGATGTTCCTCGATGCTTCGCATTGAAGAAGTATGTGGTGCGAGCGATGGGAGAAGGTTGGAAGATGAGTCCCAATGCTCGCTCCTGCCATCCGTGGGCTGATTGTTTTGCGACAAAACGAGCAGGCGAGCGAAGATATCAACCATATTCATTGTTTGATTGGCCAGTGCAGTGAGCATAACTTTGCTTTCCCAAAGAGCCATTGAGGTGATTGTTGACGTTTGCTTCTTCACAATGGGAGTTCCCTTTTGACATTAAGATGTTCCCTGCACCGACGGGATGGCCGCGTTTGGCTATGATGTTGCAGAAGTACGGTCGAACGCTGCATCCATGTGCCCATGCCCATGCCTTTTCGTTTCCTGGGCCGCCCCCAAAAGGAGCCGCCCAGTTGGAAGCCTACTCGTGTAATGCGTGAATGCCTCTGCGCTTTTCTGGACATGTGCCGTTCACTTCATTGTGGGTGCTCCATACGCCATTGTGCACGCATGACCACTCCTAGTTTCGGGATGGTTTCCGGCGTGGCTCCGTGTTCAAGCTCGACAGCCCCCTTCTTTTCATGTCGTAGAGCAGGTCCGGGAGTTCCGCGGGCCCGTGCACGTAATACTTGTGCTGACCTGCCCAGTGCTTCCAATATGCGCCCGGACCTGATTGGAGCTCTTCGTCGGCATCACGATTTCCCCTCCGTGTCGTCCTACATTGACCCAGCGCAGAGAAGTGAAGCTGTGAAGATCAACGTCTTGTGGGATGTCTTTGACTAATTCTTTGTGACCACCGAGATTGATGCTTGCGCGCCATTTCCGCCCCTTTTACAACACTCCCAACATTTCCCAACGTTATGGAAGCACCAAGTCGCAATTCATTGTCATGCGGCTGATCGATCCCTTGAGCAAGGATGCCAAAGTGGCTAAATACTAGCTACTGAGGTTTCTACTGCCTCGCATTCATTCGTTGCCATCTTCGCTGCGGCCCAGTGAGGTGTCGATTCATTTTGCCAAGGCGGAATGCAAACCCCGGATGTTTCTGAACTGCTGATCCGGCTCCAGGTTTCCCTGGACGTGATCAGGCGATGCGCTCGGAATCCATGACGAGCTGCTGGACGTTGCTGCGAGCGCCAGGGATGGGGAAGGATGTTTGCCGACGCGCCTGACTAGCGCGCCACGCGAACTGAGATGGCTCTCTTGGCTAGCATGAAATCGTGGTGATCGACAGGAAGAAGGAATGCACGGGTTGGCGACGAGGTATGAGCGTGGGCAACGATCTGAAGCTGGATCTATTTCATTGGTGTATGTGTTTGTGGTTTGGGCGTTCCTAACAACATCATTCGAAGAAGGAAGCCACCGTCAGGCACTCCAGTACCCAGGCAGAACTCATTGCGTTGGATGCCGCGCTCAGGTTGGAAGGGTTGCCGTGCGTGCAAGTCGGGGGAACTGGCCATTTATGCTTTCCTCAAACCCAAAGGGGAACGCGCAAGGGCGGCCTGACCGTTATACTTTCACCAGCTTGGACCATCTTGATGTTGATTGGACACCCCCTTTCCTTGCCTCCTTCATGAGGATTAGCCCAGCTGTATGTCGATGAAGACGGGCATAGTACTGGGGCACAGCCAGTGGACTACGAGCGGGCCTTTAAAATAATACAAACTGATCCCGGCGTCTTTCTAACATGTGTAGGCACTAAGGAACAGATGGGCGACAGTTGCACGACGAGTCATGCTGATGCAGTTTCCATGACGTGGCTCTCGAGTCAAATAGGTCCCCATGCGAAGCTGGCGTCCGTAAACAGGCCCAAACTGGCATTCGTCAGGGTGATTCCCCACAGAGCGACTTTTCGATTCAGGCGCGACCACCGTGTTCGTGCCTCGACGCTGGATGTGCTGCGTCTTGACAAGATATCACACTTTTCATTGGCCAAGTCTGCATTCTGGGAAGGACATCATTTGTTGCACCCAAGGTGCACTTGCCCGTTCAAGGGTGTCACTGGGTCTAGGTCAACGACTTCGCCCAGCTCCTTCCAAAGTATCGGTGACGAGACCGTCTTTCCCGCCGTATTAAAGTCGTCCAGGCAAACTGCGAGGAGGCATGTCTGCCCTCTCTGTGGACGTCCAAGCCTTCCCATGACGGCACGTGTTCACATCCAAGGGATAGAGGTTTGTATTCGAGGCCTCGGTCCCCAAGCCAAGCCTCCTAGCGGATGTCCGTACAAGCTCACTTCTGGCTCAGCGACCGGATCCTGGGTGGAGCCCCACCGACTGGGTCTCCAGCTTCGTGGCGGCAAGGCGTCGGTGTTCGGACCTTGCTCCGCAGGCCATCCCGGAGCTGTTGCCGCGCCTCTGAGCCTGCACTGGGCGTACGCTCTCCTTCCGTCACTGCTCACCCCGCTAACTCCAGTGCGCCTAGGAACTCGGCGCCGCACTATTTGATGCCCAGGCGCCCTGGACAGTTTCGCCTTTGGCTTTACGGTTTCCCATCGCTGAGTTGATGTTCGCCTGTGCGCCTTGGACAGTCTCGTCCACGCTGGGGGCATCACTGTTGGTGGTCGTTGGGCCCCCTGCTGGGTTTGCCACTCTCCCATTCACCCAATTGTGTGGGGCGCCTTGCTGCGTCAATACTGCAAAGGGGGCCAGCCCCATCCTTTACCGGATCACCCCGACAAAGGCAACGCGCCCTTTGTAGGATTGCAGACTATATTCTAGCGCCGCGTGCTTGAAGTGACAGAGCCCCACGACCGTGCAAAAATGGAAGGGTACGCCAGATCGTTGTGATACCTGCATAGTGGTTGCTATTGGCAGCGGCTTGCTGACATCCCACGCTTTAGTGCGTAGGGTGCCCTTATCTTTGTCGAGGGCCGCTTTGGGAGCAGGAGTGTTCATTGCTTCTGTTACAAGGATGGGTACATGAATAATGCAACATATGTTTGAAGGCGTGTATCCCATTGCTGCAATTCGATCCACATGGGTATCTAGCTGGCTTCCAGAAGCGGCCGGCTTCCGAGCGCAACCTCTGTCTCCCATCGGTGCCTCCGGAAGGCGAAGCACTGGCATCCCAGGTACCTGTTCCAGTTCGAGTTTAGACCGGCCGCTGCTGGAAGCCAGCTAGCTACCCATGCGGATCGAATTGCAGCAAGGCGATACACGCCTTCGAACACATGTCGCATTATCCATGTACCCATCATTGTAACAGAAGCAATGAACACTCCTGCTGCCAACGCGGCCCTCGACAAAGAGTGGGACTCCCTACGCACTAAAGCGTGGGGTGTCATCAAGCCGCTGCCAGCAGCGAGCACTATGGAGGAATCACAACGATCTGGAGTACCCTTCCATTTTGGCACGGCCATGGGTCTTTGTTACTTCAAGCACGCGGCGCTAGAATATAGTCTGCAATCCTACAAAGGGCGCATTGCCTGTTCGGGGTGATCCTGTGAAGGATGGGGCTGACCCCTTTTTGCAGTATTGACTGAGCAAGGCGTCCCATACAATTGAGTGAATGGGAGAATGACAAACAAACGGCAGGAGGCCCAGCGACCACCAACAGTGATGCCCGAAGAGTGGACGAGACTGCCCAAGGCGCAACAGCGAAAATGGATGCAGCTATGGGAAACCGCAAAGCCAAGTCCAAAGCTCAGCCAACGTTGGGAAGCGAACATAGATGCAACCGATACATGCAGCGACCATACAATCAGCGATGGGAAGCCGTAAAGCCAAAGCTCCAAAGAACGTGAAGCCGAGAGGCACTGCGTTGAACTGCCCCAGATGATCCCGACCATAGCAGGACCATGGCAGCGGCGCGGTCTAAACTCGAACTGGAACAGGTACCTGGTATGCCAGTACTTCGCCCTCCGGAGGCACCGATGGGAGACAAAGGTTGCGCTCGGAACCCGGCCGCTGCTGGATGCCAGCTAGATACCCATGCGGATAGAATTGCAGCAAAGGGGATACACGCCTTCGAACATATGTTGCATGATCCATGTACCCATCCTTGTAACAGAAGCAATGAACACGCCTGCTGCCAAAGCGGCCCTCGACAATGAGTGGAACTCCCTACGCAGTAAAGCGTCGGGTGTCAGCAAGCCGCTGCCAACAGCAAGCACGATGGAGGAATCACAACGATCCGGAGGACCCTTCCATTTTGGCACGGCCATGGGCCTCTGTCACGTCAAGCGCTCGGAGCTAGAAGAGAGTCTGCAATCCTACAAAGGGCGCGTTGCCTTTCGGGGTGATCCGGTAAAGGATGGGACTGACCCCCTTTGCAGTATTGACTGAGCAAGGCACCCCATACAATTGGGTGAATGGGAGAATTGCGACAACGGCCGGAGGCCCAACGACCACAAGCAGTGATGCCCGAAGAGTGGACGA
>JACLAC010010779.1_pt1 | contig 19130 bp, 9 predicted proteins | sample 8027881 | NCBI WGS metagenome assembly JACLAC01 (sample SAMN15725517, study PRJNA655200) | protist metagenome | isolation source: fluorescence activated cell sorting (FACS) single amplified genomes of... | place: Spain: Blaines Bay Microbial Observatory, Mediterranean Sea | collected 2016-01-19 | reverse complement strand
AATCTGTACTCGTTGTGGAAGGGTATGCTGATTGCGTCGCCTGCCACCAGTTCGGTGTCCGCAACGTCGTCGCCACTCTGGGGACGGCACTGACCGAACTGCACTGCAACCGCCTCAAAGCCTTCGCTCAGAAGGTGGTCATGGTTTACGACGGAGACGACGCCGGCCAAAACGCGGCGGCCAAAGCAGTTGGAATGCTGATCGGACAGAGCGTCGACCTTCGAGTCCTCACTCTGCCGGAAGGCGCCGACCCGGATGACTACCTCAAAACAAACGGAACCAAGGCATTTCAAGCTCTGGTCGACAAAGCTCCGGAAGCGTGGGAGTTCAGATTCAATTACGAAGTCAAGAAGTACGGGCTGGACTCGATTAACTCTCGAGAAACAGTCGTGACGGAAATGCTGCAACTGCTGGCTGGAGCTTCCGACCTGCAGGGAACGACTCGTGAAGACATTATCCTCACTCGATTGGCACCGCGTCTGCAATTAACTGAAGGGGCGATTCGGAACCAGCTTCAAAGAATCAGAAGCGCCAGTCGACCTCAACAATTTCAGACCAAACCGGTACAGGAAGAACAGCCTGTCATCGAGCAGGAAGAACGGATCGAAGTCCATCGTCGCCCTCTAACAAAGGACGACCGAATGGAATGCGAACTGCTGGAGATTCTGCTGACGGAGCCAGAACGGGCTGAGCAGGCTCGGCAGGAAATTGGAGTTGATGATTTTCTGAATCCACACTTACGTGAGTTACTCCAGATTGTCTACGACGTAGTCGAGCTGGGTGAAGTACCTTCATTTGAACGTGTGACTTTAGAAATGGAGCGGAACGAGCTGAAAGGAATGACCGTCTGGCTGGCGGATCAGGCTCGCGAGAAGGGAATCGAGCACAAGCTCCGAGAGAACTCGGACGGAGGTGCGTCGATCCTGTTTCGGCAGGTAATCGATGTATTGAAGTGGAGACGGGAAGTCCTGTCTCACAAAGCAGATTTCCAGAAGCAGGCGATGAGCGGCGAGGGCAACGATGCTCTTTCCATGTTGCAGAAAGCGGCAGCATTTCATCGCAAGCGAGTCCAACGGTAGGTCAGGCTTTGCCTGATGAAACAGTGGAGCGGCTGAGTCGTTCTGCGGTTTCTACAGCGTCACACGATCCAGATAGATCGCAGGGGCTCTGCACTACAGTCTTCTTTCAAAGGAATAGCTCGTGCATACAGTCGACGAAACTCTCAACGAACTGATTACCGCCGGTACCCGTCAGGGGCATCTCAAGTTCTCCCAGATTTTCAATTATCTACCGAACGAAGCTGTCAGTCCGGAGAAGCTCGACAACCTCCTCATGGCGATTGACGATCTCAACATGGAGATCGTCACCGATGACGAATCTCTCACTTCCTATGAGAAAAAGAAAAAAAAACAGAAGATCAAGCCAATCGATGGCGTCGACTTCGATGCCGACGGCAGCCGCAAAATCGACGACCCCATCCGTATGTATCTCACTCAGATGGGCGAGATTCCGCTGCTGACTCGCGAAGAAGAAATCGCGCTTGCTAAGAAAATCGAAATCACTCGAAAGCGGTTCCGCCGGGAACTCATGGAGAGTGACTATGCCATGAAGTCGACCATCGACGTGCTGACGATGGTCCACACTTCCGACCTTCCGTTCGACCGGACGATCAAAGTCTCTGTCACCGAAGGCCTGGAGAAAACGCAGATTCAGGCTCGCATGCCACACAACCTGCGAACACTCGAAAACATGAGACAAGCTTACGTTCAAGAAGCTGAAACACTGATCCTCGACACGTCAATTCCGATCGACGAACGCCGCAAACGCGAACAAAAGCTGAAGGCACGACGACGCAAGATGGTCATTCTTGTTGAAGAACTGAGCATTCGCACGCAACGACTCGCTCCAATCATGAAGCGGATCGAGCAAATCAGTCAGCGAATGACCGAACTGGAACGACGACTAAACCGCATCCGCAATCTGCCATCGGCTGCTGCTGAGAAAACCAACATTCAGAACGAGCTTCGCGACATGATGCTCATCACTCTGGAAACGCCGCAGGCACTGCGGGAACGAGTACGGCGTATCAAAGCTCGCTTCGCCGAGTACGAATTGGCAATGCAGGATCTTTCCGGTGGTAACCTGCGGCTCGTCGTTTCGATCGCCAAAAAGTACCGCAACCGAGGCCTGAGTTTCCTGGACCTGATCCAGGAAGGTAATAGCGGACTGATGAGAGCCGTTGATAAATACGAATACCGACGAGGCTACAAGTTCTCTACATACGCTACCTGGTGGATTCGTCAGGCGATTACCCGAGCCATCGCGGATCAGGCAAGAACAATCCGTATCCCGGTTCACATGATCGAGACAATGTCGGCTCTTCGCAGAGTCAGCAAAGAGCTACTCCAGGAACTCGGCCGCGAACCAACCGTTGAAGAAACCGCAGCAGCGGCTGACATCTCCGTTGAAGAAGCTCGACGCGTCCTGAAGATTTCGAAGCATCCCGTCAGTCTCGACCGCCCGGTCGGCGAAAGCGAAGACAGCTTCTTCGGCGACTTTATCGAGGATCAGTCAACTGACAGTCCGGTCAGTTCCGCGACTCAGGAAATGCTAAAGGAAAAAATTGACTACGTCCTTAAAACACTGACATATCGCGAACGAGAGATCATCAAACTGCGATACGGCCTCGGCGACGGATACACCTACACTCTCGAAGAAGTCGGCAAGATCTTCAAAGTAACTCGCGAGCGAGTTCGCCAGATCGAAGCCAAAGCCGTCCGTAAGCTGCAACACCCCGTCCGCAGTCGCCAGTTAAAAGGCTTCCTCGAAAGTCTGGCAACCGCGTACTAGCCAAAACCGCCTGACCAACCGAAAAAAAGCCGGCTTCGCACGACGCAAAGCCGGCTATTTTTTTCGATGCATGGAGAAGGGTGCGTCTCGATGCGTCAGTGTACTGGCAGCACTCAATTGGTATGCGTGGCGCACGCTACGACAATCTGCTAACTCAGCCCCGACAATGTCCCCGTACTGTCGGCGAAACTGTCGACTTTCAGACCGACCGCCTGCATCATCGAGACAAACACATTTGACATCGGAGTCTTCTCGTCAAACTTCAAATAGTGGTTGTGCTTCAGGCCAAGCTGACCACCACCCGCCAGCAATAACGGATAATTTCGATTCTGGTGCGTCCGACTGTTACTACTTCCGTAAAGAACGAGCGTACGGTCCAACATACTGCCATCGCCTTCGGGCGTTTCCGCCAGACGTGTGAGAAACCGAGCAAGGTTCTGAGCTAGAAACTGATCGAACCTGCCCATCTGTTCGGCGCCACCTTTCTTTCCCGCTCCGTGGGCAAGACCGTGCCAGTTGCCAGGCAACCCAATACAGGCTGGAAACGTGCGAGCAATCGTCGGCCCATAACTGCCGATCTGGTACGTCGCGACTCGAGTCATGTCAGTTTGAAACGCCAGGAACATCAAATCGTAAATCGCTCGAATGTAATCCTTCGGACCGTCAGGGTTGGCCTCAAGCGTGATTGAACTCGGATCAACATCCGGCAGCGGAACAGACAACCATCGCTGCGAACGCTCAACTCGTTCCTCGACTTCGCGAACCGACGTTTCGAACTCATCGAGCTTTCGCTGGTCGGGCTTGCCAAGATTTTTACGAAGCGACTTCGACTGATCACGAACCAGGTCCAGAATACTCGCTGAATTCTGCAGACGACGACGGTCTGTTTGACTCGCGGCATCCTGCCCGAACAGCCGTTGAAAGATCCGTTTCGGCTCTGACAGAGCGGGGACCGGCTGGCCTTTCGGTGTGTAGGACAGCGTTGTCGATCGAGTTCGCGGGCCGATGCCACCATCGGTTGAAAGAGTCAATGATCGAATTCGAGTAGCATCACCAAATCGCTGAGCGACAAACTGATCTAGTGAAATCTTGTTGCGATACGAACCGACTTCAAGATTGTTCGCCGTAAGAAATGTGTCGCCCGTGTCGTGCCCATTCATGGCCCGGCAATTAGGGTGCGACAGTCCGCCGAAAATTGATACCTGATCCATCAACGGCTCAAGCGCCTTCAGCACGTTCGTTAGCCGGTAATCTTTGCCTTCGCCACGAGGAAACCATCCCCATTCACGTTCCGGATGATCATCCTTCGGCACAGCAATTCCGTACGGAAACATGATCGAACACATTCGCTTCGGTGGCGAATCTACTTTCGCATTTGCGCCACGGCTCATCCCCTCAAAGAAAGGCAGAGCCAGCGCAACGCCAGCGCCTTTAAGGACAGTTCGACGATCACGATGCCATGATTTATTCATTATTCTGCAATCTGCGGAAGCGTCATTTCGTCAGAAACGACTCGCTGTTCACGAGCGAAACTATTACTTGATTTAACCGAAAATCAGAGTCAATGAAAATAGAAGTCAGTTCATCAATCGTCTTTCGGTCGCCGAGATCCAGCGAACGTCCGAGTCCGTAGGCAGTGAGTCGAGTAATCACCGCTCGCGCAAACAGCTCTCGGCGATTCTCTCGAAGATACTTCTTCAGTTCATTCAGGCCGTCGATTCTTGTCCCGTCCGGCAATACGCTGGAAGCATCGACGGGAACACCGACCGTGTTCTTACCGCCTTTGGTTTTGCTGACTTGCCGCACGGAAGAAGTCTCCTGCCACAGACCGACGGCGTTAAATTTCCCGAGCGGCACGCCCCACGGATCGATGCCGCGATGGCAGTTGCCACACGCCTCTTTGTCTCGGTGCGCGGCGAGTTTTTCCTTGAGCGAAAGTCCAGCAAGGTCCGGGTTCTCAGAATCCAGTTCCGGCACATCGGGAGGTGGAGGAGCCGGCGGCGAATCCAGTAATCGATCAAGAATCCACACCGCGCGTTTAATGGGATGAGACTGCTCGCCGTCCGAATTGCTGAGCAAAAAAGCGCCCTGCCCCAACAGGCCGCCTCGTCGTTGGTCACCTCGCAGCGCAACACGTTCGAACTTCGACGACCTTGGCCCGATCATCCTGTAATGTCTGGCGAGAGATCGGTTCAGCACAGTCCAATCGGAATCCAGCAGGTCGAGACAACTTTCTTCCGAACGAAGCACTTCCGCAAGAAACTCGCGAGTCTGCTCCGCCATCTGAAACTTCAGCCGATTGTCAAACTCTGGGTAGAACTCCGGATTGACTGCAACCCGGTCAAGTGCTGCGAGATCGAACCACTGATCCGCAAACCGCGTTACAAATTCAGCCGAACGGTCATCCAACAGCATCCGTTGAACTTCCTGTTCAAGAACCTGCGGTTTGCTTAGTTCTTCCGCTTTCGCAAGGTCAAACAACCGATCATCCGGCATTGAGCTCCACAAAAAGTACGACAGGCGTGACGCGAGTTCAAAATCGCTGACCTGCTGCCTGCGTGCTTGCTTCGCAAGGTTTGACTCATCCCTGGTTTCAACGATGTAAAGAAAGTGTGGCGAGACGAGGACCGCAGCCAATGTCTCGCGCATCGCCTCTTTGAAACTGGACGAATCGGAACGAATCGCCTCGAAGAATTCGATCATTACTCGCAGTTCGTCGGCAGACACCGGTCGCCGAAATGCTCTTGCGGCGAATCGCCCAAGTACATCCTGCACGTAAATTTTCTCGTCATCCGGCGTCTGAGGCGTGGCATCTTCGGCAGAGAGAATCTGCGAGTGACATTTCGGTGGCCATGAGATAATGACCGGCGATTCGAATTCGACAGACTTAATCACGATCTCCAACCGCGGATTCTCGGCAGTGGGCGGCGGTTCCGGATAACTGGTCAAGGTCGACTTCGGCGTCGGCGTCTTGCCCTTTGGAGTCGGCTTCTTTTTCGGCGGCGGTACTGCGTATGACCGATCTGAATATCGCAACTGATTGCCGTCCGCATCGAGAAAATCGATTAGAATTATCATTCCGTCGAAGTCAACGTTTCCAAACGGCACATCACCCGGCTGCGGATAATCCTCGATACGACCTCGAAAGAGAAAGTTTTGCGGTTCATCGACTGATGCGCGAACATCAACTTCACCCACGACTTTGCGAGGCAGGTGAACGATGCCGGGCAGGCATCCCATAGAGAGTCGCAGTCGAGGGAAATCGTGGCCTTCCGGAATGATCGCACCAGCTTGAATCCGAACTTCGAATTCTCCTCGACGTGGAAAAGTATCTACGTCGAGAACGAACTCTGGCTTTACGGGTTCGTGCCCGGCGACACGTTTGTTTGGCAGTCGACCGACGTCGGTCACCGATTTACGAAAATAATGGATCACCGGCTTGTCCCCCGAGACAATCGCTTCACCCAAACCCAATCGAGCCGCGTGCAGGCACGCCTCGATTTGTGTCGGAGACATTTCAAGCGACGCCCCATTATTCAGAAAGCCATCCGGCGACAGCGGCTCAGGTGGGAGTTCCGCGGAATAGTCCAACTCGACACCAAGCAGATCGCTCATCGTGTTCTGATATTCGTAACGCGTCAGTCGTCGCATGACGACTCGACCAGCAACGTGTCTCTTCGACTTTGCAGCCTGGCGAAGCCCTGCCGTTAACCACTCAACCAGAATCTGCCGTTCAGCCTTCGTCGGCTGCATCGCCTTGGCAGGCGGCATCTCCCCAAGATTCACCCGGTCCAGAACATCATGCCACGCTTCGGAGTCCTTACCAGTTGACAGCTCATGATCGAGCATTTCGATCTGCAAATGCCCTTTCCTGTCTTTAGCTCCGTGGCAGTTGGAACAAAGTTTCTGAAGCAATGGTTTCACATCACGGGTAAACTCTACCGGTTGCTCAGACAGATTCGGCGATTTGGGAGCGGCCAATCCATCCACAGCCGCACCGGAGAGAACCAGAACGCAAACACACAAAGCGGATATGGAGATTTCTCTTGGCAACACCAACATCGAATGAACCCAGCCAGAACTTCAGTGACGAGAATGCTTTCAATAATAGAGCATTCATCATACTGACGTTTCGGGAACGTCGTCCAACCGCCGGTTTGAAAACTATCGCCGCGTGCGGCTGTCGACTACTCGGCGCTCTGGATCGGGCCGCCGATTGCTCGCATCAGGCGGAATTGAGCCTGGTTGTAGCCGACGACGGCTTCGAGCAGATTCTGGCGTGCGTCGGCCACGGCCTGAACCGCCTGTAAAGCTTCGAGCGGCAATCCAGCCAGGCCGCGAATTCTCGCCTTGCTGAGTTCGAACGTTTCGAGCGCGTTCTTAATTCGCGAGTCAGCAAGCTTGATTTGCTTTCGCTGCGATTGTGCCTGGTGATAAGCCTGAGTGATCTCGGAAACGATTCCGTCCCGAGTCGCGTGGTACGCGTACAGCGACTGCTGATAACGGCTTCGCTGCTGGTCCTGGCGAGCGGCATGGCCGAAACCCAGATTTCGCACTTCCCACACGGCAGCAATGTCGAAGTCTGACCGACCAGCAAGGCCTTGCACGGAACTTCCGACTCCTCCGCCGAATGCACCGGCTGAAGCACCGACCGACAGGTTCGGCAGGAACGGTCTCCATTGTTCGCGTTCAAGTGCCGACTCGCCGGCTTCCAGTCGAGCGTAACGTTCACCGAGTTCCGGTCGCGTCTGCAGACCGGTAGCCACCAGTTCTGAAACACGCATCGTCGGTTCGATCATATCGACCGCGATCGGTCGCTCTTCGAGTACAAACAGTGAGGTCTCGGGATCGAGCTGAAGAATCTGAGCCAGCTTCGCAGCCGCAATATAAACTTCGGCAGCTGCATCAATTTGAAGCTGCTGCCGTTCAGTCAGCTCAGTTTGAATTCGAGTGACGTCAGCTTTCGACCCTTTGCCGGCATCCACAAACGATTGCGTCTGAACGAGCAGATCATTCGCGAGTGGAATGTCCAGGGCTCTCAAATTTTCAGAACGAGCAGTCGCAAGAATCAAATCGTAATAAGCGACGGCAGCGTCGAGTAGAACGTCGTTAAACGTAGCTGCCTGACGAAATTCTTCGGCCGTCTTCACCTGTCTAGCCACAAGCGGTTGATACAACGCGTCGGTGAGCGAAAGATCAATCTGCAACCGCGCCGGACCGCCTGCCCCACCAGCAATCGGAGCCTGTCCCGATCGAGCGCCACCACCAATGAAGAGTGCGTTGCGACTAATGTCGACGATCTCTCCGTTGGTTCCTTGAATCTGGCCGTCGTGTTTCGTGTAGCCAAAACCTGCTACCAATGACGGCAGCCAGGCTGCCTGAGCTTCGTCGAGATTCGCTTCCGCTTCCAGGACTCGTTCGGCCGCAAGATGCACTCGCCAATTCTCGGCACCCGCCAACCGCAGGACGGTCGTCAGGTTGACTGGAAAACGACCAGCGTTGTCAGACGTCGTGGTCATGTCCGGCTTTACTGGCTCTTCCTCGGCCGGTACAGGTGTTGCAAGCTTCGCCACCACATTCACAAGCGGGCTGGTATCTGCGCTAACAATCTTCTGAGTATCGGCAACCGGTTGCAGCAACGCCGGTGCTCCGGCGGGAACAGGCGGCAACTCGATTGCACTCGTAAGACGGACCGACTCACTGACTACAGGTTTCGAAAATGCAGCTGCCGTTAAGCCCGTCGCCGGCAGGTGAACAAGTTGCTGTGCACTCTCACGTCGAACAACAACGGTGCTCGGCGCGGTCTTCCGGGGCAATAACTCATTCGTTCGCGAGGCCATCGCCGCCCACGCCGTGGGGCGACTCGCACGCTCTTCCGGACTCGTCGCCCGCCAACGAAGTCGCTGGTCGAGTTTCGCGGAAAGGACGGATGCCCCAGGAGCCGGTACCGGCTTCTGCGCAGCCGCCTTCACCTCATTTGGCTTCGGAGAGCCGATCGGCTTGATAGCCAGCTGAAACTGACACCCAGCCGCGATTAATAGCAGCAGGGTCAGTGCGGCGAATCGGCCACGCATTATCGACGCCTCCAGGCAGAGCCCGTCCGCAAGGCCGGCATCAAAGCCACCCTGAGTTGAGAGCAGAACTTTCCTCTGTGCGCAGCGGAACTTCGCTGGACATCAGATTTATCGGCTGGAGGACCGACGTTCTCGTGGAAGAGTTTGCCGATTGCGAAGAAAGTACCGGATCTACCGAATCTGCGTTGCTTACAAATGACCAGATTTGATCGTATTAACCTATATAATGGATGATCGTCGAATGCAAAAACGGTCGCTCAATAGGATGAGGCGTTCTTCAGCACCTGATCACCGTTTCGGACACCCTTGCTCAGGCCAATCGTGACAGCATCGTCGAAGGCAATCTCGACAATCTGCTTAACGGGGTTTCCGTCCCGGATAGCAACGACGAAATCGCGGCCGTCGCTGTCGGTCGCAACCGACTTTGTGGGAACGACAGAAATCGCTTCGTACTCGTTGACTTCCACATTGACGGTCCCGTACAGCCCCGGTCGCAGAGCGATTTTTTCTTTTGTGAAGACGTCGACCGCCGGGTTTTGCATGTCGACTTCAATCCGCATCATGCGCGAACCCTTTTCGAGCACATCCGCGATGCGGCTGACGTTTCCCTGAATCGCGACCCCCTTCAGACCGCCAATTCGATCGAGGACGACCGACTGTCCTTTTTCAACTTTGACTGCTTTGGTGTTTGGGACGGAAACGACGACGCGAACTTTGTCGACTCGAGTAATCGTGAACAAGGGCATCGCTCCCGAATTGGACGGCGGTCGAACGAAGGCACCATGATCAACCATCCGCCGCGTCACGATTCCTGAAAACGGTGCTTTGATCTTTGAGTACTGCTGCATCGTTTTAAGTTTCGCAATCATGGCATCCGCGACGTTCACTTTTTCTTCAGCAAGTGCCAGATCGGCCTCTGACCGATCTTTGGCAGCAGCGGCGGCGCGACTACGTGCTTCAGCAATGCGGACTCCAGGATAAAATACTGAATTTTCCGGGCCAGCGACAAATTCAGCTCGGGCAGCATCCAGAGCAAACTTCGCTTCGATCTGACTTTCCTCGTCGACCACTCCGGTCTTCACAAGGCGAGACACGCGATCAAGCTGTTTCTGGCGATACGAAACCATCGCCCGTTTCTGATGCTCCATCGCGACTGCCTGTTGAACTTCCGCTACTCGCGTTGCGACTTCGGCTTCGGCTTCCTTAACGGCGGCGGCGGCTTGTCGAACAGCAGCCTCGGCCTGACGAAACTCGGCCGTCTTCTCGTCCATCTCGTCTAACATTTCCGGCACGAACAATTCCACAAGAACGTCTCCCGCTTTGACAGCCGAACCAATGTCAGCAGGTCCGCCACCAACGTCGTGAATCTTCGCGACGTAGCCAGCGAGCTTTGACATGACATCCGTTGTCTCGTAGCCGTGCACGGATGCGCCTCGCAATTCCAGCTTCTCGACGAAGGGAGCGTCTTTACCGACAACCTTGACGGTATCGTAAACAACTCCATCTGCCGCAAACGATCGGCTGGGGTTCGTTTGAAAAGCAACCACCAGCCCCAGCAGAACAACAGCAGCGTAATTAAGTCGGTACATCGTTTTATCCCGGAGCAGTGAACCTGATAGACAAGCATCACAAGTCAGACTGAGCAAAACCGAAGGCAAAGGAACGATTATTCCCATCCAAGTTCTGCCTGCGTCAGTTTCGGCGGACGTTTGATCAGCACATAAAGACACGGCACGACGAACTTCGGCAGCAACGTCGCGGCGATGACTCCACCGACGATCGTTCGAGCCAGCGGTTCGTCAGCCTCGCCGCCCGCAAAGCCGATAGCCATAGGAAGCAGCGCGAGAATCGTCGTGATCGATGTCATAAGAATCGGTCGGAAGCGAACAACAGCCGCGTCAACAATGGCTTCCTGAACGGTAGCGCCTTCGGCCAACCGATGGTTGGCAAAGTCGAGTAACACGATTGTGTACTCAACCACGATGCCGATCATCATGATGATCCCCATGAATGACTGAATATTGAGACGCGTCCCGGTGAGATAAAGAATTGCCGCCACTCCGATAAATCCGAGCGGCACGGTGACCATCACGATGAACGGATCGACGAACGATCGGAACTGCCCGACCATCACCAGATAAACGAGCACGGAAGCCAGCACGAGGCCCAGGGCAAAGTCGACAAATGAGTCACGCATCGCGCGAATTTCGCCCTGTACTTCGACAGTGAATCCTTTGTAACCGTCGCCACCGATGGCGAACCGTGTCGGCTCGTTCATACCGACGGCTGACAAGCCCGCCTGCATCCAGGGTGGATACTGAGCAATCCGCGAACGTGTGTCAGGAACCGGTGATAAATTCAACGGGTGATCCGGAGCCGAAAGTCTCCTTTCGATTTCAGCGATCACCGACCCCATGTCATAACCCGACTCCACATTTGCAAAGACGTCGGTGACTCGCGTGATGTTTCGATGATTGACGACCGAAGGACCTTCAACGTTTGTCACGATGTCGGCGACATCTTCCAGGTAGACAGTCTCAGCATCGCTGGCCGAGCCACTGCCTTTAACAGGAATTGAGCGGAGCGTATCCAACGAGTCGATGCGGGCTTCCGGATACTGAGTCCCGAGGAAATAATGATTTCCGTTCTTCGGAGAAATCCAGAACGCGGGGTCGAAGTTGATCGACGAGTTGGTTGAAGCGACCAGACATTTCATAACGTCTTCGGGAGTGACTCCGCGGTCGGCAGCAGCGACACGATCGATGTCGACTCGAATCATTGGGTAATCGATCCGCTGCGCGATACGGACGTCCGTCGCGCCTTCGACTTCCTTAATAGTGTCGACGAGTTTGTTGGCAATGTCGTGAGCCGTCTTCAGCCGGTAGCCCGTAACCTGAAGATGAATCGGCGACGGCTCACCCATATTGAGCGCTGCCGTCAGGATGCCTCCGGTGTCGAACGCAAATTCAACGGTCGGGAACTTTTCATTGAGCTGTTTGCGAAGCTCGGTAACATAACTGAATACGTCACGGTCGCCTTTACCGGCCAACTGGCAGAGTACGAAGGAATCCATCGGACCAGTGTTTGGTGTATAAGCAGCCGGCCAATCCATCAGCACGCCGATGTTTGAGATCAGCATCTGGCAATTGGAATCGGCAGTTGCAGCGGCTTGCTCGTCGGGGCTCAACGCTTGCCCCTCGGAGCCGGCAGCGAATTTTTCACGCGTTACTGCGTACACCGCTTCGGCTGGATTTCCAGGCGCGGGGTCGCCTACGATCGAAACGATTTCGTTCTCGATTTCTTTGATGATGGCTTCAGAAACTTCCAGCTTCGTTCCCGACGGTGCGCGGGCGTAAATCGTAAACTGCCCGGCATCGACCGGCGGGAACAACTCACGCCCCGTTTGCCCCATCAATAAAATTGAACCGACGAACAAGACGGCAGCAACTGCCAGCACCAACCACTTCGCTCGCAGCGAAGCCAGCAACATCCCTTTGTAAGTTCGAACAAGCCACGTGAGTTCAGGTTCTTCGTTGACTGACTCGCCGTCTGCCAGAACTCGCGGCTTCATCAGCTTGGAACAAGCTACCGGGACGAAGAAAATCGCGATGAAGTACGAGGCAATCACGGCGAACAACACTGAGGCCGCCAGTGGAGCGAAGAGATATTTCGCCAGCCCCGACAAAAACATCACTGGGAAGAAGACGACGATAAACGTCAGCGTCGACACAAACAGCGGAACAGCGACCTCACGAGTTCCGCGAAGCGACGCTTCAAGACGGCCGGTCCCCATCTGCATGTGCCGTTCAATATTGTCGAGAACGACGATTGCCTGGTCGATGAGAATTCCAACCGCGAGTGCAAGCCCTCCAAGGGTCATTGCGTTGACGGTGTTGCCACTGAAGTAAAGTCCGATCAACGAAGACAAGATCGAAACCGGAATCGCCACCACAATGACCAGCGTTGAACTGAGACTTCGTAAAAACACCAGCACGACCACACCGGCAAACAACGCACCCAGCGCGCCGGCAATCCACAATGCATTGATGCCTTCTCGAACTTTGACTGACTGGTCCATGACGACCTCAAGACTGAGGTTCACCATCTTCGGATCATCGTTTCCGGCGGCGTCTCGTTTTTCTTCTTTCAGTCGTTCGAGGATTTCGGCAAGTTTGCCGTGAATCTTGTCAACGATCTCGATCGTGTTTGAGCCCGGCTGTCGATAAACCGGCACATAGACCAGCGACCGGCCGTTGACTCGAACGATGTTTGATTGAATCTGCCGCGTGTCTTCGACGCTGCCGATATCGCTGAAGAGAATGGGATCGCCGTTTTCGCTCATCTTGACCGGCGCGTCGTTGAGCATGTCGACTTCGCTCGGGATCGCGTTGGTGTAAATGTAGAATTCTTTGTCCTGAATCTTCGCGCTTCCCGCCGGAATCAGAACGTTCTGCGATCGCAACGCCTTGTGGACGTCCATGATCGTCAGGTTGTAAGCCTTCAGTTTTTCCGGATCCGTGTAACACAGAATTCGCCGCAGTGTCCCACCATTCACAGCCGGCGCAATAACCCCAGAGATCGATTGCAGGTTATTTCGCAGATTTTTGTACGCGACGTCGTAAAGTTCGGCGTCAGTCATATCCGGATTCGACACAGACACCAGACACAACGGCACACTGGCCGTCGGGTCAAACGGCATCACCATCGGAGGGATCGTCCCGGGCGGCAAATAAAACATGTCGCTCATCGCGTACATGCTGACCTGGGCGACCGCTTCCGCTCGTGAGATCTCAGGATGGAAAAAGTCCTTCACGATGCAGACACCCTGCATCGCCTTAGCTTCCTGATGCTCGATGCCCGACGACTGACCGGTCCAGCGTTGCAGTCGGCTCATGATGTCCTGCTCCATAACCTCGGGCGGCATGCCCGGGTAAAAGCAGACAATCTGAACCGCAGATGTTTTAAACGTTGGAAGCAGGTCAGCGGGAATTCGTGCGGCACTCGTGAGCCCAACAACGAAAACCATCAGCACGACAACGATAGCCAGGTACGGATTCTTCAGAGCGGTACGGACCATGGCTCGCTTTCAGGCAGCGCTCGCAATGCGAAAACACCGCGACTTGTGACGTCGGCTCAAAATACGGAAGTCAGACGCTTCGGCAATTATATAGCGGCGAAGACTCACATTAGTGGGCATATGAAGCATTCTGCGCGAAACCTGTAATCGCGGCAATCCGCGTTTGAGGCAACTGAAAAGTGCTCGATGGGAGCTTCTCTGAATCGTGTCGAACGCCCGCAAGTCATCGTCCAGACGCAAAAAAGCTGGCCCGCCTGCTTGTGGTGTGTTCCCTGGTTGATCCGTGGGTGGTGGTGCCGGATCAACGTGAAGAGGCGATCGGGATCGAGGGCACGAGTGAGTGACTCCTCAACTCCATTTGCAGAGCGGGCCAGCAAAGGTGGCCGGTTGGCGATCGAAAGTGTGAAGTACCGGGCAGGTCCGACATACGACTCGACAATTCGAATCAGCATCGAGCAACGCGTGCAAACGAAATTAAAAAACCGCCTTCCCTGGCGACGGTTGCCCCCTGGCTGGTCGTGAACGATCCCTCGTCAAGTCCGCTTCACTGCTTCTAAACGACCAACTCCTTGAACATGCTTCCAAATTCCGGCATATCTTCACGCAGGGTTTCGAGCCACGCTGTCGGATTCCAGATCTCGATGCAAATCCCAGCACCGACGATCATGACGTCTCCACCTGCAGAGACGTCGAGGAACTCGCGAAAGCCTTCTGGAATAAGAATTCGCGAACGGTTGGCGATCTGCACTTCTCGAGACCGCGTCGAAAGCATACGGCCCATGCGCTGAACATCACTCCAACGCTGCTCCATCGCTCCCGCCTCAATCTTGCTGCGAATCACACCAACACCTCGGTCCAACCGAGCACGCCATTCGTCAGCCTGCCAGAGACTCAAACATCCATAGCGTTCCTTCGTTATGATGGTCTGCCCGAATTCGTCGGTCACCGCCTGAGCCATCTCGGACGGAAGCGTGATGCGAAAACGATCGTCAATCGCGCGCTTCACTTCGCCTTGGATGAACGTTTCAGGTGCCGACATTTCGAGCCTCAGGTACAGACAGCTCCACACCAGTTTCGGCGGGAAGCCATTCATCTTATTGGGCTCAAAACCCACTTTCAATCAAATTGAGAAAGAACAATGGGCAAATTACCCACACATATCGAATACTAACTTCACAAAAGACAATCTCAAGTGGATATGCTGACTTTGCAGAAAAAAACGACGAACCAGCCAGCACAACGCAAGCAGGCAGGGCCGACTTGTGACGTGAGAGAAGCAGGAGCGGATAGCCATTCAACAGGCGTCCGGGCAGGATCCCCACACTCGACCGTTCCCGACAATCGAGCAGGATGATCCGCAGGACATATTCAACGTTCACCGTTGACGCAAGCGTTCTGGAGTTCCGCCAACTCAGGTGCTAGCCTTCCGGGCGTAACTACAGACGCATTGGCGGCGTCATTCGAATCACCACATTGAAACCAGCCAATCGCTGACCATTCAGGAGAATCGCAAATGGGATTGTTCGATAAGCTTCGTGGCGAACTTGTTGACATTATTGAGTGGGTCGACGACTCACAGCACACACTCGTCTGGCGGTTTCCTCGCTACCACAACCAGATCAAGAACGGAGCGAACCTGATCGTTCGCCCTGGACAGTTGGCAGTCTTCGTTCATCGAGGCGAACTTGCTGACGTCTTCGAACCCGGTCACTACGAACTCCGTACTGACAATATCCCGCTGTTCAGCACGCTTGCCGGCTGGAAGCACGGATTTGACAGTCCGTTCAAAGCCGAGGTTTATTTTATCCGGACGTCGCAGATCACCGATCTGAAATGGGGCACGCCAAATCCGATCATGATGCGTGACGCTGACTTCGGCCCGATCCGCCTGCGAGCGTTCGGCACGTACACACTCAAAGCGATCGATCCGAAGATCCTGCTGAAAGAACTCGTCGGCACCGACAGCGAATTCGACGCTGAAGAAGTCACAGAACTTCTTAGAGGGATCATCAACTCGTCGTTCGCAGACATGCTGGGCGAACAGAAAGTTGCCGCGCTGGACCTTGCCGCACGCTACACAGAAATGGGCGACGGTCTCAAAGAAGTAGTCAACGAGCGAATCGACGACGAGTACGGACTCGAAGTCACAAACATGATGATCGTTAATGTGTCGCTTCCAGAAGCCGTCGAGAAAGCGCTCGACACACGCACGAGCATGGGCGTCATCGGCGACATGGGGAAATTCCAGGCCTATCAGATGGGCAACGCCATGCAGGCCGCTGCCGAAAACGAAGGAGGCGGCGGAGCATCAGACGGCATGGGCCTGGGCATGGGTTTCGCGATGGCGAACCGCTTCATGGGCGGAGCAGGCAATCCGGCGGCCGGCGGAGGTGCAATGGCAGCTGGGCAAGCCCCCGGTCATACAGCTCCCCCACCACCGCCATCTCAGCAAACATTCCACGTCGCCGTCGATGGTCAAACTCAGGGACCATTCACACCGCAGCAGATTGCTCAAGGCGTCAGCTCCGGCCAGGTCAGCCCGACGACGCTCGTCTGGACCGCCGGCATGGATGGATGGAAATCCGCCAGTGAAGTTCCACAACTTTCGGCAGCATTCGCTCAATCCCCACCACCACCACCGCCGATTGGTTAAGACATTGAAACGGCAGCATTAAACGCAGCCGTTCTTTTTGCTGAACCGAGAGCCAGCATTCGCCGCCTCTTCACGCTCCCCGGGCGGAAGGGGCGGCTTTTCTTTATGCACGCCAGTTCCGTTTGAGTGACAAGCTTCATGTCCGAAGAAAAACCCGGCGACCAGGTTGACGATGGCAAAGCACGCGTGTTTCCTTGTGAAGGTTGTGGCTCGGACCTTGAGTTCCACATTGGGCAACAGGATCTGAAGTGCCCGTATTGCGGGTTCGAGAAGCAGCTTGAATTCGCAGAAGACGCAACCGTCGCCGAGCAGGACTTTCATGCGATGCTCGTCAGGATGTGCAAGCATCACGACAGGAATCGACAGAACGAATCAGGCCAGAGCGAAATCCGTTGCGACTCGTGCGGCGGGACCGTTCAGTTTCAGGGATCACTCACAAGCACCGAATGCCCGTTCTGCGCATCGCCAATTCAACTCGAAGACGTCCACGATGCCGAGCACCGCGTTCCCGTCGACGGCGTGCTTCCATTCCTCGTCGAAAAGAATGCCGCATCAGCGAATCTGAAAGTGTGGGTCAAATCTCGCTGGTTCGCGCCGAACGAGTTCAAGCAGCGAGGTGTCCAGGGAAAATTTAACGGCGTCTACACACCATTCTGGACGTTCGACTCGATGACATTCACAAGGTACTCCGGCGAGCGCGGCGAGCATTACTATGAAACAGTCAAAGACGGCGACGAAGAAAAGCAAGTTCGACACACGCGGTGGTGGCCAGTGTCGGGATCATTCGATCGATTCTTCGACGACTTGCTAATCCTGGCTTCCGAAGGTCTGCCGCGCCGCTTGATGGATAAACTGGCTCCGTGGCCACTCGAAAAATGCATTCCGTTCTCACAACAGATTCTGGCTGGATTCTACGCCCGAACCTACGAACTGGAACTCGAACCCGGCTTCGGCCAGGCACGCGACCAAATGGAAACGGCTATCACCGCCGAGGCCCGACGGCGCATCGGCGGTGACGAACAGCGAGTCCATTCTTGTCAAACTCAGTACAGCGCCGTCACGTTCAAGCATCTTCTGCTGCCGGTCTGGTTACTTGCCTACCGATACAACGGAAAAGCGTATCAGGTCATGGTCAACGCGGCGACCGGCGAAGTGCAGGGCGAACGACCGTGGAGCTGGGTCAAAATTTTGTGCACGATTGGTGTTGTCGCGACCGGCGCTGGCGTGATCGCATTGCTGAATCAGTAACTCGCTGCCAGAATCTGTCGAACGGTGAGCTTTATCACCGAACCGCCCCAACGCATTCGGCATTAATGCATTCCCACAACATAAACCCTACCCTCACTGCTTCATTGTCGCGGAACTCGTCCGCTTGAAGCTTCACCTGGCAGAGATCGCCCATGAAATTTCCAAGATGCTTTCTTTTGTGCGCTATCCTCTGCGCAATCACGTTGCCGATATCCTTGCTCTCCGGTTGCGGTGGTGCCGAGAACGTAGAAGAGACGACAACCGTTGCCCCACCCCCTCCGGTTAGCGTCGCGCCGAGTGAAGACAATCAACAAGCCGCAGCAACTGGCGACATGCCAGGCTTCTCGGACGAGCCTGACTTCAGTGACACTCCACCGACCGCAGACCAACCGCCGGGTCTGGCTGACGTCACCTTGCCTGACCCTGACGAACCTGCGGGGCTAGACCCGTTAAGATTGCCCGAACCGGCACCAGTCAATCGAGCCTGGCGTGAAGAGTGGATCACAAGCTTTGAAGAAGCTAAGGCACGGGCCCAAAAAGAGAATAAAGACATCCTGATCAACTTCACCGGAAGCGAGTGGTGCACCTGGTGCATCCGCCTGTCGCAGGAAGTCTTCAGTCAGCCAGGCTTTGCTGAGTACGCAAAAAAGAACTACATCCTGGTTGAAGCTGACTTTCCAATGGGGCCAACCGGGCAGCCCAAAGCAATTGATCCACAGCACCAGGAACTCTCCGACACATACGAATTCCAGGGTTTCCCGACGATCATGCTGTTCGACAAGCAAGGACGCCCCTTCGCACAAACGGGATATCAGCCCGGCGGCCCGCAGGCCTACAACGCGCACATTGAGGAGTTTCGATCGGCTCGCGTCGACCGCGACACGGCGTTCGCCGCCGCTGACAAACTGCAAGGTACCGAACGAGCAAAGAAGCTCGACGACGCTCTTGGCAATCTACCGTCAGACCTTCTGTTCCCGGCCTACGAATCAGTCGTCGAGGAAATCATTAAGCTCGACGAAGACAACGTCGCAGAACTCCGCAGCCAGTACGAAGACAGGCTGGCTAACCACCAGTTCATGGCTCGAATACAGGCAATCGAAAAACAAATCCCCGGCTCGGAAAACCCTGACGCGATTCTTGCTGACATCGCCAAAGTCGCCAAAGAATTTGGTGGCAACCCACGTCGAAGTTTTGTCGTGACGATGTTTCAAATCAACGTCCTGAACTA